>JABAOH010136515.1_pt2 | contig 30171 bp, 27 predicted proteins | sample 7062181 | NCBI WGS metagenome assembly JABAOH01 (sample SAMN14538630, study PRJNA623070) | marine sediment metagenome | biome: marine biome [ENVO:00000428]; feature: marine pelagic biome [ENVO:01000023]; material: deep marine sediment [ENVO:00002113]; isolation source: pool of 5 deep marine...
TCTGCAGATTCCCTAGAGTCTGGCCTGTTCCTCTTTTCGGCCAGGGGTGAATGCAGTCTAGTGTTAATCCCACGATAACTGTGGAATCGCTCCCGGCTTCATCCGTCGCGAGCGAGCTACTTGCCACATGACTTCGGGCAAGAGTCGATTGAAAACGAGACCTGGCTGTTCACAGATCTGAGAAAAGGGCGCAACCTTTATGCATATCCTCTTCGCTTACTGGCATAAGGGGAGGACTGCGTATGCGGAAGTCTGAAGACAAGGACATTCTGCGGGTAATCGCCGTATTCGGAGGGACCTTTGCAATTCTTGTGGGCCTGGCCGTGGGGGCCATTATCTTCAGAAGCCCAGATGTCAATGTGGAGCAGGACATATTTCCCATCGGCCTCACAGTAGATCCGGACCCCTTTCCCGGTGTCGGGATGGAGCCGAGTGGGAGTGCCACCTTCACATTTGATTTGACGGTGACCAATCCTGGTAGTAATCCGAACCTCACCTTGACGGTATACGTCATACCGACACTGGTAGAGAACCTAACTGTCAGCCACTGCCTAATGAACCCTCAAGAAAATCTGTCTGACGTGAACACCGTATGCCCCAGCTTGGAGGCGGGCGACGGAACGTACTTCGCCAACGTAACAACCGGAAGCAGCGTCACGCTGACAATTCAAGTCCGTTACGTCGGAGCAATCACCGAGCCAGTCACGGTGAACTGGACCTTCTATGCCGAGGGCGAGGAGATTCCGTAGAGGACTGCTAGAGACAGGACGTCCAGGATTCCGAGTGGCGCGGAACTCATCCGATTGGTCCAGTTGTCCCGAGGTCTAGAAACTCCTACTCAGGGGGCGGCCGAGAGCCGCTGCCCCTGAGAAGGAAGAATACCAAGAGGACCGCGGCCACCAGGGCCACCACTATTCCCACCGTCAGGAGGCCTCCCGGTATGACATCCAAGGGTTGGCCCCCGGCAGAGAGATCCACGGTGACGGACACCGTCTCCGTGGCAACGTTGCCCGATGTATCCGTGGCTCGGACCCGAATGGTCGAATCCCCTTCCGTGAGCGTGACGCTCGCCGACCATGATGTTGTGCCGCTAGCCGCCAGCCAGTTCAATCCATCGACGCTGACCTCCACCGTTTCCAGGGCGACATCGTCGGATGCGGTGCCCATGATCGTCACGGTGGCCGACATCAGAACAGCGTCCTCCGCCGGGGAGGTGATAGAGATCGTGGGTGCCGTCGTGTCCGCTAAGGGTTCAGAGACTTGTACCGCCTGCTTGGAGCTTGCCGTGACCAGCTGCGTGTCCCTGACCTCCAGGTGAATAGTGTAGGTCCCCGGCGCGTCGTACTGGTGCTCCGCCGTCTTCACCGTAGTCCACGGAGTGTCCCACACCCCGTCGTCCTCCCAGTCCCACCATACCTCGATGGATTCGACAGGATCCTCGGCATCGGAGGAGCCGGAGGCATCCACCATGAAGATAGTGGTGGTGTCCCCCGACAGGGTGTTCAGTGTGAAGGAGGCGAAGGGGGCAGTGTTGCCATTCCCTCCCGAACTCGTGGGGGTGGCGACGGCCTCCAGTGATGGAAACCCTCCGCCGTCCTGGTTCACGGCGATCACCCGGTAGTAGTAGGTCACACCGTTTACGACTGCGCTGTCGTTGTAGGCCAGGACAGGGCCTAGCTCAGCGATCTGAACGAGGTACTCGGAGGAGATGCCCCGCAATATGCGGTAGTTGGTGATTGGGAAGCCGCCGTCGAAAGTGGGCGCATTCCAGCCGAGTTCCACGAATCCGTCCCCTGCCGTTGCCACAAGGTTCGTCGGCGGTCCTGGCGGGTCTTCGGGGTACACGATGGGAGGGCCCGCGTCGCCGGCATCTGGGAGCGACTTAAGCGCACCGGCGGAGGTCAAAAGAATGAGAAGTACGACACCCAGAGCGGGTCCGGTCACGGTCTCTTACTCCTTTGTCCAATTCACAGTGCGGCTCTATTTAAAGCTGTCACGCCACAACATGACGTGGCATGGGAGACTTGCTTTCCCGTCGATGGCGTCGCCCTCGGGCGTTGGCCGCAGGAATTCAACCCTCAGAATGTCTCGTAACTCGAAGGTCGAGAGTACAGCTTGCGACCGCCTTCCGTAATCAGTCGCACGAGCCCCTGCGAGAGGAGCCTTCGCAGGTGGTAGTAGGCCAGTTGCTTCGATACCCCTGCCCGCCTCGCCACCTCGACCAGGCGCATGGGACCCCTGGAGAGAACATGGAAGACCCGGCCGGCCGCCGAACTCAGGCGCCAGAAGCGCTTCGCCAGGGCGTGTGTGACGCTCCCGCGAGGCCTCGCATTGGGATAAAGCCGCACGTACCGACCCTCCCGCTCCCGGCGAATGATTCCATCATCAACGAGGACCTCCACGTGGTGGACGACGGTGCCGATACTCTTTTCAAGGGCTCGCTGGGCCATCCTCAGGTGAATGCCCGGCATCGTGTAGACTAGCTGTGTGAGTCGTTCCCGTGTCGTAGGTTCTCCCATTCGACTCCGTCCCCCCGCTCCTGAAGAGAAGGTTGCGGATGTCTATACCGTCAAAGCATATATCACCAGAGGCCCGTTAGCGCTTGCGATAATGATTCTAGGCCGAGACGTCCCGGTTCTATTGGAGCTCATCCCGGTACACCGGCGCGCAAGCGAGAAAACCGTGTCTAGCTTCTTCGACCGCTACGTCCTCCAGGCCTTGGACCGGTTGGAGATCAACGGCTTCAACATTCCGGAGATCGTGGACGAGAACTTTCGCGGGGAGCCCTTCTACAGGTACATGGATCCCCGGGACTTCGCCAGGGTCGTCCGAGAGAACGGTGGGGCCCAGGAGTGCGTCGTCAGCAAAGTGGTGGTCCACTGCCGTGGAGGAAGGCCAGAGCTGGAGGAGTGGGCGGAGGCCACCCTGCGAGACTACGGCATTCGGAACGTCGTCGCCGTGGGCGCCTATCTGCCCGACTTCGACTACCCCGGGCCGTCCGTCCTGGAGGCCAACGAAGTCCTGAAGTCGGTGGGCCTCACCTGCGGGAATGTCATGATCCCCGAGCGGGAGGGGGAGTCCCAGAGGATGCTCGCAAAGACCGAGGCGGGGACGGACTTCTTCACGACGCAGGCGATCTTCTCCGTCGACAGGTTCATCCAGGTCTTGGAGAAGTACTACGCCCTCTGCGATGAGAGGAGCCTCCCCTGTGCGGCAGTCCTCGCGAGCTTCACGCCGGTCTCGGAGGAGTACGACATCGAGTACATCCGCTGGCTGGGGGCGAACATCGAACCTGCGACCGAGAGAGGTCTCATGGTGAACGGGGAGGAGGGCCTGGCGGCGGCCTCCATCGAGCTTGCGGTAAAGAACTGGCGCCGGATACGGTCCGCCCTCGAGAAGCATGAAGGAGCCTCGGTCGGACTGAACATCGAGTACATCCACAGGCACAACTTCGAGGCCACCATGGAAATGGGGAGCCGGTTGGCAGAGGAGAGCTCAGGCCAGTAGTCCTCCTCTTCGGCAAGCTGAAGAGAGTGGGCCGCACGATGGAGACTGTTAGGATGCAGCTAGCTGGGATGGCAAGGGCCCGAGGAGGGAGCCGTCTTATCAGCGACCGAGATTTCTCCGCTCCTTCCGAATCCGTCAGGCTCGAGGAATACCGCTAAACGGCCTCCGAGACCGCTCCGATCTCCTGTTCCCAGGCGATGGTCAGAATCGCATCACGGACGAGGCGGTATCGGGGGAAGGAGGGATCGCCGTAGCCCAAGCGGGACTCGGCGTTCAGGCGACCGTACAGCGTGTCGGCCTCGTCCATGTCACTATATCGCACGGAGGTGTAGATAAAACCATCGGTCATGACGAGACATCGCCCTCGGCCTCGTGCCGTACTAGGGCCTCGTGAGCAGGGTTCTCGGCCTTTGGGATGTAGTGCAGCTCGGCCGAGGCGTGACGACCGAGAAGCTCCTCGACCCTCGCTTTATGCCTCAGGAAGTCAGGGTCTTTGACCTCGTACCGACCCTGGAGCTGGTTGAGGAGCATCCAGCAGTCCGTGTAGACCTTCATCGCCTCCGGCGGCCTCCCTCCATGAATCGACTCCAAGGCTTTCTCAAGGGCGAAGTACTTGGCCTCCAGCTCACTCTTCGCCTGAGGCGCCTCCACAGCCACGACTCGGATGTCGTCATCCTTCAGCAGAAAGACGCAAAGGGTCGCCCGACCCTCATCCTCGCGCAATATGGGCAGGGCGTCGATGTAGACCTCCATTGGAACTCCATGCGTCACACGACAGATAATTGTTCGGGCTCGGCGGCCCCCACCGCTTTCGACACTGAATCTAACAATCAGGAATGATAGCCAGCATCCGGAAAACGCGCATCATTGAAATAATATAGAGTGCATAGCGTAGGCCCGGGAGGAAGTTGCGGCCCGCTCTGATGCTAGGTTCCGTCGTCTTCATAGCCGCCCTCTTCATGGCGGTCTCGAGCTTCGGTCTCGGCGACATTGTCAGCAGGTCCCTCATCGCCATAGCCGTCGGTATGCTCTTCATCGTGGCCGCTGCCCTCATGTCCGGGGTCCTTAGGGTGGAGGTCCTCGTCTCGGAGGAGGAGAGCGGCGGGCGGAGGGAGTTGGTGAAGCTCGCCTCCCACTACGGCATCAATAGCACGGGAAGTGCCGCGGAGGTGAAGAGACGTATTGTCAGCCACCTATGGCGAGCGAAGACTGGCGGAAGGCAGGTAGTACCCCTGGAACCCCCGTCTGCCCAGATCCTGGTGGAGCAGCTGACGACGCCGCGGCCCAACCTCTCCCCCGACGAGCTGAAGTCCTTCAACCGCGACACCATGCAGCTCCTGGTCAAGGAGGGCAAGAGTCTCGTGGCCTTGGCGAGGCTCCTGGATGTCGATAAAGCCTACTACAGCAGGATGGTCGGCAGGGCCAAGAGAGCCATGCGGAACGGCGACACGGAGAGATCGATCCAGGCCATGCAGGTCGCCAACGACAAACTCCGGGGCGCGCTGGAGGAGCAGGTTACCCGGGAGTGGTAGCCCCCGGGGGGGAGTTCCAGTGGCCATACCCCTTGAAGAAGTGACGACCCATGCCAGCGCCCTGGCGGCCCTCTCCCTGGTCCTTCTGCTCCTCATCCGACACGTCCTGGAGCCTCGGCTGACAAGTGGGCAACGGTTGGCCTTCGACATCGCCATCATCCCACTTCTCAGCGTCCTGGCGATCTTCATAGTATCCGACTTCCTGGGGGCGCTCGTATAGTCGCTGGGCAGGCCCTAGAGGGCGATGAGTAGGAGGGGAGGGGCGGTCGTTTGCAGGGCGAGGAGACGACGGCTGAAGCCCCACTATCTCTCACCTGGCCATTGCTCGCCTTCCTGGCCGCATACGGTTTCATTGCCGGCTCCCTCTACCTAGCGGCACTAGAGGACTTGACGCTACTGACGGTCGGGATGTCTCTCCTGCCTGTCCTCCTCACAGGGTTCGTGCTGGGGGGTGTCTTTGCTCGCTACGCGGCCCACCGGCGCTTCTACCTCGCAGCGGCAATCCTCCCGATGTTCACCCTGATAAGCCTTACCCTGGTGTTGACCCTTCCCACGGTGGCCCAGGCCCTAGTATCCTACCTGGTTCTGGGAATCGCCCTCATTGTCTACCAACAGGCCACGCGTAGCCGTATCCCCCCGGAGGGTTTCCGGGCCCGAGACGTGGTCACCAGCATTCCGATTGCGCTCCCCCTGGGCTTCATCGTTGCCTACCTGGGGGTGACGATCTTCTCCCGGACCAGTCCCTATCCCGAGACTGAACTCACAACAGCGGTCCTGGTGGCGGCGGCGGTGGCCTTCCTGGACGAGTACCTCTTCCGAGGGGTGCTGCAATCCCAGGTCGGAGCCGTCTCCCGTCCTGCAATAGGGTGGCTCGCCACCGCCGGCCTCTTCGTTGCCTTTTCAGCTCCATCGGGAGACCCCTTCACCATCCTCTTCAGAGCCTGGGTCGGCATCCTGCTGGGGTTTCTGGTCTGGTGGCGGCGCCTCCTTCCTCTGGCCCTCATGGTCCGGACCACGGCCGCCGTCTTCCTCGTGGTCTTGACAGCCTCCCTTGAGCCCTTAGGACTCCCCATTTAGGAGGTTGCGGTCAAAGCTTGTTCCAAAACCTAAATATAAGCACCACGTTACAACTCCGGGGCAGAGGGTTGGAGAGACTGCCAAATAGGCAGGGTTGGAGGGGATGTCTGCAAACTCAGCTCCTGAAACGTCCAGAGTTGGAGACCTAGCCCAAGCGCTCTACAGCTTACACGGGGCCGGACAGGTCATCGTCATCCTACCGGCTCTCAACGAGGTCGAGGCCATCGGTCATGTCCTCGACCGGATACCAAGGGGCAAGCTGAAGGGGGAGGGGTACGGGCTCTCCGTCTGGGTAATTGACGGGAAGTCCATGGACGGGACGCGCGATGTAGCCCTGAACAGCGGCGCCGGGGTCCTCGTCCAGCGAGGCAACGGGAAGGGCTACGGTATGGCCCAGGCCTTCGACTTCCTCATCGACACACAGCCGGAGGAGGGGTCGGCGGTAAAGCGGTACTATATCATGCTCGACTCCGATGGCACCTACCCTCCTGAGGCAATCCCCCGATTCTTGAGGACCTTGCAGTCGGGTTACGACGTGGTCATGGGCTCCCGCTTTCTGGGTTCGGTGGAAGAGGGCGCCCTGACGCCGCTCAACAGGATTGGCAACATCTTCCTCACAGGGTTCGCCCGCTTGCTCTACTGGGTTCCCGTCACCGATGTCTGCACGGGAATGTGGGGCTTCACTGAGGAGTTCCTGCGTCGCTTCGTCTCGACCGCCAACGGCTTCGACCTGGAGGCGGACATCTTCGCCTCGGCCTGCGACGGGGTCACCCGCATTGCGGAGGTCCCCATCACCTACCGCCAGAGAATTGGGAAACCGAAGCTGGTCCCGATCCGCACCGGCCTCGCCATCGCCTGGAGGCTGCTGACGAAGCGGGTACAACGGACCGGTGGTCCACTGCCCAAGGGGGTGAGGGAGGAGAGGAGTCTGACGGAGGTTACCCCCTGAAAGTCTGCCTCCTTACACCGGAGTTCCTGCCAATGTGGGGCGGCGTGGGGGCCTACGCCTACAACCTCGCCACAGAACTCCGGGACAAGGTGGAGATCCACGTCCTAACGGCGGAAAACGGGACCGAGGAGGACAAGGACCTCGTACCCGACGGCGTCCACGTTCACTACCTTCCCCTGAGGGGAACGCCTCCCGAGAGCTTCCCCCTGATGTTCCAGCTGGGCGTGCTAAGGAACCTCCCCAGGCTGGCTCAGAAGCACCGCTTCGACCTCGTCCACACGAACCACGCCTACATGTCGGACCTCTTCGTCCGCAGGAAGTCGTCACGGACTGTACTGACGGTACATACCACCCTCGACACCCAGTCCACGGGGACTTTGCGGGCCGGCAACGGCACGCCCTCTCAGGCCTTGGAAGGGAACATCCTCCGATGGAGGTCCCTCCTGTCCCAGGTGGAGACCTACTATCTCCGGCGCGTAATGTCCATGATCTTCGTCTCTCGCTGGGTCCGGGATCGTACTGTGGAGAGATACAAGGTACACCCGAAGTACGCCGCCGTCGTTCCCAACGGCGTTGACACGGCCCTCTTCTCTCCGAAGGGGGAGGCGTTGGAGGGGAACGGCCACGAGGGACCCACCCTGCTGTTCGCCGGGAGGCTCCTGGCCTTAAAGGGGATCGCCACCCTCATGGAGGCCATGACCTACCTGCAGGACGACGTCAACCTGCTGATCGCTGGTCCAGGCGACCAGTCGGCGTGGAGATTCCTTGCCGATAGCCTGGGGCTGAAGGATAGGTGCAGGTTCACCGGCCCGGTGCACTATGGCCTGATGCCCTACCTCTACCGCAGGGTGGACGCCGTAGTCCTCCCGAGCTTCCTCGAGAGCTGTCCCATGGTGGCCCTAGAGGCCATGGCCAGTGGCACTCCGCTGATTGCTGCTGACGGCGGCGGCATCGGAGAGATAGTCCACGACGGGGAGACGGGTTGGCTATTCCCACCCGGTCACGTCCGGAGGCTGGCTGCAAAGATATTGAAAGTGCTCCAGCACCCTGTGGAGGCGGAGCGCGTGGCGTCCCAGGCGAGGTGCTGGACGGAGGCCTACGCAACCATCGGCAGGATGGCCCACTGGACTCACCGTTTCTATAACGACATCCTCGCGGGGGCGGCCTAGTGAAGGTCGCCCTCGTCAACCCTCCACGGTTCGACGGCGTCTCCGTCGTTCGTGAAGAGCGATGCGAGGTCCCTGAACGATACTCCGTCCTGGAGCCCTACAGCCTTCTCCAGCTGGCCTCCCTGCTGAGAGAGGTCGGTCACCAGGTGCGCCTCTTCGACGCCAATGGTGTCAACGTGAGCAACGGCGCCGTGGAGTCGTGGCTGAGTCGTTCGGCCTATGACGCCCTTGTCTTCCGCTTTACCCCGACGACCTTCGACCACGACATGGAGGTGGCGTCGACATCCAAGGCAGTCAACCCCGACGCCAGGACGGTGGGCATATGCTGGACCCTCCGTACCATGCCAAGGCAGGTCCTCCGGGACGCACCCGACATGGACGTCTACCTCCGCCACGAGTACGAGAACGTGGGAGGCGTCCTGTTCAACTCCTTGGAGGACGGGCAATCCTTGAGCCTAGTGCCGGGGCTCGCCTACCGGGAGAACGGCAACGTGGAGGTAACGCCCGACGCGCCTCCCATCCCCGACTACGACTCAATGCCACTGCCCGCCTACGATCTCTTGCCCTCTCTGGATCCCTACTTCATCTCCGCCCCGGCCGTGAAGCCCTTCACCATCATGTACACCAGCAAGGGGTGCCCCTACGCCTGCAACTTCTGCACCGTGGCCCGCACCCGCTGGAAGACCCGCTCGGCGGAGAGCGTGCTGGGGGAACTCACCTTCCTCAGCCAGGAGTACGGCATCCGAACGGTCTCCTTCTTCGATGAGACTTTCACTATGAACAGGAAACGGGTGGAGGCCCTGTGCGAGGGAATCCGCAAGGAGGGGCTCGACGTCCGGTGGTACTGCAATACGCGTGTCCACCTGGTGGACCCTGAGCTGCTGAAGACCATGAGGGGCGCTGGGTGCAGCGGCATCTCCTTCGGCGTGGAGTCGGGCAACCAGGAGATTCTTGACGGGGCGACGAAGCAGGCCACTGTCCAGCAAGCCGAGGACGCCATCCGTCACGCAAAGGAAGCCGGCATCAAGACCTACTGCGCCTTCATCCTGGGCCTTCCGGGAGAGACCAGGGAGACGGCCATGGATACCATCAACTTCGCACAGAGGACTCTACCCAACGGGGCGCAGTTCAACGTCGCGGTGCCCTACCCGGGGACGGAGCTGTACGACGACCTCAGGGCTCGGGGACTCCTGCGGGAGGTTGATTGGCGCGAGATGAACCAGGACTCCTCCCTGGTGGGCACAGAGGTGCTGACTCGGGAGGAGCTCAACCGGCTCAGGAAGATCGCCTACACGAAGCTCTACTTCAACCCCCGTTGGTGGTGGCAGAACGCGAGGTTCGCCCTGGCCAGCGCGGATGACTTCGAGCTGGCGACCCGCTACCTACTGCGGATAGTCAACAACTACTTTGTCCACGGTATGCACCACACCCATTAGGGAGGGACATGGAGACTCTCCGGTTCCTTATGGTCACGACCTTCTATCCTCCCTATCACATCGGCGGCGATGCTGTCCACGTTCGATATCTGGCCGAGGCTCTGGCGGAGCGAGGGCACGAGGTCCACGTGGAGTATGCACCAGCGGCCTATTTCGCCAAAGTTGGAAGGCCCGTCCAGGGTGAGGGTAACGGGAGAGTTCATCACCACCCCATCCCCAGCCCCCTCGGCGGTATGCAACCTCTCTCTGCGTACCTTCGGGGCCACTCACCGAGCGTTGATCGATTCCATGAGGGGCTGGTGAGGGATGTGAAGCCCGAGGTGATCCACTACCACAACATCTCCCTCCTCGGCCTGGGCGTCGTTTCTGGTCCTGGGGCGGATAGGACCCTCTACACGGCTCACGACTACTGGTTGCGTTGCCCGCGGAACGACCTCTTCAAGTACGGTCGGTATCCGTGCGATTCTCCGACGTGTGGCCGCTGTGCGCTGGTCTCCCGCCGACTCCCCCAGCCGTGGCGGTATCGGAAGGGTTGGGCAGGGCTTGAGGGACTCGACTGGGCCATAGCCCCCAGCGCATTCATGAACCGGTCCATCGAGAACGAGTTGGAGTGCCCGGTGGTGACCATCCCTAATTTCGCCCCGGATCCCAACCCTAGAGTGAGCATATTTCGGCCGGACGAGTACTACCTCTACGTCGGCGCGTACGAGACATACAAGGGCGTGAAGGTGCTGGCGGCCAGCATCTCCGGGTTTGAGGATTACCTTCGCTTCGTCTTCGTTGGGCGAGGAACCCTGGGACGGCAACTGAGGAAGCTAAGCGACCAACATGATAACGTGGACGTCATCGGTTGGCTGCAATCGTCCCGGATAGCCCCCTTCTACCGTGGCGCACGAGGACTCATCATCCCCTCCCTCTCACACGAGAACGCACCTCCGGCGGCCATCGAGGCCCTGTCATGGGGTACGCCACTGCTGGTGTCTAACCGAGGAGGCCTAGGGGAGCTGGTGGGCGGTGGCGCAGGCATAAGCTTCGAGCCCACGCCTTCGGAGATCCACACCGCTCTGGAGGAGTTCGAGGCTGGCGGACTGCCGTTCCTGCTGAGACAGCGCGCCCGCCTCGCCTACGAGACCCGCCACCATCCCGTGAGGTACCTCGAGCGCTACATGATTCTCATCGAGGAAGAGGGTGAGCAGGCCATCGAGAAGATGAAGGCGCAAGAGGTCATCGTGGATCATCTGGACTCCCTGGGACAGGCGAGTGGAGGCATCTCTTGAGCGATACATCTGTCAGCCCAAGGGCAGCGATGACTAGTGTAATCCAACGCGCGCCAGTGATGCCTCGGGTCGCCTGGTGGTGGCTGCACAACCGCACGACCCTCACCAGTCGGGACGGCTTCGACGTAGCCTCTAAACGCGCGATGTTTATTCGGGGTGCGTATTCCGCACCCAGTTGCGGCCAGCCTACTGAGGGGTGAGGATGGAGACACTGAGCTTCCTGATGGTGACCACGTTCTATCCACCTTACCATCTGGGAGGGGACGCCGTACACGTGCGCTATCTGGCGGAGGCGCTGGCCGGACAGGGTCACGAAGTCCACGTGGAGTTTTCTCCAGCGGCGTATCGCCTGAAACGAAGGGGTTCACCTGAGGAGCCCAACGGGGAAGGGGACGGTGTACACCTCCACCCGATCCCAAGTCGATTGGGGGCCGTGCAGCCTGTTGGTTCTTACCTCTTTGGTCAGTCCCCGAGCGTGACGCGCTTCCACACTAGATTGATGGACACCGTCAAACCAGACATCGTTCATCATCACAACATCTCGCTCCTCGGACTGGGTGTCCTCGGAGGCCCTCGGCCTGAAATGACACTCCTCACCCTGCACGACTACTGGTTCCGTTGTCCCCGAAGCGACCTCATGAAGTATGGACGGTATCCATGCGATGCTTCCACATGCCTACGCTGCAGCTTGGTGTCTGGCCGGCCGCCCCAGATCTGGCGCAGCAAACGTGCGTGGCAAAGTCTAAGACGAATAGACCTCGCTATCGCTCCCAGTAGGTTCATGGCGCGAGCTCTTGAGGAGGAGTTCCCAGATCGGATCCTGTATATCCCAAACTTCGCACCAGACCAGAACCCGGAGGGGCAGACCTGGGATCCAGGAGACTATTATCTCTACGTAGGAGTTCATGAATCTCACAAGGGTATCATGGAGCTGGCCGAGGTCGCGGCCCGACATCCAATGGGTCCATCCTTCATCTTTGTCGGAACCGGGACGCACGAGAAACGCCTCAGGAAGCTGCAGGATGGCGGCTTGACCAACATTGAGATCAGAGGCCGCGTAGAGAGCGCGCAGCTTGCCGACCTCTACCGCCACTGCAGGGGGGTGGTAATTCCATCCCTCTGGCACGAGAATTCACCCCTGGTGGCCATTGAGGCTCTCTCCTGGGGAGCGCCGCTGCTGGTGTCGAACCGAGGAGGCCTGGAGGAGCTGGTGGAGAGTGGCTCCGGCCTCAGCTTCGAGCCCACGCCTGCTGGAATCCGAGCCTCCTTGGAGAGGTTTGAGGCCGAAGGGCTGCCGTTCCTACTACGAGAGCGTGCCCGCCTTGCCTACGAGAGCCGCCACCACCCCGTCAGGTACCTGGAGCGTTACTTGGCTCTCATACAGGGAGAGGGGGGGAAGGCCGTGGCAAAGATGAGTGAGGATTCAGTCGGGATAGACACCGTGGGCCCCTAGGGCGGGGGGCGAGCACTTGAATATCGTCCTGTTGAACCCAATCGCCGCAACGCCTGCCTTGACACCGAAGGGCATCGTCAGGCCGCGGATATCCCCGCTTCCGGAGGAGTCCCTCCGCGAGACAAACATCGTCGAGCTAGGGCGCGCCATCGCCGACCTTGGACACACGACGACAGTTCTTCTAGGCGACCTCTACCTGAACGGGCGGGCAGCAACCCTGACTTCGAGGCTCGAAGTTGCGCCTGTTGGTACAATCATGCGTTTCCCCTTCCACCCATCTCTGTTACCCATGACTCCTGGATTGATGAGGCATCCCGCTCTTCGCGAGGCGGACATCATTCAGACGGGGGAGTTCCACCAGCCGTCTACCTTCTTTGCTTCCCTGGTCGCCGATGACGTCGGGGTTCCGCTGGTGATCTGGCAAGAGACCTTCAGGCCAATGAGGTCCCCCGGTTCCTGGTACCAGCGCGCCTACGAGGTGGTCTTGGGGAGATACGTGCGAACGAACGTGAAGCTATATGTACCGAGGACGACCAAGGCAGGTTCTTACCTAAGAGGGCTCCGGGTGGATAAGAGTAGCATTACCAAGTGGATCCCCACGGGAATCGACCTCGAACAATTCAAGCCTCGGGAAAGCTATTACTCTCCAGAAGACTTCGGCTGGATTGGGGACGCAAAAATCCTGCTCCTGGTGGCTAGACTGCATCGTGACAAAGGTGTTGACATTGCCCTGCAGGTCCTGAAGCGCTTGCTGCAGAAAGACCCCAGCGTTCGGCTGATAGTGCGAGGGTCTGGTCCCGACCTTGAGCGTCTCACCCACCTTGCCAAAGATCTCGGCATCGCCGACAAGACACGCTTTCTAGGCCGCGTTTCTCGAGAGCAAATGCTCAACCTCTACAACGCCGCCCACGTAGCTCTCTGTACAAGCCGCAACGACCTCCTTCCCTTCGCGCTCATGGAGGCAAGTGCCTGCGGCCTCCCGTGCGTTACGGCCGATGTTGGAGCCGTGGAAGACATCGTAGAAGATGGCGTCACAGGATTCGTGGCCAAGGAAGGAACGGACGCCCTTGGAAACGCCATTCTCTCTCTCCTGGCGGACGAGGAGCTTCGGGTCAAGCTCGGCCTCGAAGCTCGGAGGAGGATGGAGACCTACTTCAGCCTGCCCGACGTGGCTCGGGGCCTACTGGAGGTGTATCGTGCCGCCTGCAACTGAGGCCGTCCCCGCCGCACCCGAAGAGGTTAGCCCTGAGTCCGAGGAGGCTCCGAGACCCGCAGCGAGTCCTCGAAAGCTACTCTCTCTTGGCTTCAGCCTGGTAGGCGTCGTCCTGGTGGTCTCTGCGGCCATAAGCACTCAGGTCGTTGCGATTCCCCACTCGGCTCAATTCGGCCTCCTGCAGTTACTGCCGTGGATGTACTGGGCTGGGCTGGGATCGATGGGCTTCGCCATGGGCATCGCTGCATCGACTCGATCCGCGGGGATGCTGGCTGTGACGGGTATGGGCTTCTTCGCCGTCTTTGGCGGTACGCCGATCCTGTTCGAGGCTAACCCCTCGGTCTGGGACTCCTACATCCACTTGAGTCTCGCGCAAGACATAGGCTTCTTCGGTCAACTTCCCACCGACCCAACGGCCTACTCCCGAAGTTGGCCCGGGTCGTTTATCGCCGTCGCGATCCTCGGTCTTATGGGAGATCTGGGGCCTGTGGACCTCCTGAGCCTCTTTCCCTTCTTGACGGCGGCCCTCACCTTCCTGGCCCTCCTCATCTTCCTCCGCTCTCTCCTCCCCGCCGGACCCGCGATTGGCGGGGCAATCCTGGGCTCCTTCCTCAACGCCTGGGCGCAGTTCCACCTCTCCCCTCAGTCCCTCGGCCTGCTACTAGCTCTCCTCGTGTTGGCGACTGTTTGGGATCGACGAATCCCTATGCGGACGGCGAGTGCTGTGCTGTTCGTGGGCCTGGTGGTCACCCACCCCACCTCCACCGTCCTCATCCTTGGTATTCTCGTGGTGGATGTCGTGATCTTCTACTTGAGGTGGCCGAGGAGGACGAGAGAACGGACCCCTGAGGGAATCGAGCAGCGGTTCGCCCACAGCCCCGCACTGTCTCTTGCCGTGGTCTGGCTCGTCTGGCTCTTCTTCCAGGCGACGGCGTCGGCCGAGGTCGCCCAGACCGCTATCCTAACCCAGATCACCTCGATCCTGCAGGTCCCCGAGCGAACCATAAGCCTTGCCGCTGGCCGTGCCGTGGAAAACGTCTATCCCTACGCCCCCCTCCTCCGTTTAGGGGCGCTGGCCGCCTTCGGCCTCATCGGGGTCCTCGCCCTTGTTCGACTGTCTCGGGGCCGAGAAACCCGCCGAGTGTCCCGATTCTTCTGGGCCGCTCTCGTGACCCTTGTAGCTTTCGCGTTGGCGGACGTCCTCGCCTTCCGGGGCCTCTTCATCGACCGGTCTCTGCTGCTATTCGCCCTGCTTGTTCCCGCAGTTGCGCTCGCTGGCATCTCTGCCTCGAAGTGGCGGCAGTCCGTGAAGAGTGGCCTTGTGGCCTTACTCGTGCTCACGAGCCTCGTCTCAGCCTCCACCCTCTACTATCAGGAAGCGTTCTACTTCGTATCCACCAAGTCCACTGCGGTGTTGGAGCGTCTGCGGGGCGTCCCGCTGCCAGCGGTCGTTTTGGACGGGCAGTACCCGGAGGACGTTTGGCGCTCCCCTGATCAACAAGCCTCCTGGGGACGCCGCTCGTTCTACGGCTTATATCCGGAGCCCTTTGAGAACCTCACGGGGAGCGAGGTTGCGGTCTACGCCGTCCTTGACACCGAATGGCGTCTCTGGTACCGGCAGTGGTATGGAATCGAGATCTTCGAGTTCTATCAGGCAGCGAGCCAAAACTACCCCCTGATCTACTCNNCATCCCGACGGCACCGACCCAATGGAGGTCCTCGTGACCCGCATTCTCTTCATCCCCGACGTTTCAGGCGTTCGGACTTCGGAGCGGACGCCCCTCCTCTACCGTTCCCTAGAGAAGAACCACGAGGTGGTCGGCGTCCCAGCTGCCTTGGATCGATGGATCTACGATCCGGACCGTGCCAAGCTCCCCCGCTACCTTCTATACGTTCTCGACAAGGCTCTGCTGGCATGGCGCGGGGTGCGCCTGGCTCGCCTCTACCGAAGCGAACTCGTGGTCTGCGCGACCTCCCACCACGCTCTCCCGGGGTTAATCGTGGCGAGAATCCTGGGGATCCGCTGCCTTTGGGACAGCCAGGGCAACGTTAGGCTCTTCGCAGAGAGCGTGGGGAAGGGGGCCTTCTTCACACGGATGAGCGTCCGCCTCGAGCGCCTTCTGGGACGTGGAGTCGATACACTCCTTACCGTTTCAGAGCGAGACGCAGAGGCCTACGTCGCCATGGGGGTCCCCCGGGAGAAAATCCACATCATCCCCATCTCCGTCGTCCTCTCGGATGTCGACACCAAACTCTCCAGAGGCTCTACGCTCGTGGAGAAGGTCACAAGGTCTGTCGAGGTCCCCCTCCTCCTCTTCTTCGGCAGCTTCAAGTATGCCCCGAACCGGGAGGCCCTCACCTTCCTCAACGACTCCCTGGCCCCGGCCTTGGAATCGGAGGGGGTGCGTTGCCAAATCCTCATCGCGGGCCGGGATATCCCCGACGGGCCCTTCCACCCGTTCCTCCGGCCCCTGGGGTTCGTCCACGAGATCCACGAACTCCTCGCCGCATGTGACCTCTGTCTCGTCCCCATCTGGAAGGGCGTGGGCATTCTGACGAAGGTGTTGGACGCAATGGCTGCTGGGACTCCGGTGGTCCTCACGGACTTCGTCGCCCGAATCATTCCGGGAGTGGAGGCCGGCGTCAACGCATACGTAGCCTCCTCGGAGCACGACTTTGGCCCCCTCGTGGTACGTGCCCTCTCTCATCTCGAGGAGAGCCATGCCCTCGCCGAGGCGGCCCGGAAGCTGGTGGAGGAACGTTACGACTGGGGAACGTACCGCGAGGTTCTGGAGGCCCTTCTCCTAGAGACGGTCGGCACACGGGGGGGTGGGAAGAGATCGTGAAGGTGGAGATCATCACCTTCGATGCGGACCCTGATCGGGGAGGATTCGGCGCTAGAGTATACAGTCTCACTCGCCTGTTCTCGCAATTCGCCGAGGTCCGCGTCCTCCTCACGGACTGGTTTGGCGGCCCCCGGCTCTCCGACGTCACCTATGTGCAGGAGCCCACTCAGGACTCCATGTTATCGCGGATTCGGCGACTTCGCACCTATTATAAGACGGACTTTCCCACACGCGATCCCATAGACCCTCCCGATCTGACTGTCGTCGAGTCTCTCGACCTCTTGGGCCTCCACCAATGGGGGGAGGAGGTCCCGATGATCCTCGACGAGCACAACGTCTACTGGGAACTCCTCGCCTATAACATGGTCAACGATCCATTTTTCAGGACGTGGCTCGGGCGTCGGGCCCCGATCCGCCGTTGGCTCGTGCCCAAACTCCAGGAGCGAGCCAAGGCCTTCGAGCTGGCCGCCTTGCTGCGCGCAGCACTAACGCTGGTGACATCGGAACACGACCGTCACCTGTTGATCGGTGAACTTCCGGAACTCCGGGATCGTATTCACGTACTTCCCAATTGTGTGGACCTCGACCGATTCCCTCTTTCGGACGCTCCGCCCGGGGGAAACGAGGTCGTCTTCCTGGGCAACTACAATTACATTCCTAACCAAGAGGCCGCCTTCTTCGTCTCCCGGAACCTAGCGCCCTACCTCCCAGAAGCGCAGTTTATGCTCGTCGGGAAGGACCCGCCTCCCGGGTCCCAAGTCGGGGATAACGTGGTCGCTACGGGATACGTGAAGGACCTGAACGCGGTGCTGGGTTCCGCCGCTGTGTGCGTCGCGCCGCTGACGCAAGGGAGTGGGACGCGACTCAAAATCCTCACGTACCTATCGGCCGGAAAGGCGGTGGTCGCGACGGCGAAGGCCTGCGAGGGTTTGGAAGTGCGAGATGGAGTCCACCTCCTGATTCGGGATGATCCCCAGGACTTCCGATCGGCCATCCGAGAGCTCCTGGACGATCCCGATACGAGAGAGCTCCTCGGCCGTCGGGGAAGGGCGTTAGTTGAGTCGAGGTATGATTGGAGATGCTACGTAGACTGGATGGCCGACCTCGCCGAGGGCATCCTCTCGCCCTGAATCTTGCGCAATCTCTGTCAGATAGCCACGGGAAGTCAATCCAACGAAGTCCGAAGACGTTCCAATGCGCTCATTCGTCGGGCGGCAAGGTCCGTCCCATTAGGCGTCGCCCTAGTTCCCCCCGGCCCAAGAACCCTTTCACGAGCTGCCAGTTCAGGTAGGCGAAATAGGCCGGGGGAAATGGCTTCGAAACGGGCCGGTCGCTTGGGCGCACGGAGGGCGGGAGGACAGGGCGCGCGTCCAGCTCGTCTCGGGCGTAGTCGAGGACCTGTCTAAACTCGGAGAGGAAGTAGGGATCAAGGGCCATAGGGGAGTGGAAGAACATGTGGACCAGGTCCGCTCCGCCCACGACCGCTTCCTTTAGTGCTGCCTTGAAATAGGACACGCCCAGGAGGTGGATGTTCTCCGGCGTCAGGTAGTGATTCCACAGCCCTTGCGACACAGGCAGGTAGAGGAGGTCCCCCTCCCCCCGTTCCTGATGGTCCTCGAGGCTGGGCGTGTAGGGCTGGGCCAGGCGGGGGATTCGACTCCAGTTCGCACAGCGTGAATGGTGCCCTGGCAACGGACTCCCATCGTAACGATAGCCGGAGTCAATCAGGATTCTCATCGTGGTGGTGCTCTCCGACCAGTTGCCGGCCACAAAGGTGCGTGGCCTGTGTCCCTTTTTCTCCTCAAAGATGGTACTAGCAGCCTCCACCAGGGCCCGCTGATCCTCCTCCGAGTAATGGGCGAGACAGTCCGTCGAGAGCTTCACATCGCCTCCGACGGTCTCCTGGAGCAGGGCGTCCTGCGGGTGGAGGTGGATTCCCACATCGTGGCCCTCCAGATCCACCTCATTGCGCCGGAGTGCTACCGGTGTTAGGGCAAAGGCGAGAGGAAACCCCTCCTCCTCCGCAAAGTCGACGATTCGAGGCAGTGCGACTGTGATCCCCTCTCCGCCCTCTGCGCCGAATAGAATCTCCCGCCTCTGGAGGATGCCAGGCTCAACGTGGCAGAATATGACAAGGTCCAGCGAGTGGCCCCCTATGTCAGTCCTGGGGACCGAAGATACCTGTGGGCGGGTTTAAACATATTCCAGACGCGACTCTGGATAAGATTCAAGGGTTAGGCATCCTTCTAGTGAGTGGGGAGAATGGCGACTAGGGGGGGTTCTTTCCGTTCGGGGGAACCCGCACGCCCCGCCAAAAGGAACCGAGCTGATAATCCGTGAATCTGGACGAGGAGGCTGCGAGGATAGCCGTACTGAGCCTGCACGCCTCGTCGCACCTCTTAGGAGGCGTGGAGGTGTTCACAGATCAGCTCGCACGGGCGCTGGATCACGTGGTCGTGTTTGCCGGACCCACTGACACGGGCCAGGAATCCCGGTTGAACCTCAGGCGTGTCGGGATGGGGCAAGCCTATGTGGCCTATCGGGTCGCCCAGCGGTTTTGGCGAAGCCACGGAGAGGAGCCGTTCGACTTGGTCCTCAGCAACGGACTCAGCGGGTGGCCTCTTGCGTTGCGCACTGTGGACATCCCGATGGTGCAGGTCTACCACTTCACCCTCGCCGGCTTCGCACGTCAGGCCCTGGACCACCGCGGAGATCGCATCACCGCGCGCACTGTCTCCGCCTTCTTCGATGGCCTGGCGGGGCGGGGGAAGCATGTGATCGCCGTTAATCGTCACGTCCTTGGCGAGGTCCAGCACTACTATGGCAGGGACGGACAGGTCATCCTGAACGCCGTGGACACCGACCGCTTCCAGAAGGGCGACCGCAGCCGCGCCCGTGAAGAGCTCGGCATCGGCCCCAACGCTATGGTGGGGCTCTGCGTCGGTCGGGCGGAGTACGCGAAGGGCTTCGATATCCTCGTCGAGGTCGTGAAGTCGTTGCCGGAGGTCCTCTTCCTCTTCGTGGGACCTGGTCCCAAGGTTGTTCCCAACCTGAGGGTCATCGAGAACGTCCCACACCCGGAAATGCCTCGGTACTACTCCGCAGCCGACTTCTTCATCCTCCCCTCTCGGTACGAAGGGATGAACCTGGCAATCCTGGAGGCCCTGGCGTGCGACCTCCCCATCGTGGTCAGCGAGGCGGCCTATCATCTCGACGAAGATCCCGCGCCCCTGGGATACGTGGCGGAGAGCTTCGACTCCGAGGAGTTCGTCCAAGGTATCCACTACGTCTTGGACGCCGGGTCGTCGTTCCGCGGCCGCGATACAATTCTGTCCGCCTACTCCTTTGAGGCGTTTCGTGAGAACTGGCGGGGACTCGTAGGCGGGTTGGTGAGAGAATGAGGACTGAACGAGTGAATGCTACTCGGCTGCCGCGGGAGAACCTATGACGCGTCATATGGGCGTTTGACATGGTAAGGTCTAGTTTCAACCCGGCCGCACGCGCACGGACAGAGGCGAGCGTGGCGAAGTACTGCGATTGGATGGTCATCGGACGGCACACATGGGTCCTGGATATCGGTTGTGGCGACGGGACGCCGACGCACCTGCTGACCCAGCGAGGACATCGGGCCGTCGGGCTGGATTTGCGACTCTGGCCGTGGTCCCCAGGCCCCCACTTTGTACAGGCTGATGGCCTGCGTCTCCCCTTTCGGGACCGCACGTTCGACGCAGTGGGTAGCTTCACAATGCTAGAGCACCTAGAGCATCCGGAGGGGCTCTTGGCCGAGATGGCGCGAGTCGTGCGCCCCGGGGGAAGGCTAGTGATTGGTGCCCCAAACATGTACGGCTCCATCCTCCTCCATCCGGGCGATTCCGTCACGCACACCGGGGGCTTCCCCCGGTACGCCAAGAACTTCGCGCTGCACGTGAAGAAGCAGCTCGAATCGATTGTCACCCCTAAGCGGGTGGCTTTCGACCAGCTGGAACCGGACATGACGCAGGTTCCTGAAGGGGCCTCCGACTACGACGCCATCTGTGCGACGGATCCCAGCGTGGTCCGGGCAATGTTGCGTCGCTACGGCATCCGGACGGTACACCAGTCGCCCTCACTGGAGTACTCGGCCTCTCCGCTCGTGGAGACGGTCTCTAGGGCAGTGGAGGTCATCCCCGGCCTCCGGGACATGTTTGGCGGAATCTTCATCGTGGGGGAAAGGGTCCCGTCTGACTGACGCCCTAACCTCAGGCTCCGGTGCGGCCTCGAGTAGGGGGCTTCCCTAGGCTTCCTCCACCACGACGCGGATTCGGTCGACGGCGGCGGAATCCAAGACTGGAGGAACGGTGACCTCACAACACCTAGCTCGCTCGAAGGCGCTCCGGAGAATTTCCCTCTCTCGAGTGATGAGGTCGTCGGGATAATCTCGAAGTCCAGCGTAAGCGAGGGCCAGTCGATGCTGGTGAGAGAGACTCCGTTCTCGCTCGTACTGACTGCTCAACGCCACCTTGAAAGCTGCCTCTTCCGCGGAGACCTCCGAAAGGGATCCCGCGGCCGACTGAGAGGTCGAGAGCAAGCACACCTTCCTCAAGGGGGCACGCATGGTCGTTGAACAGGTGGGTAGGACCTGGTCCACAGGAACCCGCACGTTCACAAAGTAGCGCTTAGTCAACCAGCGGGTGACGTTGGTGGACAGCCAGTTCGACGCTCGGAGGGACCTGACGAATTGGTGCACCGACAGTCTCCGGGCAATCTGGCGGGCGGCCGCCTCTCCCAGTGATTGACTCAAGAAGGGATGACATTCGAAGTTGTAGTCGAAGAGGTTGAGGTGTCGCGGAAAGGCCAGCGCCTCCCCGGATTTCGACACGAAGGTCCAGTCGTCGCTCATGTAGTCGTAGCCCTCCTTCATGAAGCCTAGGGCGACGTTGGTCTTTCCCGTGTTTCGCCACGCGGGAAAGAGGTAGCAATTCCCATCCCGAGAGACGGCGGACGAGTGGACTATGCTGGTATTTCGCCCGAGCATCTGTGGGCGCATAAGAGTGAAGACCCAGCGAAAGAGATCGCTCGGCTTCGCCATTGGATCGGCTCGCAGATCACCGTTCGAAACCTGAATCGGGCCGAAGGGCGAGAGCACTACGAGGGAGGCCTCGTCAAACAAGTAGCTCCCGGAGAGCATCCTCTCGGGGCTGGGGAGATCCGCCTCCCTCACCCAAAGGTCGACGGTCTCCGTAGTGGTGGTGAACAGGCCAAACTCCCGCCGCATGTACCTGTCGAGCCCTCGGTGCGCAACACCGACGCTGAACAGGTCGTGGAAGTTGTAGATAGTGTAGCGCTCTCCCTCCGCTCCAACGTCGTTCATCTGGCTGACCCTCTGCGAAGCCACTCCCCCTCAGATCGGCCCGTAAAGATTCGAGGCCTAGGATAAGAAGGTATCTGCATGGCTCTCATCAAATTCCAGGACTAGAACAACTCGCGAACAAGAGCGCGGGCCGTCGCGAGCTCCGAGACGCGCAATGTATAGGTGGGTACCGCCTGCGTGAACGCTTCCAGCCAGGAAGGATCTCGGGGCGGCGAGAACGGTCCGAGGAACCAATAGCGGGGAAACTCGTGGGTCATGTCGTGGATGGCCTCAACCCGTTGGGCCGCCACCTCCGGGGACAACGGCGCCATCTCCGTCTCCGGGGCCTGGGTTATGAGAACTGCTGCTCGGGGCTTCGCCCGCCATGTCACCTTCTCCATGTTCACTGAGATGGGGCGCTTGCCGAACACCATAGGGGCGTCGCCCGCTCCTGGGACGAGCCCCTCGGGGAGTCGGAGCGCCTCGGGGAAGCCGAGAACCTCCTGCCCGTCCCAGAACACATAGTTGTCGGACATGTAGTCGAACTCGTCCATCAGACTGAAGCACAGCGAGGACTTGCCGCTGCCGTTGAGCCCGATTATGAGAACTGCCTCTCCCTTCAGGGCAACCGCGGCGGCGTGAAACAGCTGCAGGTTTCGTTGTTCGAGCAAGGAGAGAAGGGGCTGATGTATCGCGAGCCGCATGATACGGTGGCACGCCTCCCACGGTGGGACACCTCGCAGGACATCGGCAACTCGGCTCAGCCGATCCATGGTGTACCAGGCGCGAACTGTTGCGGGAGGACCACCTACAAACTCCAAGGCCACATTCCCCTTGCGGAACCGCACGGCGTCCCCCTCCAGATAGAGGTCGGTTCCCCACTTCTCCCCTCCACTTGGCCGAGCATCGGGCTCACGGGGAAGTAGGAACCAGCGTTGCTTGAGAAGGGTCACGTCCACGTTGAGGGAATCCCGAACTTCTTTGACTGGTGTGAAGGCCCCGAAATTCAGGGCAACCAACTCGAGAAACCTCGGCCAATTCGACGTAAGTGTCAGGTCGATATCGTGAATGTGGTACCGATACACTAGAGAAGGGCTCCCACTGCTGATATATAGGTTTTGGTGTTCCCCTCTCATCGCGTTTCACCCACCGCCGTGAGGATGAGCCCGTGACTCAGACAAATGGGGTCCCAGCGCCGATGAGCGAGGCGGCTCTACTCGGTCGCAACTTCTCCGCTAGAGTGTCAGCCCAGTTTATCACCCAAGTCCTCACGCTCATAATCTCCGTCGTCCTCGCCCGCACGCTAGGGATCGAAAAGTATGGCATATTCGCCTTCGGGTTCGCCTTTCCGAGCTGGTTTCTCCTCGTGACCTCCCTAGGCCTCGATGCTGTCCTGACCATCGAGGTGGCGGCGGACCGGAAGAAGGCCAGCAAGTACGTTACCACCATCGCACTGTTGCGACTCCCCCTCGCCGCTCTCTCGATCGCGTTCCTGTGGATCGCGATGCAGCTTCTCGTGGTGGATCCTTTCGCGCGCTCTATCACTCTCCTGCTAGGGATCGGAAGCGTTTTCTCGACATACGCGGGCACCTTCACCTCGGTGTTTCGGGCCTTCGAGCGGCTGGAATACAGTGCCTTGGTGGTCGTCACGGAGCGGATCGTCACCACCAGTTTGGTCCTCCTTCTCCTCATCTTGGGCTACGGGCTATTCGAGGTCGCCCTGGTCTTCATCGCTGGCGGGATGCTGAGCGTTGCCCTCGCCCTGGCATTCCTGAGGCGACGGTTCGTCTGGTTCACTAGCACCGTTGACCGTCGGGAGGCCGGGAAGATCCTCCGCCTCACGATCCCCTTCGCGTTGAGTGGGATGGTCACGACTTTCTCCACCACGGCGGGAGTCGTACTCTTGACCATCCTCCTAGACCCCACGGCGACAGGTCAGTACAACGCTGCACAGACCCTCGTCTTCGCCCTGCTTGCGGTCTTCTGGATTACTGACTTCGTGCTCTTGCCAACCTTGTCCCGGCTGAACAGGGAGTCCAGGGAGAAGGTTGCTGCCGTGCTCCAACAGACGCAGAAGATGGCCTTCATTATTGGGCTTCCCGCCTCGCTGGGCGGATGGCTTTTCGCCGAGGAGATCCTGACCCTATTCTACGGCGAGGCCTTCCGCGCCTCAGCGGCCATATTCCAGATCGTCGTCTTCATCCTGGTCACGTCCACAGCCGTCCTGGGCAACGGGACCGCCCTTGCGGCCACGGGGCGCCAGAAGCTCAACCTCTACATTGTGTCCGCCGGGGCTGCGACGATTATCGCCCTCAACTTCGCCTTCATTCCCCTCTGGGGTGTCGTGGGAGCCGCGATCGCTGCCCTGAGCGGCTCCGTCCTGCGGGCTAGCCTTCACGCGGCAGTTGTACGAAGGCTTGTCGCCCGGGTCGACCCCTTGGCAACCTTCGGGAGGACCACTATCGCCGGCGTAGCAATGCTTCTGCTCCTGCTGGTCCTGCCCCCCTTCCCCCTGTTCGTGGGCGTCGGGCTGGGGGCGCTAGTCTACTTCGCCATCCTCGTACTCATAAAGGGCATCACCAGGGAGGACTGGAGTATCATGAAGAGTGCCCTGCGTGGCGCGATTTACGTCTCACGTTGACGGGTCCACCACTAGCTTCCTAGGCACGCAGGCAACCGGCTGGGTCGATGTCCACGCTGTTCCTCGGCGGCCTCCGGGGATATGAACGAGCGGGCTCTTCCGACACAAAATATAAGCTTCCCTCAAAGCGTAGTCACACCAGGAGCTCTGGGAGGTGTCAAGCGCTATTCGCCTGGAGGAGTATGGCCAGGAGGAAGAGATTCTCTCCCTGGAACCGGATTGGAAGGAGTTCCAGGTTCAGGCGACGCAGGTCACCGTTTTCGCCCAGCCCGCCTACGTCACCCTCTGGGCGAAGATGGTGGGCAAGAACATTCTTCCCCGGGTGTTGACCGCCTGGGAGGGGGAGCGCTTGGTTGGGTACGCCCCCTTTATGGAGACCGTTGATCGGGTAGGGCCCCTGTCCGTCCCCACACTCCGGTTCCTCGGGAACAACTACGGCCAACCAGGCGACATCCTATACGCAGACGTCGTGACCTCGGGCCGCCATCGTGACGTGGTGGAGGGCGTCCTCCGGCACTGTCGCCAGTCAAGAGGCTTGGCGCGGTGGGATCTGGGGTTCCTCCCCTCCGACTCCCTCACCCTCGAGCTAATCCCTCAAGTCTTTGGCCCCAAGAAGGTCCGGATGACCCAGACGAAGCGCTTCGCCCACATCGATGCGCCGGGCGAGTGGGAGGAGTACCTAAGTCAGCGTTCGAGGAACTTCCGGAAGAACCTGAAGCGGCACATTCATCGTCTCCGAGAGTCGGGAGACCTGGACCTGACTGTGGAGAGTGAGCCGGAGGCGGTGGCAGGCCGCGTGGAGGAGATGGTTCGGAATCACATCCGTTGGTGGGCCGGCACCCCCCGCGAGGCGTGGTTCGGGGATGAGCGGGTGCACCGCTTCCTCACAGCCGCAGCGAAGTTGCTCGCGAGGCAAGGACGATCCCTCGCAGCGACCCTCACGCTCGATGGTAACCCCATCGCCTGGAACGTGGGTGCGCTCGAAGGCCCTCGGTTCTTTGGACAGCTGATCTCCTTTGACCGGACTTACGAGGAAGCTTCCCCCGGGATGGTCCTGAGCGCCTGGGTGATTCGCCACCTTACGGAGAAGGGCGCCCGCCGGTACGACCTGGGCCCAGGGTTCGACCAGCGAAAGCAATCACTGGGCGCGACTGCGACACCCTACTTGCGAGCCAGTGGATACCTTAACTGGATGCGTATACCGGCGAGGCTTCATCGATACGTCTTCCGGAGGCGTGCGGCAGGCTGAGGCGAGCCCGTGCCTGCTGCTCCTGGGTTCACCAGCCTGCGGGCGACGATGGCTCTGAGTCCGTACCCCACTGGGCGGCGGCTCTAAACAGGTCCTTTACGAACCACCACAAGACTCGAGGAAGCTTCCTCGCCTGAACCGTCGAGTAGGGTAGGTAGGCGGTTCCATAGGGGACGTAGCACCGCACAGGCACGTCCAGCTCTTTGGCCATTGGGATAAGCTGTCGGACTGGCAGTCCAAAGAGGAGCTCCAGGTCGCACGGCGTCTCCGCCGCCTTGAGGCGCAGGAGGGATTCGCGGGCGAGAGGCGGGTCGTGGGTGGCTACAGAGACGTGAGAGGCTCGCCCGGCGAGGCGGTCGACGACGTGGAGAAAGCCGGTCCGGGCACTAATGCGGGGCGCTCCGGGCTCCTCCCATTGCCCCTTTACGACTCGGACTCGCAGGCCTAGTTCGACCGCCTGATCCACGTCCGCCAGGCTCCTTCTCCACCTACCCGGCAGGGTGCATCCCATCCGTACTTCGTAGCGCAGGAGCTCCCGGATGAGGTCGAAGGTGGGGTCCACCGTCTCTGCCCCGAGGGAGTCGAAGTGGAGGTCGATGTCCCACTCACTCGCACGCATAGCGAGCCCACGGAAGAACTGAGGAGAGAAGTCGAGGGAGGGCGCCTTGACGGAGAGGTAGCAGTCCAGGGACTCTTCATGGAGCGCGCCAAGCGCCTCCCCATAGCGTTCCGAGACAAGCCCTGGGGGGTCGGTTTCGCTATCCCAGTAGCACACGATGGTGCCGAAGCCGCGGGAATCGAGGGACCGACAGACCTTTAGGGCGTCCTCCAAGCTGAGTCCGGCAATGTAGGCACGGGCGGCTTGTTGGAGAAGGACCTGGCCAGGCAATCGTATGATGTCTCTCACCCCTTCCCTTGGAGTCCCGAACGGACCTTATCCCGTCCCAAGGCCAGGGCGTCCCTCGCGAGTGCGGCGGCCCCACGAAGTCCGATGGGGTACGCCACAACTGAGACGCAAGGACGCACATTGGACGTCCAAACGCTTATCCACGACTCCTCGCCGCCGAGGAACTCGAATGAACGCAATCCAGCTTCGGCGGAGTGACGGATTGCCTCCACGAGGAGAAGCGTCCCCGGTGAGCAGCGGGCGAACTCTCTGTCGTACCCAATCTTCAGGAGCCAGAAACTCCCTCCGGTCTCCAAGGCCAGCTGCATCGCAACCGCCTGGCCATCGATTCGCAGGAAACAGAGTCGAAGGATGCCTTCCTCCGCCGCGGCCGCGGCGTATCTGCGGTAGAAAGCGCCGCGCAGCTCGTCCTGGGCGAGAGCGGTCCCCTCCCTTCCCTTCCAGCTTGCAGCCTCGACCGCAAATGCCTCATCTAGGAGGGACTCCAGGTTGTCAACGTCGGGCGTAAGGACCTCCGACTGAACGGCTCCGTGGGACTCGGCGATTCGCCTCGCTCGCCGCAGTTCAGAGCGACGCCGGGAGACCAGCTGGCTTTCCGGGTCGAGCCAACTCTCGTCCAACGGAATCCAGGGACATCCGGACGCTGGACGAACGATAATGGCCCCTCGCCATCTGAACGCCTCCTTCAACGCGGCCAGAGAGGGCGAGTCGGCCGGGATTCGCCAGAACGAGACGGGAAATCTCGCCCGCGCAACGGCCGATGCCAACGTGACGAGAGCCGAGGAGTCCGTGTAAATGAAATCCGTCACCTCGAAGAGTTGTCTCGCACCTATTAGCTCGAGCGGTCCGCCTGCCCTCTCCAACTGGTACAGCGGTGCGACGGCTATGGACGGTGGCTCCCCCGCAACGACGACCATGAGATCCTCCATATCGAAGATCTCGGCGCAGACCCGCACCCAATCGAAGCTCCGCATCGGGCCAGGCCACCGGATGGGGATAGACTCCCAGATGTCCTTGAGCTCATCGAGCCCGGCTGGTCCGCGGATAACTCGGACAGGTATATCTCCAGAATCCAAGATCTCTGGCTCTTGGCCCTCGTGCACTTGTCTCATGTTGATCCCCGAGGCTGCTGCTCCGTCGTCCAGTCAGGCTGCCCTCGCTGGTCCACTAGGCTCCGACATCCCTAAGACATCATAAAGCTCAACTGATGCCGGCCATCGACCCGGCTAGCGTATCCTATCACGGGCGCCAGCATCTATCCTGACTCTTTAAGGTTCTTTCGTCATCGGTTTCGTTTCCGCAATGTGACTCACACCTTGGCGAGGCGCTCTAGCCTGGTTCCGCCTCGAGACATTCTCCAGGATACCTGCTGCACGAGCCAACCGCAGGTTTTTTTTGCCACGAATGATAGGGGGGCAGGGGGTGTGATATACAGAAAGGGACCCTTAGCAGTCTGCCAGCAACTGACAGGAGTTCAGCCGTTTGATGGGGGGAAGACGCAATATGCTTTGGATCGCACGTGAAGTCACAGTGCGTTCCAACCCCCTAGATCCTGAATCACAGTTATCAGGTACTACTGGCAAGACACCAGGGTCTCGACTCTCAGAGCCGTCTAACTCGAATTCACCCTGGAAATGGGAGGAGAACGGATGAACACGAAGGCCTGGGGGAGACGCGCCAAGGTAGGCTTCGTCGCGGCGCTAGTGGTACTCATAGCTTTCAGCGTTCTAGCCAACAGGACCGCCGAGGCCAATACTGGGTGCCCAGATAGCACGAGCAGTCTGGGCGACATCACCCTCTCAGGTACGTGTACAATCGACGGCACTACCACTTGGGAGAATGGCAGTATCACCATCGCTGGGGACGTCAACGCGAATGCGCCGCTCACGATGAATAACGTATTCATCTATTTCGATACAAGCGCCAACGACCAGTATGAGTTCGTCGCCTACGATGACTTGAGCATGAGCGGTGGAGGTGCGTGGTCTCTTGGTGGTCACCGCTGGAGAATGGCGACAGCCTTCGGTCAGGTGGTGATAGATGGCTCAGAGTTTGCGCACGGTCACTATGACTTCTCTGGCTCGGAGGCCGATATCGGATACAGCACTTTCAGAGACTCGACCAACGTGAACGACCAACACATATCGATAGGGGCGAACTCTAACATTCATCATAACACGCTCCTAGCCGTAAGCGTCGCGGAACAGGCAGCCATCTTCACCTACAACAATTACGGCAACTCCAAGATCTGGGGCAACGAACTTCACTTGAACTGCTACGGCAGCAATTGCATGGGCATCGAGACCAGAAACATGCAGGGGGACGTCTATCCGGGCTTTCCTGTAGTCGAGATTGCCTGGAATAACATTACTTGGGAAGATATCGGAGGGGGCGATTGGGCCATTACCTTGGACAACGAATACTCCAGCGGGCTCTATATGCACAACAACACTCAGTACAATGGCGCAAGCGAAAGCATCGGGGCTTGTCTTCAGGGCGGCGGAGTCCGAGGCCAATCGGTCTATGAATACAACACCTGCTGGGGGCCTCAGACCCATGGCATCTATCGCTACATCTACACCGACTCCGAGGACACAGTGATGCGTTACAACTTCTTCAGCGATACTGGCTACGCGATGGTCGAATTCGGCAATGGGATCATCGCCCACAACACCTGGGAGGATGTCACGAACCAGCCTTTCAGGATATGTGGCGACACCGACTATGCCTGCGCCGGTGGTGCGACGAATCCCAGGGACTTTGCCTGGTACAACAACACGGTCACTTGGTCCAGCGGCGGCTATGTCGGCCGCATGTCAGATGAGAACGACCAGTACAACATAGTCAACCAGCACGGGGACCCGGACAACGGCATCACCCAGTGGAGGCAGGATCAGCCCAACGACTATCACACCGTCTTGGGCGAAGGCGCCTGGCTCTACAAGGCGGATGCTTCGATAGACAGCCTTCTGTTCCAGAATACCTCCGGCGGGACTCGGTGGGTGAACATGACAGTCGGCGGGAAGCTATACGAGGCCCACGACCCTAGCTTCGGCACGACCGACACCGCCAGTCTCCTCATAGACGGTCCGATAGACCAGTCCGGGTCCATGAACATCAACGATAACGCGGTTGGAACCTTCCTCTGGGCCCTCAGCCCGGTGAAGACGGAAGTGGACGTCCTGGCAACCGGTTCCTTCACTCTTACGGTTGATGACTTCGCCCCTGACTGGGATTACAGCGTAAGCATTCTGGACTACGGGAACTCTCAGACCGACACCCAGACCTTTACGACGGATGGCGGGGGCCAGGGGTCCTTCAGCGTGACCTCTGCCGGCCATTACAGAGTGACCATCGACTCGGTTGGAACGCCACCGTCGCCGCCCGACGAGTCTCCGCCTGCTCAGGTTACCGACCTTGAGGCGGTGGACGTGGGTGCCGACTACGCCCTCCTCCAGTGGGAGGCTCCTGGGGACGATGGGAGTGTGGGCCAGGCAGCGACCTACGACATCCGCTACAGCACGACGGGACCACTGGATGACGCGAACTTTGGCGGTGCGACACCGGTGCCGGTTCAGCCGCCCAT
>JABAOH010060980.1_pt1 | contig 30132 bp, 26 predicted proteins | sample 7062181 | NCBI WGS metagenome assembly JABAOH01 (sample SAMN14538630, study PRJNA623070) | marine sediment metagenome | biome: marine biome [ENVO:00000428]; feature: marine pelagic biome [ENVO:01000023]; material: deep marine sediment [ENVO:00002113]; isolation source: pool of 5 deep marine...
CAAGAGCACACCTTCGGCACCATCAGCAGGGTAAGGTAGCTTAGGCATCGGTGGCGCCAAAGAACTCAGCAGCGTGTAGTCGCCGGCGGCTACGATGCTATAGACCCCGTCCGCAACGATCGTGCCGTCGGTAATCAGTTGCTGCATGCCGGCTACGTCAAGGCTGGCACTGTTGATCATGAACGAGCCGCCGGTGTAAATTATCTTGGTGTCGGTAATCTTGATGTCCAGCCCCTCGGCCTTAAGCAGACCGCCGTTCATGAATATCCTCACCTGGCCGATATCTGTGCCGNNTCTGAGATTGCCGTCGGCGATCATCTGGCCACCGTTCATCGTCAGGTGTGCGGTGCCGTCGAGGTTATCGCTCACATTCAAATAGCCACCGGAGTAGAAGCTCCCGCCGTTCATGGTAAATGTAGCCGTCCCAGGGTTGTCGTCGTTGATCGTGCTATTGCCAGTCACGGTGACCGTGCCACCATCCATTATCACCTCGCTGGTTCCCGGGTTACCCGCGTCGTTGTTCATTAAGAACTCAGCGGTGATGATAGTGGGGTTACCGCTGATGTGCAGGTATCCCGTGTTGCCTCCGTCGTTGACGACTTGAAGGTCAGCACAACTTACCAATGCGTTGCCGCTGATAGTCATGCGAGCCTCAATTCCCTGCTCATGGTGGGGGATGTATATAGTGTCCGCAACGGTGACGATTGCGTTCTCGCCGATATTGCAGACAGCGGGGCCGTCCTCGCCGACGTCAAGGTCGTCACCGACATTAAGCGTAGCGGTTCCGTTTACGTCCAGGGTGGCAGATCCGGTAGGATTGTCCGTGAGGTAAAACTCGTCGGGGGCATTAACCGTCGCATTGCCGGTTATGATCATATGACCTACTGAGCCGGCGTTGTCGGCGACGGTAATATCGTCGCCTATGTTGAAGACCGCGTTGCCGGTTATGGTCAAAGTGGCCACTCCGTTGTCATCGTCGGGTACATAAGCATCGTCCCCAAAGTTGATGACCGCATCACCGCCGACCGTGACGGTGCTCTGTCCTCTATCTAGGTCAAAATCGTCGACGATAGTTACCGTCGTGGTACCGCTTATGTCCACAAAGCTCACACTGCCGTCATTATTGGAGATGCCAAAATCGTCACAATTTAAGATCGAGTTGCCGCTGATATTGACGTAGGCCTCACCCACCTGGTCGATGTACAAATCGTCAATGATATCAACAGTGGAATCAACGATGTTCACAGCAGCCCAAGTGTTGTCGTTATCGACAAGTCTAAGGTCTTCACCTTCGCCTAATATGGTCAGAGTACTTCCGCCCAGGACGTCGATCTGACCCTTTGTACCGTCTCTACCACCGACAGCCAATCTGCCGGTTACGGTAAGCGAGCTGGCATTGTTCAGCGTAAGCACGGCGGTCGTCGACCCGTCGGCAGCGCCTTGAATTGACAGCTCGCTGCCACGGCTGACCGCATCCCCATTGAGAATGTCAATCCCGAGGGTGTCGTCGTTGACGTTCTTGTCGCCGAATTCTTCGTTGGGCCAGGTCCACAGCGAATCGGTCACGGTCCAGTTGAGGGCCGTATCCCAATTGCCGTCACCCGCGCTTCCGTTCCAAAGGTACAGCGCTGCGTGGGCTGTGCTGCCCAGCGCCAGAACAAACGTCATTACATAAATCAATCTTTTACACATAATAATCCTCCTTCAAAAAAGTTAGGATAATTAGGCTTTGGCTACACACCAAAACCCTGACAAAAAGTTCCATCTTCACTAAACTCCTTGTCTGCCCAGGACAATTTCTGTATGACTTTATTTTACCTCCTTCCTTCAAAAGCCCAATATGAGCGGTTGATTGAAATGTGAATATCACAACTGCGAAGCACAAGTTTCTTGTTTAAAACTCTGTACCTCGCTCATTAATCTTTAAGCTAATCTACTTAAAATTATAAATATACCTGCCCATTCGGCCCTTCAGCTGCGTTCAGGGCAAGCTTTCTTTCGCTCAGGACAGGCTCTACGCGGGCAAAAGTTTTACCTGCCGAAAAGCCAAAATCCAGGAATATAAGTTCATTGTGGGCATAAAATCCACCTATTCTACTTATACCAGATTATTTACCCTCCCGTCAAGGAAAATCTGCGGATTTTTCCCCAGAAATATTGGCAGTTCCTCATTGAAATTCAGATTGAAATATTATATAAAATTAGGCAATTTCTTAGCGGATATTGGCTTGTTGTCTTAACTTATGCCGATATAATAGTTACTTAAGGGATTTTGTGTGAAAATTGGATGGATTTTGCTATGGCACGTAATCGAGGAAAAAAGGCTCTTTATGAGGTGATGAGCAAAGCTCGCATTAAGCCCGGTTCCGGCGGGACATTAGAGCAAAGACCCCCGAAAGGGTCTGACGGAGACAAGCCAGCGGCAGAAGAGAAGTCTGCTGTAGAGATGCCCGATGTGGCAGCGCAATGGTTGAGAAAGCCGAAGACGGTCCAATTTAATGCCGGCAGAATTGAGTTCTCAATGCCGTATCAGCTTGGGGTTGCTCTGCTTCTGGGTCTAATTCTGCTGGCTCTGATGGCCTATCGGCTTGGTCAGCAGTCTGCTCTGACCGAGCAGGAAACAATCGTCTCGGCCGAAGAAATGCAAATGCAACAGATTGTTCAGGAAAGCGCGGTAGAGCAGGCTGCGGTCGAAGCATTGCAAAGCCCTCCAGTGGTCGAAGATATATTGCCAAGCAGCAAAGAAGTCGAGACTGCTGAGCAAACGGGCAATAATGTGATTGTTCTGGTGGAATATAGAGCACGAGCGGATTTGGAGCCGGTGCAAGAGCATTTTGCCCAGTACGGCATTGAGACTGAAATTGTGGCCGAAGGCGGCCGCTACTTTTTGGTTACGAAGGATAGATACGATAACCCGGGAAAAGCCGGAACAGATGGATACAAAGCCAAACAGCGAATTATCGAGGTCGGAGCCGAGTATGAGGGTAAGGCCCCTGCGGGTTATGAAACTTTTGCACCGCACTTTTTCAGAGATGCATACGGCAAAAAAGTGAAGTAGTTTTAGGAGTAATGTTTAATGTCTGTTGACCGTTCTTTAAAAATCAAAGGTGCCTTGACGAGGCACCGAAACGTTCCGACGCGGGCTGAACGCATCGAGCAGCTAAAAGACGAAGAGCGATGGTCTGAGGGTGATTCTGTGTTTGGCCTGCCAAAGGTTGCTCATCGTAAAAGCCACGCCGGCCGGAAATCAAAGGCCGCTGAAGTGAAAGAAGCCGTAACCGAAGAGGCAATTGGAGTTGAGGCACCAGAATCCGAAGAAAAAAGTTAATATCGTACTGTGAATCTTGTATATCGTATTTCGTATTTAACATTTTGTCTTTCGCATCTCAAATCTCACCAGTAGTGGTCAATGGGGTAGGGGGGCTTTCCAATCGATTATTTGTTATTGACTATTAATCGTTGAGGAGTTGCTTATGGTTATGAAGGGATCGATCGGTAGAGAAGCGCTAATCGTCATAATATTGATTGGAGGGATTGTCGGGTCTGCATTCGGTATTAGTGAAAATAAGGGGCGAATCGTTTGGCCGGGACGTAAGTGGGAGCGAGCGACGCCGCAAGAGGTGGAGATGGATGCGGCTTTATTGCTGAAAGCGCGCGACTTCGCACTCACCGGCAGCGGCTCGGGCCGTATCATTCGCTACGGCCAGCTGGTTATGCAGTGGGGCGACCAAAAGCACCGATACGACCTGAAGTCAACGACCAAGGCGATCGGTGTTACCGCTGTGGGGTTGGCACTGAAAGATGGTAAAATCAGCAGCCTTAAAGACCGGGCTAAAAAATATCACACGATGCTTGGTGTTCCGCCTGAGTCCAACGCCGAGACCGGCTGGCTGGAGAAGATAACACTCTTTGACCTTGCTACCCAGACAGCAGGATTCGATAAGCCCGGCGGGTACACCAAACTGCTGTTCGAGCCAGGGACGAAATGGGCTTATAGTGATGGCGGGCCAAACTGGCTGGCCGAATGTATTACGTTAGCCTACGGACAGGACCTTAACACGCTGATGTTTGAGCGTGTCTTCGGTCCAATCGGCATTAAGTCGTCAGATTTGACATGGCGTAGCAACAACTATCGGCCGAGGGAGATTAACGGCATCAAGCGACGTGAGTTCGGCTCAGGCATCAGTGCCAATGTCGATGCGATGGCGCGGATTGGATACTTGTATCTGCGACGCGGCCGATGGCGGGATAAGCAAATCATCCCGGCATCGTTTGTCGATGCGGCGCGCACTGTGCCGCCGGCCATTCGTGGGCTGGCCGTGGTCAAGCCGGAACGCTATTTCANNGTCGTGGGGGCTGTACGACAGCCTGATTGTGGTGATACCGAGCCTCGATATAGTCGCTGCGCGGGCGGGCAAGTCGCTGAACAAGGCCCGCAATTCCGCCTATAAGCCCATCGAACCGTTCATTGAACCAATCGCAATGTCGGTCAAAGCCGAGAGCAGTAGGGCCGCTGCGCCTTATCAGCCCAGCACCGTTATAACGGGTATTGAGTGGGCGCCTGCAGAGACTATAATTCGCAAAGCCGAAGGCAGCGATAACTGGCCGATTACCTGGGCTGACGACGACAATCTTTACACGGCTTATGGGGATGGCTGGGGGTTTGAGCCGAAGACGAAAAAGAAGCTGAGCCTCGGCATCGCAAAAATTGTTGGATCGCCGCCTTATTTTAAGGGAGTCAATGTACGCACAGAAACCGGCGAGCGGGTAGGGCAGGGGGCTAAAGGAGCGAAGGCCAGCGGGATGCTTTGCGTCGATGGTGTCCTTTATATGTTAGTCAGAAATACCGGCAATTCGCAGATTGCGTGGTCGAAAGATTACGGCAAGACGTGGAGATGGTGCGATTGGAGGTTTACGACAAGCTTCGGTGCCCCGACATTTTTGAACTTCGGCAGGGATTACGCCGGTGCGCGAGATGAGTTCGTATATATTTATTCGCACGACTCGGATAGCGCTTATGAACCGGCAGATAGTATGGTTATGGCACGGGTGCGAAAAGACAAAATTCGCGAGCGGGGAGCTTATGAATTTTTTAAGGAGTTGAACAGTTCTGGACGTGCTGTTTGGACGAAGGATATTCGCAGTAGGGGGACGGTGTTTGTTAATCCGGGCAGATGCTACCGCAACGGCATTACTTACAATGCCGGGTTAAAGAGATATTTGTGGTGTCAGACTATCCACGGTAAGGATGATATGCGGTTTAAGGGCGGACTTGGTATTTTTGATGGGCCGGAGCCCTGGGGGCCGTGGACAACTGTTTTCTATACGGAGCAGTGGGATGTCGGGCCGGGCGAAACAAGCTCCTTACCCACCAAGTGGATGAGCAAGAATGGCAAGACCTGCTATCTGCTTTTTTCGGGGGAGGATTGCTTCTCTGTGCGTCAGGTGGTTTTGAAGGATTAGAGGAGATGATATGCACTTGTGCTACGTTGCGAAGAGCTCGTAATGACTATACCATAAGGCATATCGAATAAGGAAGAGTGAAGTGAAAACGGCGGGGGGGCACACTAATTTATTATTTGTTATTGCCTATTGAATATTGGAGGGATTTGGCTATGATACCGGCAAATGGTAAAGAGGTCGGCAGACTTTGGGAAATGAGGCTCACACCATGGCTTTCTCGAGCACCGCATAAGCGACAAGCAATCCGCGCATCACGTCTGTCACAGTAGCTATTCCAATAATCTTTTTTTCGCCATTAATTACCGGCAGACAACTAATATTCATCTCCTGAAGCATTTTCACAACATCGTGAAAACTGCAGTCAGGCCGGACGTGGATTACGTCGCGCTTCATAATTCGATTGATGGGCTGCCGTATGACCGGTTCGTCGCTGTCAACATCAAACAACCCATTGCGAAAAATCTTAGTTTGAGGCCGGCGTTGAGCGTCACGAAACGGAAGATGATGCAGAACGTCTCGGTCGGAGACTATCCCCACCAGTCTCTTTTGCTTGTCCACAATTGGAACGTGTCTGAATACGCCGACCTGCATGGCCTTCATTACATTGGCCAGGTTGTCTTGCTCGGTCAAACAAACCACTTCCTCAGTCATAATATCTTTGACCGTTCGGAGAACCGATGAGAGCACAAGGGCCGCATGGCCCGAGTCCCCAGAGAGCAGGTCAACAAACCTCCTCTGCTCCGTTTTTATTTTCTTCTGGCACAGCTGTCCGATTGCATTGGCCCTGGCGAAGAGCTTCATGACATCTGTGGAGGTGGCAATGCCCACCAGCTTGCCGTCGAGAAGTACAGGTATCGAATCAATGCGATTATTAACCATGATGCTAATCATATCCTGTATCTTTGTCTCAGGTGATACGGTCTCTGGTTTTCTAGTAACAATTTGTGTAAGAGGCTGTTTCAGTGCTTTTGAGTCCGAATCTATCTCACCAACTCTTCCCAAATATGGAGAAATCTGTCGAAACACATCTCTCTGAGAAACGATGCCCACAAGGTGTTGCTCTTCATTTTCTTCGGCATCATTGCCCACTACAGGAATGTGTCGAATTTTGTTTTCCTTCATAATCTTTAGGCACGTCTTTATGGTATCGTCCAAGGTAAGCACCTTGACGTCATAAGTCATCATGTCTTCGACATTACGCACGAACTTAGAAAAGACATCTTTCCCATCGCACATATCATCTATCAAGTCAATCAGCCTAAATTGCCGGTTCACCATATTGTTTCCCCCCGGCGCACGACTTCGCAGGGTCTTTCACTGGCCAATATAAAAAGTCCGCACAACAGAAATCGGTTATAATCCGTCCAGACCACGGATTATATCGGCATAGTATATGAACAGCTTTAACGAGTGTTTACCTGAACCGGTCTTTGCTAAAATCTTTTAGGTCGGCCTTGGCACGGAGCGGCGCGCATTAAATGCGCATCAAACATGCTCATTGGTGCTTGTTAAGCTTTTTGCTGACTTTCGGGCAGCCTCATAAGTCGTTAAATGACGATGATAAGCTGTTTCAGATACGACAGTTACAATCACCCTGGTTCGACTGGTGGTCGTGAAGTCAAAAGGAGAAAGGAGGATATGCTTCCCTTCGCTGCAGTTTACCCTTGAGCACAGCGAAGGGCTCGGAATGACCATAGGGAATGTCGGATAAAGAGGGCTGAAGTGAGAATGTCAGGAAGGGTACACTAATTTAGTATTTGTTATTGCCTATTGAATATTGGAAGGATTTCACTATGATACCAGCAAATGGGAAAATATATTGCAGGAAGGACAAGTGAATTAGATAAGGAGTTTAAAGTGAACAGGTTGCGAGAGAAAATAGGAAGAAGAGAATTTCTTGGCAATAGTGCGAAGATAGCAGTAACAGCTTCAGCATTAACGGTGTCAAACAAAACCCATAAATCAAGAGCGGCCTCAGCGGGCAGTAAACCTGCAAGAGCTCCGAAGTTCATCCTTGATTCACATATTCATTGCGGAGGCACAAAGGCCTGGGTCGAGGAAATGGTCAAGACATATCGCCCGCGTAACGCTATGGCTTTTGTGCTTACCTGGATAACAGATATGAAGCTTATGAAAGATGCTGCTGCCAGGTATCCGGATGTGTTTATTAACTGCGGACGCGTTAATCTAGACGGCCCAAATGTGATTCGTGAAGTGCAGAGTTTTAAGAAGAATGGTTTTGTCGGGATGAAATTTCACAGTCCGCAGAAGAACTACGACGACCCGGACTATTTTCAGATATATCGGCTGTGTGAAGAATACGGTTTCCACACGCTGTTCCACACAGGAATTTCGTCTCACCGTATCAAAGACGAGCCGCAGTGGGGCTCATCGGCAAGGATGCGACCGATTTATTTGGACACGATCTGTCGGCAGTTCCCGAGAATGACCGTTCAGGGTGCACACCTCGGTAATCCCTGGTATGAGGAAGCTGCGGAGGCGGCCCGGTGGAATCCGACCTTGTATTTTGACGTAACAGGCTCGACACTTCTGAAATTCATCAAGCTTGGCAAATTAGCGAAAATGAGTGAGATACTGTGGTGGGCCAGCGACGAGGCAGAGAAAAACCCGCATACGCTTGAAGGTGGACCGGGTGCCTGGGAGCATATAGTTTTTGGCACTGATGAAAAGCCCAGTGGGCTGACAGCAAATATCGAGAGATTTCAAAAAATGCTGGATGCCAACAATGTCCCCCAGGCCATCCGCGAGAAGATGTGGGGCCTGACTATGGCAAGAGTATTGGGTGTTGACCCGAAGACTCACAAGTTTGTACGTAAGTGATTAGAGATTGGTTAGAAGTAAATGAAAGAGGTTATTGCAGACAGAGCAAAACTTATCGATGCAAGCGGGATTAGAAAAGTCTTTGCGCTGGCGGCCGAGCTCGAAGACCCGGTGAATTTCTCGATAGGGCAGCCGGACTTCGATGTGCCGGAACCATTAAAAAACGAAGCGATAAAGGCAATCAGGGCAGGACAAAATAAATATTCGCAAACAGCTGGTGATAACATCCTGAAGAGGAAAATAGCTGAGCAGATAGAAAACGAATTCGGCTGGTCGAATCCGTCAATATTGGTAACAAGCGGTGTAAGTGGAGGGATTCTGCTTTCCTTTTTGGCGACTGTTAATCCGGGTGATGAGATAATTATACCTGACCCTTACTTTGTAATGTATAAGCATTTAATCGGTATGTTGGGCGGAAAATGCATCTTTGTTGACAGCTATCCGGATTTTGAGCTGCCTGTCGAGAAAATCGCAGAGGCGATAACGAACAAGACCAAGATGATTATACTCAATTCGCCGTGCAATCCGACCGGCGTGGTGTATTCAGAGCAGCAGATAAAGGCATTAGCCGAAATTGCGGCAGAAAAAGATATACTTATCCTCACGGACGAAATTTATGAGAGATTTTGTTACGACAGCAGCTACACAAGTATAGCTAATTACTACGAGAAAAGTCTTGTGCTGCGAGGTTTCAGCAAATCCTGTGCGATGACCGGCTGGAGACTGGGTTATGCTGCGGCCGGCGAGTCCCTGCGAAGTGTAGTCGAGGAGATGACCAAGATACAGCAATATACGTTTGTCTGTGCGCCTACGCCTTTCCAGCAGGCAGCTATCGCAGCGGTGAACCATGAGACGAGCGATTTTGTCGATGCATACAGGAAGAAAAGAGACCTTCTTTATGAGGGTTTGAAGGACAAGTTTGAACTGGTCAAGCCGGGCGGAGCGTTTTATGCGTTCGTTAAGGCACCGGGCGGGTCAGGAAGCGAATTCGTAGAAAAGGCAATTAAGAACAACGTGCTGATTATTCCTGGAAACGTGTTTAGCGAAAAAGATACGCATTTTAGGATAAGTTATGCAACCAGTGATGAAAAAATCCGGCAGGGGGTGGAGATTTTACGAAGCCTCACTTAAGCGAAAAAGAATTAGAGAGGTAAGACCGACGGATTCCGTAGTTCTTGATTTTTCGCTTTTAGCTTGACCGGTTGAGCAAGAGCATATACAACTGCTACGCCATTTTAGTACAGCATTAAAACCAATCTGAGCTTAGCTTCAAATATCGGCAGCTTGATGCAAAGATTGATATGGTTGAGCAGAAGTATAGAAAACAGAGGTTAGTTTTGAGACAAGAGTTGTATAGAAAACGGCGGAGGAAGAATACCGCTATAATTCTTTCGAAGTTACTGCTGGTCGTGGTATTGCTTTATTTGTTTCTGGTGAGCATAGGCCTTATGGGGACAGCGTTCAAGGGTTTCGGTAAAAACTTTGCGGAGAATCTGATAAGGACAACTTCTAATCCTTTTGTGGGTCTGTTTATTGGAATATTGGCAACCAGTATTGTCCAAAGCTCGTCGACAACGACCTCCATAGTTGTTGGCATGGTAGGCTCTGGTGTTCTTACCGTGAGTAGTGCTGTTTACATAGTGATGGGTGCAAATATTGGAACTACAGTGACAAATACGATCGTGTCTTTGGCGCATTTTACCCGGCGTGATGAGTTCAGACAGGCCATCAGCGCCGCAACTGTGCACGATTTTTTTAATTTTATATGTGTATGTGTGTTGCTTCCGTTAGAATTGGCGACAGGCGTTCTTGAGAAATGCGCCCTGTATATGGGTGGGATATTTAAAAACGCCGGCGGAATCAAATTCACCAGTCCAATTAAGCTGGCTACAACACCGGTGGTGCACTTCATCCAAGAGGTTGTTCATTCATTAAGCAAGTCTTTATTTGTTAGCCATATAGCTGTGCTGATTGTTTCGCTACTAATGTTATTTCTGGCCTTATATTTTCTGGTGAGAGTTTTGAAGTCATTGATTGTGAGAAGAGCAGAGATTATTCTGGACAATGTAGTTACCAGAAGTAAGGTTTTGGGTCTTGGGGCGGGGTTGATTTTTACCATTGTAGTTCAAAGTAGCTCAGTTACCACATCGCTGTTGGTCCCGCTTGTGGCCGCGGGTATTCTTACAATCGAGTCGGCGTTTTCAGTGACGATGGGCGCCAATATCGGGACAACTACCACGGCTATTCTGGCATCATTTGCTACAGGAGATATTTCAGCAATTGTTGTTGCTTTCGAGCATTTTCTGTTTAATACATTAGGGGTCGTGCTTATTTTTCCAGTAAAGGTTTTCAGAATGGTTCCGATAAACCTTGCAAAAGCTCTGGGAGATCTGGCGTACAGGAGGAGAAGATACGCGCTTGTCTATGTTTTCGGCGTGTTTTTCTTTGTTCCGGCGCTTTTAATTCTTATCTCTAAATTCTTTGAATAGGGGAAATAAAAATGTTTACTAATCTGTTAAGTTTCTGGAAAGGCAAGGATTTTTTAACTAAGGTTTTTGCAGAGTTCAAGGATATGTTAGAAGATGCGGAATATATGTTCAAAGCTGTTTGTAACCGCCTTTTGGATGGAGTGGAAGAGCGGGATTTAAAACAGAAAATCTATGATATAGACAAGAAAGTAAACTGCTTGGAAAAAGACATACGCAGGAGGATAATAGAGCATCTCTCGTTGCAACCATCGGTGGATGTGACCGCGTGTCTATTGCTAATGAGTGTGGTCAAAGATGCCGAAAGGTTGGGCGATTACTGCAAAAACCTTTATGAGGTAACGGAGCTGCTGGAAAAGCCGATTGATAGAGCCGTATTTTCGCAGTACTTCAACGATGTCGACAGGGACATTGTAACGCTATTTGAGGAAACGAAGGAGGCGTTTGTTGAAGCTGACGAAGGTAAGGCCAAATCGGCGTGGGGTTATGAGAAGAAGATAGCAAAATCGTGCGATGCGATTGTTGGGCGGGTGGCAAAGAGCAGTCTTTCGGTGAACGAAGCTGTTGCGTTTGCTTTGATTGCGAGACATTTTAAGCGAGTGGTTGCTCATTTGGTAAATATCGCGACCTCCGTGATTCTGCCATTGAGCGACCTTGATTATTTTGATGAAAGAAGAGCCCGCGAGTAGGCCACACGGGCCGATACAATCATAAGCAGTCTGTAACAGTAGGCGGTTGGGGTTGTTCTTGTTTGGTATAGGTCGATATCAGATAGTGGTAAAAAGGTCGCGGCAGAGAAAAAGACATTGTTGTTTATTACCCTGCGCTTTTGATTTGGACTTGTAGCTAATATTAAGCCTTATTTTTTGAAGGAGAGAACAAATGGGAGTTTTAGAAAGATTTTTTGCTCCATCGCCCTTTGTTCAACTACATGAGCACGCGAAGAAGGTGCATGAGTGTGTTGAGCTTATTCGACCATTGGCGGACGCACTGCTTGTGGAAGACTATGAAAAAATTGAAGAATTACATAACCTGATGTCCAGGACCGAGCATGAGGCGGACCAGATAAAAACGGAACTGCGCGATAAGATTACCAAGATGTACTTTCTTTCGGTGGGGCGGCTGGAATTAGGTCAGTTTCTGGCCTATCAGGATGACGTAGCGGATGCGGCAGAGGATTTTGCGGTTGTACTGCTGCTGCGCAAGACCAAAATTCCAGAGGAGCTCAAACCAGACTTCATGGCCTTTGTCGAGCAGGTCATTAGCGTCAGTGAACAATTAATGAACCTGGCCGAACAGCTTTCGACTCTTGCTGAAGCTGCTTTTGGCGGCCAGGAAGCCAAAGAGATGTTGGAAGCCATTGAAGGCATTGGTGAGGAAGAGTGGAAGGCCGACCGTCTTGAAAGGAAATTTGCCCGGCATATGTACACCATAGAAGATAAGATCGACCCGATAACCATCTTCTTTCTCGACAAGTACTGTAAAACGCTCGGTCGTGTGTCCAACAACGCCGAGAAAAGCGCCAAATACCTGCGGCTTATTATTCGGAAAAAATAGTTGGCCCTTAGCTCGAACAGGAGTACTTTCTCCCTATGGAGATACTCGTTGTCATAACAATTATCATTGGTTTCTACATGGCCTGGAATATTGGCGCCAACGATGTGGCCAATTCTATGGCCGACGCGGTTGGTTCAAAGGCCCTGACAGTCTTCTGGGCTGTAGTCCTGGCTGGTATCTGCAATTTCTTTGGGGCTGTGCTGGTTGGCAGCCACGTTACTGATACTGTTCGCAAGGGCATAATAGATACGCAGGCATTTGCTCAGGATCCCCGTATGCTGGCTCACGGCATGATCTGCGCACTTCTGGCCGCGGCAGTGTGGCTGAACCTGGCCTCGTACTTTGGAATGCCGGTTTCTACCACGCATTCGATCGTCGGGGCCATTGTCGGATTTGGAATTCTCCAGGCCGGACTGGGGCAGATTCACTGGGGCAAGCTGGGCCAGATTGTTGCCAGTTGGTTCATCTCACCACTGGCAGGTGGGATAATAGCCTTTATCATATTCAAGCTGATTTCGCGCCATATACTCTCGGTGGAGAAACCCGCAGTGGCCGCACGGAAGGGTGTACCCATCTGCGTCTTTTTCACCTTTGCGATATTGATTCTATCTATCATTTACAAAGGTTTGAAAAACCTGCATCTCGATCTTAGCGCCGCCTCGGCGATTGAGCTCAGTATTCTGGGTGGGCTTAGCGCCGCAGGAGTTTCCAAACTGCTGGCCAGGAGAAATCGCAAATCTGATGACGATTTACCGCTTGAACAGCAGCTCATGCAGGTCGAGAGAACATTTGCGGTGCTGGTAATTATCACCTCCTGCACTGTGGCGTTTGCGCATGGAGCCAACGATGTAGCCAATGCCATCGGGCCGCTGGCGGCGGTAGCTGAAATCGTCAAGACTAACTCAATTCCCGGCGAAGTCTCGGTGAATGTATGGTTTTTGATCCTCGGCGGTCTTGGCATTGCAGTTGGACTGGCTACTTTTGGCTATCGGGTAATGCGCCTTGTTGGGACCAAGGTCACCGAGATTACACCCTCGCGTGGTGTTGCTGCGGACTTGGCCGGTATGTTAACAGTACTGACTTGTTCGAAGATGGGCCTGCCAATATCCACCACCCATACACTTGTAGGTGCGATAGTAGGGGTGGGTCTGGCCCGCGGTATCACTGCTATTGACCGTAAAATAGTCGGCTCCATATTTGCTTCATGGATAGTAACAATCCCAATCGCTGCGTTATTAACCATCGGGTTTTACCTGCTCGGAAAGTGGCTGTTTTGGTGAGGCGTTGATGGCTTTGGAAAACTACCACTTAAAATATGTCAGTCGGTAGGCTTGTTGTTAATAAATTTATCTGCAAACCTATAAAAATACTGTGAGATATCTCATTTAATTAGTATTGCCAAACCAGCAATATGATGGTAAAATTCATATTATGAAGAATCCGCTTCGGGAAATCGCGATTGTTTTGCTGTGCTTCTTGGCGCTCTTGGCTGCGGCTATTGCAGTCGAGCCGAACAATGCAGCCGCGGAGGCGCCAGCAGCAAAAGCGGCGGTAATCCTCTGTAAAGGTATGATTGACGATGGGCTGTACAAGTCCATCCAGCGCAGAAGCCAAATCGCCCTCGATGCAGGTGTGGAATACCTGATATATGAAATAGGCACATACGGCGGTCTTCTCAATTCGGCTGACGAGATATCCAAATACCTGATACTTGAGATTGGCAAAAAAGCCCACACCGTTGCATACATAACGACCGAGGCGATATCAGCTGGCGCAATGATAAGCGTTTCCTGCCAGGATATAATAATGCTGGAAAATACCACAATAGGCGATTGCGCTCCGATTGCGCTTGGGACCAAACTCGAAGGTGTCGAACGGGAAAAAGTCGAAAGCTTTACTCGTGCGGCCTTTATGCGGGCGGCTGAAGCAAACAACTATCCGGCAGCACTGCTTAAAGCGATGGTTACTATGCAGACAAAAGTCTACAGCGTAAAAAATCTGCAAACCGCCGAATATGAGTTCTTCGAAGACGACGACCTGCCTAAGGACGCTAATGAGTACGACGTTGACAATAAAAAGCTAATTGTCGGAGACGACGAGTTGCTGACGCTGACAGCTTCTAAAGCTTTTGAATATGGGATAGCAAGAACTAAGGTCAAAGACCGGGCAGAGGCCCTCGGCTTTCTGGCCACACGCGATGGCGTAACTTTTGTGGACGAGCCGATGGTGCTTAAGACCAACTGGTCGGAAGAGATGGTCCGATGGGTAAACTCTCCGGTAGTAATGGCCGTGCTTATTATGCTTGCCTTGTTAGGGGTTTATATTGAATTCAACACCCCGGGCGTGGGGCTGCCGGGACTGGCAGCGGTCATATGCTTTGCGATCATAATCGGCAGCAAATACTTGGTGGGGATGGCGAACTGGGTAGAGGTGGCGTTGTTTGTCGTGGGAATCCTGCTGCTAATGGTAGAAATTTTTGTGCTGCCCGGCTTCGGTATCGCAGGCTTTTCAGGAATAATATGTATATTAGTCGGCTTATTCGGTATGCTCATCAAAAATCCGCCGGACAAATTACCCTGGCCTCAAGATGCCTTTGCTTGGTATGATTTTACCTGGGGAGTTGTGGGTTTGGCGGGCGGCTTTATAGGATTTGTTGTTTTGGCGTGGCTGCTGGGAAAATACGTGCCGAAGATTGAGTTCCTCAGCGGGCTGATACTTATGCCGACCGCTGCAAAGCCAGGCAGCCAAATGCAAATCAGTATGACAACGCCATCTGAAAGTCAGACTGCTGATGTGAAGGTCGGTGACAGGGGCCAGGTAGTTTCGATACTGAGACCTACAGGAAAAGCAAGATTCGGCGATGCAATAGTGGACGTGGTTGCGGAAGCCGAGTTCCTTGACACAGGCACCGAGGTTGAGATAATCGAAATACGCGGCAATAGAGTTGTGGTTAAAGCAAAGTGAGCTAAACTTTAGACACTTTACACTTTAGGCACTTTACATATATCATAGTGGTAACAATTAGAGGGATAAGCTGATGGATTGGTGGCTGATTTTTGCTGTTTTTCTTTATTTTGCTTGTGCCGCCCTGATACTAGCTGAGGTATTTGTGCCGAGTGGTGGCTTGATAAGTATTTTCGCGCTTGCGTGTTTGATCGGCGGTGTAGTGATATTCTTTCGTCATAGTGCAACGGCCGGCTGGGTAGGTGTAGTTATTGCTCTTATAATGATACCATCGGTTTTAGTTATCGCTTACAAGTTATTCCCAGTAACGAGGTTTGGCAAGAGTGTTACGCTTACACCACCACAACGCGAGCAGGGCGATGCCGTACCCGATACGACTGAGCTAAAAAAGCTGCTTGGTGCTGTCGGCGTTGTTCTTACGCCGTTGCGGCCGGTGGGAATGTGTGATTTTTCAGGACAAAGAGTTGAATGTGTAGCTGAAAGCGGATATGTTGATAAGGGTAAAAAGGTCAAGGTTATCGACGTAGAGAGCACACAGCTAACTGTTCGTATGGTCGAAGAGAGTTAATGAAAGGATACAGACATGGATAATTTAACAAATACAATTTTAGCAGCGGAGAGTCTTAAGGTCGTCGGGATGGTGCTTTTGGTCATACTTATCCTTGTAGTATTAGTGTTCTTCCTGCTGTTCCTAAAATTCTTCAGGCTGTGGCTGCAGGCCAAACTATCTCGGGCGGATGTCAAATTCTCCGAGCTTATTGGAATGTGGCTGAGAAAGGTCGATACCAGGACCATAGTCCTGAGTAAGATAACCGCCATCCAGGCGGGTCTGACTTTGACAACGCGAGATTTGGAGAGCCATTTTTTAGCCGGTGGTCGGGTCCCGAATGTTGTACGCGCCCTAATCGCAGCCAATAGGGCAAATATTGACCTGTCTCTGCAGACGGTAACTGCAATCGACCTGGCTGGCCGGGACATTCTTGATGCGGTTCAAACGAGCGTTAAGCCAAAGGTGATCGATTGCCCCGACCCTCAGAAGAGCAGAGGCACCATAGATGCCGTTGCTCAGGATGGGATTCAGCTGAAAGCAAAGGCGAGAGTTACGGTTAGGATGAATATGGAAAGGTTAGTAGGCGGTGCAACAGAGGAAACTATTATTGCCCGTGTCGGGGAAGGAATTGTTACCACCATTGGTAGTGCCATAACATACAAAAGCGTTCTGGAAAACCCCGACAATATCTCCAAAGCAGTTCTGGAGAAAGGATTAGATGCAGGAACGGCTTTTGAGATTCTTTCGATTGATATTGCCGACGTCGATGTGGGTGAAAATGTCGGCGCGCAACTGCAGGCCGCCCAGGCCGAGGCCGATATGCGAAGAGCAAAAGCCGAGGCGGAAAAACGCCGGGCAATGGCAGTGGCACGCGAGCAGGAAATGCGAGCACTCGTGGTCGAAAACGAGTCAAAGGTACCGTTAGCTATGGCTGAAGCCTTCAAAAAGGGCAATCTCGGAGTCATGGACTATTATAGGATGAAAAACGTTATGGCTGATACCTCGATGCGGGATTCCATCGCAAAGCCGAAAAAGAAAGGGTAGTAGCGATACTCGATGCTCGATAGTTGATGACCTTTGCGGTCGAAAATAAAAACTATGAATGAACTTTTGGCACAAATAATTTCTGCTGCCCGACGTCGCGACACCGAAGGCTGGATGAACATACTGGTCATCGTAGTCATAGCGATTGTCTATGGGCTCAGCACTATCCTCAAGGCAAAAGCGAAAAGGCCTCCGGAGAAAGAAGAAGAGGAACCATTGAGCCGTAAGCCGGGCAGCAAGCTCAAGGAGATTGCTGAGCGCTTTCAAAAGGAATTATCTGAACTGAGTCGTGACCGTATGTATGAGCCACCGAAGCGCGCCGAGGGTTTACAGAAAGAATCTTTTCGGCAAGCTCGCCGGCCTGCCGGTCCTGCTGCACCTGGACCCCGACCATACCGCCCCGGTGTCCAAGAACCACGCCCAAAAGTTGCTGCTGCCCCGCGTGCTGTCGAGAAGTTCACTGGCCGAGCCGAACGGCCAAGGCGTCCTCAAACTATAAAACCTCTGGCAGAACCAGAATTGGGGATACCGACTCCGCAGCTCAGGCCTGAGCTTGAGGAACTACCAGAACTTGAGACCAAGATTGAAGAATTGCCGGAATTGACCAGCAAAGCCATCAAAGGGCTCGGTGCCAGGCGCGGCACTATGCCGGCGGAAATGGCCGAGGCCGAGCATTTGCCTGAAATTCTGTCTGATTACGCCGACCCGGAGGAGCTGAGAAGGGCGATTCTGCATTACGAAATCTTCGGCAGGCCGTTATCACTGCGNNGCACCGCGGGCAATGGTCTTATGAAAGGATATATGATGGAAGAATGTAGGAACTGCAAATCATTCAAACCGACCATTTATCCTATACATTGTGATGATCCCAGTAGGGAAACTATGATGGACGGAATCTGCCAAAAAGACCAGCAACGACACGATGCGAATGATAGCTGTGATGACTTCGAAAGGAGTTAGCAAAAACCGCAGCAATCAAAGGCCTAAGAAGAATAATACAGGGCGGCCGGTTATGGCTGTGCAGAGATGCAACCAGAGCACCGGTCCCATGCCATTCGGCAAAATAATGCAGAGGTAGAATTTATTATTGATGAAGAAAACTTATCGAAAAATGGATGCTGGAATTGTGGCTTAGGCAAACGCCAAAATTATTACGTGGTTCGACCAGATCTTTTGGATAGTGAAAAAGAGAAGACGAAGGAGACTTACATAATTTGTGATAGAGATCAACAACAGCATCGTTTAAGCTATTACAGTGCTCATTGGGAACAAAGACCCGAATTATCACAGCAATCAAATCCTTAAGAAAATTCAAAAAAGAACGTATAGTAGCAATTCTAAGTTTTATATAAGAATTCCAACGTCTCATAATATATGTTATGTTTCATTCAGTAATTATTTTTCAGCCATGCAGCCAGATTACGTTTTTTTTGAGGTTTTTATGATATTGCGAGCGGCAGATTAACACGGCTAGGGTACGGATGATAAGTTGCATTGTGAACTGATACTACGGTGGGAACGGATAACGGGAGTTAATTGCCTGGTCGGCTGTGTCTGAGAGATTATCCCACATAACAGTTACTCTGTCTAATAGGCCCAGATTCTGGAGAACTATTGATATGTTGACTGTGGCATCGGGACAGGCAAAATTATCCTCCAGAAGACGCTCAAGGTTGATAAGAGACGAGGCAAACTTTACTTTGTCACAATAAAGTAAAGCTATTTTATAATGGAGCTCGAGAGTATCGGCGTCAAGACAGTCAGGACCCAAGAGATGATCCAGTATAGACGGTTGCTGGTCCATTTCAAATAAACAGACAGCCAGCTTACTCCTGGCTCTGGTGTAGGCGGGGTTTATATCAAGGGCCGTTTTGAATAAGTTAACGGCGTCGACTATCCTTCCAACGCCCATCATCAGGACGCCGAGTCTATAGTGCAAATCCGGATTCTGAGCGCGATGGGCGATTTCCTGACGGTGTGCTGTAATCACAGCCTGGGTCAGGCTGGCCAGGTCGGTTTCATCGTCTAAATTACCAAACGGCGAATTATCGCTAAGACCGGCCTTGAATTGCAGGATAGCTGTCTCGGTGAACAGCAATGAGCTGTTCGGCTGAATTGCCGCTGCGAGTGATAATGTGCCTAAGGCGTCTAATACGTTACCGGCCAATTTTTGGGAGATTGCCAGGCCGATGTAGGCATCGACTATTTTGTCATTTATCTCGACGGCCTTGTTGAATTGTTGTGCGGCAAGCCGCTCCTGGTGCAACTGTAAATAATGTGTCCCAAGCTTTATAGTGGCCTCGAGGAAATCCGGGCAGATCTGAATGGCTTCTTCGTATTGCGAAACGGCCTCAGCGGCGGCACCGAGCATACGAAGAACATCGGCACGCTTCAAAAGCAATTCGCCCCTGTGTGACTGGGTCTGCAATAAGTCCTCAAGGTGGTCCAGTGCCTCGTGAAGCTGGCCATCGGCAATAAGCTGGTCCGTATCGGGGTCTTGAGTGTGGAAATTGTCCGGATGTATTAAAATTGCGGTGTTAAACGTTTGAATAGCTTCGGTATACCTGGCGGTGGCAATATACAAATGCCCAAGCGTGACAAGTGTTGATATGTCATCAGGATACTCATTTTTCAACAGTTCGTATTGTTGTATGGTTTTTTCCAGCTGGTGATTTTTAAAATAGATGGCAGCCAGCCGCTGGGCTGGAAGCTGCAGATGGTTTTTGAACTTTAAGCAATCCTGATAAAACTCCACAGCTTGCGATTCCTTGCCAAGTCGTTCATAACAATGGCCAAGGGCATAAAGGGCCATTGTATTATTGGGCTGGCGCATATAGATTGAGTTTAGCTCTTTGATTGCCTCGTTGAGCTGGTTATTATGCAGGCAAATGGCAGCCGATGCCAGCCGCCCGTATGTGCAGGAAGGATTTTCAAAGAGATACAGCCTTATCTGCTCGGCGGCTGCATCCAGCTTCATATCGCCCATCAGCTCAACGGCTTTACTAAGCTGATAATATTGAGCGGATTGGCTATTGCCTGCCGGGAGTTTAACCGCCCCTAACCAATGCCATATCAAATCGGCCGTATCGACCGTTATCGCCCTACCGAGGATTTCCAGCAGTCGACTCATACACCCCCTCACATCCAAATTTCTTGATTTTCAATCGTATAAATCCGAAGCTGAACGCTACACACTATTCAAGGGTATCGACAATAGGCGAAGGCCGATTAACCTGTGTTTTGGTAATTAGTCACCTGGGTTTTCATTTTGTCTTTTCGTTGTGGCGATTGTGTGTGATGTACGGGTTGTTACGATTTTAGAAGCCGTTTATCGGATTTTGCCCATCGAAAAAATTGGTCTATAAAGACTGTTGTCACTGCAATCCAAACAACCCCCCCAATAAATTCGGGGGCTAATTATAGGAAGGTCTTGAAGTGCAATTCCATAGTAAATTGGCAGACCTTATTTATTATTGGTTGTAATGCTCCTAATCCAGTTTTGCTATTTGTGCCTGTTTTTCTATCTCGCTTAAATATGCCAATGTGCGCTCGAGCTTATCGGTCAGGTGTTTTAGTTTCAGCATAGTTTTAACTCGTGTCAGCAGCTCCAGCTTGTTCACGGGTTTGCTGAGGAAATCATCCGTGCCTGAATCAATGGCGCGTTCGATATCGCCGTATTCGTTAAGTGCGGTTACCATTATGACAGGAATGTCACCGGTTTTGGGGTCGTTTTTTATTCTTTTACAAACCTCAAAGCCGCTCATTTTGGGCATCATTACATCCAGCAGTATCAAATCAGGAGGGTCTTTGCCTATAATCTCCAGCGCCTCGGCGCCATCGCGAGCAGGGACCGTCCGGTAGTCCGTATCCTCAAGATAAGCCTGCAAGAGTTCGAGATTCTGCTGGTTGTCGTCAACAACCAGCACCGTCGGCGTCTTTTCCAGCTCTCTTTCTGATTCTATTTTACTCATAAGACAACTGCTCCTATCTTAATTGTGTGGGAATTTGTTATTTAGGTACTTTAGCAAAGATGGGCTGTCTTTTAAGCCTCCGGCGAAGCCGCGATAAGTTCAATGTCTTGTCAAGATCAACCCTGATTGTTTCCTCCCTTTTTGAGATTCCCAATCAATTCACTTTTTTTGCGATCCTTAAAGTCTCGCATCCGGTTTCCGTATTGTTGGAAAAGAAAAATTCATTTGATGGAATCTCCAAGCACCATTGCGTTTTATTAGAACAGCTGTAAAACGAAGCGGCCATACATATGTTTCTCCTTTCCCTACTTCGCAAAGCGTATTTGTTCCCTCTCGCATAATCTCAAGTATCTTCTCTTCATTATTTATTTGATTTTTGAGTACCTTCTCAAACCGATTCAATGCCTTTTGATAACTCGTTTCGCTGTCCTCGATTTTTGTGACTGTACCCAATGTGGCCAGCCAAGCCACGTTATCTAAAGTGTGAATTCGAGCCCCATCAACATCTAAGGAGACATCGCCCCAACCCTTCCAATCCATCTCTACAAGCTTTCTCGTTGCCTTTCGACCCAAACACCATTCTCTATGTCCACGATCGACAGCGTTAGTTCCTATGACTTCGAGTTCCTTGTCATCATCAAAAAGTTCCATAAACTTATCCAGACCTTTAACATCGCGATTTGTATAACCATCTTGAAACTTCTGTAGCACGCTACGTACTTGTAAAAGCGACCCGCAATCAACTGGCAATTGAATTACTCTTTGTCTCTTTTCGCCAACTGCCTGCCCAATGGCAACATACGCTACCAGCAGACAGGTAATGATGACAATAATGCTTGCGAGTACCAATCTGGCGTTTGACATTCTATGGTATATTGCAGCCATGATTACTTCCTTCTTTTTGATTTGATCTGAGATTTCCTATATTAAACGGTTAGCTACACCGCTAAGTCTCATTTCTAATTAATTTTTTTTGCCGGAGAGTTCGCAGATTACGTAAAGATTCTTAATATTGTCATTCCCGCAAAAGCAGAAATTCACATTCTTTTCGTTTTGTTCTTATCTTTCCTCTGCGTTCTCGGTGTTCTCTGCGGTTAATTTTCTCAAAATTGCTGTGCAAAAGGTGGGCAAATCGTCCGGCTTGCGTGACGTAATCAAATTTCCGTCCACAACGCACTCGGCGTCCACGTACTCGGCACCGGCGTTTTTAATATCATCTTTAATCGCCATAAAACAGGTTGCCTTTTTGCCCCTGTAAACCGTGGTGCTGCACAACAGCCATCCGCCGTGACAGATAGCCGCTATGACCTTGCCCGCGTTTACCATATCGTTTGCGAACTTTATAACCTCGGCGTTCCTTCGCATAAAGTCCGGCGCGAACCCGCCCGGCACAATCATACAATCATAATCACCGGCGTTAGCTTCGCTGGCTGCAATCTCTGAGAAGCAGGGATAACCTTCCTTTGAATGATATTCCTTTTTCGCCTCAGCCGCAACCAAATTAACCTCCAAACCTGCTTCTCTGAGCCGATAATAAGGATACCAGACTTCAAGGACCTGATACATCTCGTCAACCATAATAGCTACCCTTTTCGCTGCCATTTTCTTTACTCCTTTTTGTTATTTGCCGGCATTGGCTTTTTAAGCCAGGCCATGTTGAACACGTAGTATTGTTTACTGCTGATTAGGTGGATGAGTCCATTTGGCGTTTGGGTGGCCGCCAGGTACCCTCTTGGTTCGGCATGGGTTTGGTCCATAATAAACCGACCTGTATTGCCGCCGCCGTCAAGCTCTCTGGCGGGGCCGCCATCGGTGAGCAGGCGTTTTACAGGCCAGGTCCTACCCTCATCAAACGAAAGGGCTGCGAACATACCATAGACGCGGCGCTCTTTCCCGGCAGAGTCACGAAGCAGCATGCCCTTAGGGGCCTTTCTGCTGGAATCCGTAAATGACACGAACAAAATTGGTCCTTCCTGCAGCCGTCTTAGAATCAATCGTTGCCCCCCACTGATTGGCGGGAACTCGCTGGCTGAATATGTCCAGGTCTTTCCCATGTCGTTCGAGATGCTCATTGGCATTCGGCCATCGATGTTGTTGCCGCGTCCAAAGGCCATTAAACTGCCGTCTCTTAGCTGCACCACGCCGGCGTGAATACCTGCGATCCAATGGCCCGTTGCACCATCTTCAAACTTGGGGGCCGGCTGCCCTTGTCCGGGATCGGTCCAGGTCTTTCCATTATTACGGCTGATGTGTATAACGGTGCCGCCGCTGCCGCCTGGGCCGGCGTCACAAGGTAAGATGATGAAGCCTTCGCATGTTCGAAAGACCGATTCGACGGGTTGGTGACGAAGGCCGTGTTCAGGAGCGATGAGCCGAGCTTTTGACCACGTAGCGCCGGAATCGACAGAAGTGCGCATTACCAGAGCAAGATTACCCCAGGTACCTACTGACGAAAGGCCGTTAAAGTGATATATAGTCTTTTGGCCGTCGTACCACATTGCCGGTGCATGGTCATTGCGGTCCGGGGCATCCCAAAAAACTGAGGCGGGCTCCCACTGCTCGGAGCTGAACCGCAAGCGGCTGGCAAGAATCGCCAGCTCGCGGCCACGTTCGGTACGGCACGAATACCAAATGGCTAACAGGTCGCCATTGGGGCAATCGACCAGTGCAGGGTCGTGATTATGCTTCGAGTACATCGGGCCATCGGAGTCCGGTGGTATCTTGACGTACTCGATCGGACCTTTGAAATATGGTTTTGTTGGGTAGGGATCTTTGGATAAGTCGGGCGGAATTTGTTGGTTGACGTTTTGCTGGTTCAGCGGCAACGCGCGGATGGCAAGGGGCTTTGTCTTCGGTAGTTCACCGATGACAACGCGAAAGCCGATTGCCCAGCTTTCATCCTCCGGCAACGTTGCGAGACGATTAGCCGAGCGAAGATACTCTGGCTTAGTGCTGTGACTGCCCCCGCGGGTGACCCTGAAGTAACCACCAGCGCGTCCCAGCGGATCTGTCTGTTCGCCTTGCTCATAGGGTCCATACCAATCGTGGCACCATTCCTCTACATTGCCGTGCATATCGAAAAGGCCCCAGGAGTTCGCAGGTGTGGTAGCAACCTTCAGCGGCACTAGCTTGGGCTGCCAGGTCTCTGTTTGGTTCTTGCAGTAAATGTGAGGCAGGTCATCGCCTGTATTATATATAGTAGTAATGCCAGCTCTACAGGCGTATTCCCACTCGGCCTCGGTTGGCAGGCGGTAAGGTTTGCCTTCCTTTTTCGAGAGCCATTCGCAGAATCTAGTCGCGGCGTGCCAGTTCACAAAAACGACCGCCTCGTCGTCCTGCTTGGAGAAACCGAGCTTTCCGCGAAGCTTGCGGTGCTTCGGGTCGAACTGCTCGTACTGGGCGTTGGTGACCTCAGTTACAGCCATGTGAAAAGGCTTGGTGATGTTCACCTTGTGCACGGGCCGCTCGTCCCAATCGCCGCCTTGTTTTTGTCCCATCAGAAAGGAGCCCGGCTCAATGCGAACAAGCTTCATACCAATGGAATTAACGAAGGAATCAGGCGTTCGCGCATAAGGTGACTCTGGTACGGCGTTAAAGCAGCTCAATCCCATCGTCAAACAGATTACAAGTATTGCCATCGGTTTGTTTTTCATCATTATACCGCCTTTCAGGTGATTTTATTGCCGTGATTTTCGATAAATTGCCGGACTTCCGGCCTGATGTAGAGCTTCTCAATATCGGTCACTTTCGGCACAGCCTCAGCACAAACCGCCGCAGCCACGGCTGATGGGGCTTGCGTATCGACAAAGAATGTCTGCCGGCCCTTTATAGTGCAAAGCCCCCCACCGCTTCCGCCAAGTGGCTCATTGCGGATTGCAACGCCGTTCGCTTCCAACAGCGCCAGAAGCTCTTCTAAAATCCTTTGTTCGTTCATTGCAAGTATATCATTTTGCGTATATCATCGCTCAAGAAAAAACGCATCAAGAGTCGATATAGATAGTCGTAAATCAAGAGTTTCCGGTATATAATAACCGGTGGCCAAGGGCACCCCCCAAACAAGTTTGTAATACTCTGCGGAGCGTGAGAGGGTGTTGCCCCGAATTTTATTATTGACGCAAAGCTCACTAAATACCGGATTTTATAGCAGGAGCAGACAATTGGCAAGTATTACGGGAAAACGCCTTTCTTTACACAGACATTTGGAAAATGAGCAACAACAAAATGATGCCCTAAAATCCCAGCTTGCCCAGCTCCAGCACCTTGCTAACATGGGCACCGCCAGCTATATGATAGCCCACGAAATCAACAATCTGCTCACACCTTTGAGAAACTATGCGATTCTTGCTCTGAAAAACCCTGACGATAATGCATTGGCTGAGAAGGCACTACAAAGAGTAGTCCGAAATTGTGAGCGTGCCTCGCAAATTATGGAAAGTATGCTCGCCATAGCAAATGGCCAAACGCAGGAAAAGAAAGAAGCTCGATTACTCACTTTGGTTGAAGAGATTTTTACCTGTCTTTGCCGGGATTTTGCGAAGGATGGGATAACGGTGGAGACCTGCATTGTGGAAGACTTGACGGTCTGGGCGGTACCTGTTCAAATTCAACAGGTTCTAATGAATTTGATTCTTAACGCCCGCGATGCGATGCTGCCGCGCGGCGGTATTTTGACCGTTAAAGCCACGGAGAGGACTGATGCAGTCGAGATAGAAGTTACCGACACCGGCGACGGAATCGAACCAGCCGATTTGAAAAATATTTTCGGCTCGTTTTTCACGACAAAAGCGGGTAAGAACTCGCCGTCTGAGTATTCTGGGTCTGGGCTCGGTCTGGCCTTTTGCAAAAAGATAATAGATGAACACGACGGCTTAATCTCGGTCGAATCCAAAGTAAGCCAGGGAAGCAAATTTAAAATAACCCTGCCCAAACCACAGTCAGGTAATAGCTGATGGCTGTTGAGGTTCATCAAATTATCGGGACCGTGACCCCAAACGCATTCTATCGTGTTTGGGAACCAGTTTTAATGTTGGCGCTGCTTGCCGGTTCGGCCTTTTTTTCAGGGGCCGAAACCGCCTTCTTTAATTTATCACGCAGACAAATAAAGCTACTGCAAGAATCCAAACACAGACTGCAAAACCTGGCTGCAAGGCTCGTGAACAGACCGGGGCAATTGCTCAACTGCTTTTTGTTCGGCAATATGACGGTTAACGTCTTGTTTTATGCCGTTGCCAGTGTCTTTGCAATCCGGGTCAAGGAGCAAAGCGGCTTAACTGCCGCAGCGATTACCGCCTTTGTAACGTTTGCCGCGCTGGTGCTCTTTGGCGAAATACTGCCGAAATCGGTGGCCTACGCAAATTCAAAATCTCTGAGTGTCGCCGCCGCCCTGCCGGCTTTTTTATGTCTTCAGATTTTTGTCCCCCTTCAGTTTGTGTTCAAATTTTTCATATTGGAGCCGGCTCTGCGGCTGTTTTTGGGACCGGCGAGGGGTCCCAAAGTAATAACCGTAGGCGAATTCAAATCTTTGATTGAGACGACGCGAAAGCAGGGATTGATTACGGCCGATGAAAATAAACTCCTAACAGAGATTATTGAGCTCGGCTTTCTCAAAGTCCGCCATGTTATGCGACCACGGGTGGATATGATTGCCTGCGCTGTTACGGATTCGGCCAAATCAGCTCGTGAGAAGATGGAAAAAAATCACCTGACAAAGCTGCCTGTTTATGTCCGGACAATAGATAATATAATCGGTCTGGTACACCTTCGGCAGCTCCTTCTTCGGCCAACGGCCTCACTTGACGGGATTGTTCAACAGGTGAATTTTGTCCCGGAGCAAAAAACGGTGGAATCTCTGCTGGAATTTTTCCGCAGAAGCCGAACCGATATGGCAATAGTCGTGGACGAATACGGCGGCATCGCGGGTTCTGTTCGGCTGGAAGACATCGCTGAAGAATTGTTCGGCGAGATCGAACCTGCAAGCGGCATTGAAGCTATCGAGCAGATAGGTCCTTTTGAATATCGGCTGGCAGGCGGCTTGGCCATACGTGACTGGCCTGAGGTGTTCGGCGTCGAGTTAGCCGAGACGCGCGTCGCCACAATCGGTGGGCTGGTAACCGCCCTTCTCGGCAAAATACCGAAAAGCGGCGACGTGGCATATTTGAAGAACTTGAAATTTACCGTCGAAAGAGTGCATAAAAACCGAATAGAAACCTTAACACTAACTTTTGAGCAGCTGCAAACTGATGGTCAATAGCATAGTCTTAATATTGGCAATTGTGTTTTCCCTTATTCTGGGTGCTTTGTGTGGCGGGGCTGAGACCGGTCTATACCGGCTCAGCCGGCTTCGCTTACGACTGGGCGTTGAAAAGAAACGATTTCCATTTATCATACTCAACAAATGTTTACATGACAGCTCTGGACTGCTGCTTTCGGTGTTAATTGGCAATAATCTCGCACACTATCTTGCTACAAGTACTGTCACTTATATATTCTTCACTTACGTGTTTTTGCGGCAACCAGGTGCTGAGCGCAGCGCTGAATTGGTCACAACTCTTTTAACTGCACCGATGCTATTTATCTTCTCGGAGCTGATCCCCAAAAATATCTTCTTCTATCGTGCTGATTTGCTTATGCCTTACGTCTCGCCGATTTTATACGCATTTCACAAGCTTTTAAGCTGGTGTGGCGCAGTGCCCCTGCTCAAGTTCATATCGGGGCTGTTCACCCGATTGGCAGGTTTGACTTCTTCTTCAAAAACGGTAATAACATCGGCACAAAGACATAAAGTCCAGGCGATTCTGCAGGATACGCATGAAGAAGGCATTCTTAGCTCCGTGCAGACCGATATAATAAACCGCCTGATTAGTATCTCAAACGTTCATATAAGGTCCGTGATGATACCTATTAACAACGTCCAAATGATTGATGTAAATTCTGATAATTCGACTCTGTTGAACAAATTGAAGAGGTGCGCCTTCACTCGCCTGCCGGTCATAGAGGGTCGGCCTGAAAATATCATCGGCTTTATAAATATCTACGAGATGCTAAGCTCGGCAGAACAATTCACCGCGCTGAGCAATTTCATAAAGCCGATCCGAAAGCTTGAAGCCGATACGGTTGTCTCAGATGCGATAAATATTATGGCGAGAGAAAATCAGAAAATCGTGTTGGTTACGAGAATCGGGCGAGCCGGCCGGGAAAGACCCATCGGTATCGTAACTATGAAAGATTTGGTTGAGGAATTTCTCGGGGAGTTGGTTGAATGGTAAGGGGATGGACTATTTTTGTATTGTCAGTTTTAAATGGCTTTGGATTTTTAGCTTTGACATAGATGATATCTGCGAGAATCGCAAATATATTTGTTGTCTTAATACTGATTGGGCTTTCGCTTGCGATATTAAGCAATAGTATGACCAAGCCTGTCGGCCGCGATGAGCAAATGTACTGCACGGCCGCTGTACTGGTGGCACAGGGCAAGATGATTTACCGGGATTTTTCATACGCGGCCCAACTGCCCTACCACCCGTTGCTCTACGCAGCTTTGTTTAAGATGCTGAACACAAATCACTACTTACTCGTGGGCAGAATGGTTTCTGTGGTCTGTGACATTCTGGTGATGGTCTGCATTGTCGGTGTATATCGACGTATCTTTAAGCCTTTTGAAAACAGCGGAATCATGTTGGGGCTGGCAGGCGCTGTCCTGTACGTATTCAATCCGCTCGTCGATTATGCCAACGGCTATGCCTGGAACCACGATGTTGTCATATTATGCGTGGTGCTATCTTTCTGGCTGTTTGTATCTATTGACTTTCAGCGTAAATCAAAATATTGGAAAATTGCCGCCATCGGTGCCCTGCTGACATTGGCAACCTGTATGCGTATAACCACAGCTTTAGTGGAGCTATTGTTTTTCGTGGTACTGCTGAGCCAGCCTGCCGAATCTATAAAACAAAGATTCAATACCATTTTGCCATTTTTGATTGCCGAGGCTATTATTTTGATTTGGCCTGTCTGGGTCATAGCCCAGGCGCCGCGAGCATTCTTTCTTAATCTGGTCGAGATACCTGCGCTTTACGGCCAATGGCTGCACAAAATAGGTATGGTCCATAACAAGTATGATTTGACGCTGGTCTGCCTTACAAGGCCGGGCTATTTAGTACTTATCGCGCTGGCGATTTATCTTTGCGTGATGGTTGTGTGCATTCGCCGCAGATTAAAGATAACGAACGGCAGGAACTTGCTGCTTGCCGCCCTACTACCACTAACGTTTTTCATAATCGCCCTAATCCCGCCGACAATGTGGAGACAATACCTTGCGATGCCTGTACCTTTTTTGATAGTCGGTGCAGCTTTCCCGTTGTTATACTTAAGGAAACTCTCGGACAAGACCGGCAGCAATACTCATTTCAAGATAGCCGTTGCTTTGATAACTGTCTGTGTAATTGTGGCAATTGTCTGGCATCCTGTTGTGCTGTACAGGACGCCGGTGCTTCTTATTCCTGAAAGATGGGAGCCGATTGAATTACATAAGATTTCAAAAGATATCGGTGAAAAACTCAAAACTCAAAACTCAAAACTAATTTTAACCTTAGCCCCCCTTCTCGCTCTCGAAGGCGGCTGTGATATTTATACTGAGCTTTCCTGTGGTGCGATTATTTACAGAGCTGCTGACTTTATGTCGGCCCATGAGCGTGCTGTTACACACACTGTAGGTCTGGAAACGCTCGCCGAGTTGCTTGAGGAATCACCACCTTCGGCAGTGATACTTGGCATCGAATATGGCAAATTAGCGTCCCTCGAAGCCCCCCTTCAAGCAGTCGTCAAGCCTGACTGGGAAAGAAAAACCTACGAAAACGGCTCTGTTGTGTACTTCAGGCCTTAATTTGTAAGTCGCCCTGTTCTTTGGCCTTTAACTGCCGCTGCCAGCGTCATCAATAATTGCTTTTGCTATGTCGTTGATTGCCTTGCGGGTTTTGTCGTTGGCGTTGTTAGTGAGAATGGAGAATATGTAATCACCCTGTTTGGTGCTGCACAGACCCGAGAAGGACTTGACGCCACTTATGTAGCCGGTCTTGCCCAGGATTCTGCCCTTATACTTATGTTCCTTGAAATATCTGGCAATTGTCCCATCGACCCCCCCTACTGCAAGGGAATCCCTGTAAAGCTGCCAGTTCCCGCTTCTGTAGGTATTTAGTAATACTGTTGTTATGGCATAAGCGCTAAGCTCGTTTTGGCTGCTCAGGCCGCTGGCGTCATCGAT
>JABAOH010169560.1_pt1 | contig 30114 bp, 24 predicted proteins | sample 7062181 | NCBI WGS metagenome assembly JABAOH01 (sample SAMN14538630, study PRJNA623070) | marine sediment metagenome | biome: marine biome [ENVO:00000428]; feature: marine pelagic biome [ENVO:01000023]; material: deep marine sediment [ENVO:00002113]; isolation source: pool of 5 deep marine...
GGCATCGCCCGCCGGATGTAATCGAATACCGTGGTCGCATAGGGCCAGTAGCTTCCTACCGTCTTCACCGGGTTATCGGTACCGATCGATCCATGGCCGCCGACCAGGCGGTCATTGAGCGCGCCCTCTCCCTCTGCGCCATGACAGGCGATGCAGTTCTGGTTGAACACCTCGCGGCCCTCGGCCGCACTGCCGGCGCCGGGCGGCAGCCCGTCGCCGTCCGGCATCACCGTATAGTCGATGGCCGCGATGGTGTCGGCGTCGACGGGCTCGCCCAGCCCGGGCGAATCGTCGGCGAGTGCCGGAACCGCGACCAGGGCGAGCATCGTAATCGCGTATCTACACATGGACATTGCTAACCTCGCCATTTTCGCCAACGTGCCAGGCCTGGATGCCGTTGTAGTGATAGAAGGAGCCCGCGGCACGTTCCGCAACGATTGCCGCGCGGGTCGGCTGCACATTCCCCTGCTCGTCAATTGCGCGACTCATGATGATCGACGGCGAGCCGTCCCATCGCCAGGCCATGCGGAACCTCGTGAGGCACTTGGGCAGCACATGCTCATCGAGTGCAGCCTCGGCCCAGCTCTGACCACCGTCGGCGGACACATCCACCCGTACGATCCGGCCGGCGCCGGACCATGCAATCCCGGAGACCTGGTAGATACCCGTCGGCCCGAGCCTGAAACCGAACGACGGACTCGTGATCAGCGACTTGACCGCCATCGGAAACGTGAACAGCTTGGCCGTGCCGTCCTTCTGCAGGTCGGAATACTTGGATGTTTCGTCGCGGCTCATGGCTGGCTGGTCCGTCACCTTGATCGCACGCAGCCACTTGACCGACATGTTGCCCTCCCAGCCAGGCAGGAACAGGCGCATCGGGTAACCGTTCGAGGGACGAAGCCGCTCGCCGTTCTGGTAGAGCGCGACCAGCGCATCATCCATTGCCTTGTCCAGTGGCACGCTGCGGCTCATCAACGCGGAATCGGCGCCGTCGGCGACGATCCATTTTGCCTCGGGTCTGACACCGGCCTCGTCGAGCAGGACCGACAGGGGCACCCCGCCCCACTCGCTGGCCGCGACCAGCCCGTGGATATGACTGCAATACGCCTGGATCGGCTCCGGACCCAGAGAACTGCCGCTGTTGCCGGAACATTCCAGGAAATTGATCCGTGACACGGCCGGATAACGCGCCAGGGTATCCAGCGAAAAGGACAATGGGCGATCCACGAGACCGTGGATGACGAGACGGTGCTTACCCGGATCGATGGCCGGGATGCCGCTGTGGTGGCGTTCGAAATGCAGGCGGCTCGGCGTAATGATGCCGTCCAGGTGCTCGAGCGGCGTCCGCGACGAGCCGACGCCGGTCGTTCCGGGTTGCGATCGAATACCGGTGCGCCTGACGTGGGCTTCGTGCGGAGACGGTTCACCCGCTTCATCCATCGGTCCGCCGGGGGCGCGGCTCCATTCTTCGCGCTCGACGCCGCTCGCCGACGCCGTCAGTAGCGCTGCGCCGCCGGCCAGGCCGCCACGCAGAAACAACCGTCGGTCCAGCAGGCCGTTGCCCGCGACCGGCGACTCGTCGATACCGTCCATAAGCTACCTCTTGTTCCTGGTCTTGTTTTGCTCGATTCTAGTACGTTCTGCGCATCATTGGTGCCCGGCGCAGTCACGGTAGATGCGTTCTATATTGGCCTGGAATTCACTGCCAGCACCGAGCTTGTCCGCCGCGTAATCGAGCTCGCCCTTGACGCACCAGGCGACGTCATACTCGACGCCGGCCAGCATCAGGCCGTAGAAAGCGCCCTGCGAGAAGCCGAGATAGTAATCGTCGTGCAGACGCAGATTGTCATCCTGTGCGCCCGGCGCGCCTGCCAGCAGCAACAGAACTGCCAGTGCCGGCCATGCTGTTTCCCGCTTCATGCCCCCTCCCCGCCAGCAATACCAACTGCAGGCCTGCCGGTGCTTTGTTATTCTCCGCCAAACAATAACATCCGCTAAGGGAAACGGAGCAATGAAAAGACCTGTCTCCAGACTGATGTTACTGATCGCGGCGCTTGTGCTGGCGGCCTGCGAAAATGGCGTTGACGATGGTCCGCCGCCGTTCTCGAGCACCTACCGACCGCTGCCGTCCGAACCCACCATCCTGCAGGGCGCTACGCTCCTGACCGGCACCGGCGAGCGGCTCGACGGCGCTGATGTCGTCATGCGCGACGGCCGTATCGAAGCGGTTGGCACCGGGCTGGATTCCGCTGGGCTTACGGTCGTCGACGCGACCGGTATGTGGGTGACGCCGGGCGTCATCGACGCGCACTCGCACCTGGGCGTATATGCATCGCCGGGCGTCGACGCGCACTCGGACGGCAACGAATCGACTGCGCCGAATACCGCCGAAGTCTGGGCCGAACACAGCGTGTGGCCGCACGACCCGGGATTCGTCGCCGCGCTGGCGGGCGGCGTGACTTCGCTGCAGATCCTGCCGGGCTCCGCCAACCTGTTCGGCGGTCGCGGCGTCACGCTCAAGAACCTGCCCGGCCGCTCGGTCATGGACATGAAGTTCCCCGGCGCGCCGCACGGTCTGAAAATGGCCTGCGGCGAGAATCCGAAACGGGTCTATGGCCGGCGCTCCAGTGCGCCTTCGACCCGCATGGGCAATGTCGCCGGCTATCGCAGCGCCTGGATCGACGCTGCGGACTACAAGCAGAAGATGGAGGCCGCGGAGAAAGGCCAGGGAGAAGCGCCCAAGCGAGACCTGAAGCTCGAGACACTGGCCGGCGTTCTTAGCGGCGACATCCTCGTGCACAACCACTGCTATCGGGCCGACGAGATGGCGGTCATGTTCGAGATCGCGAAAGAGTTCGGCTACAAGATCGCCGCCTTCCACCATGGCGTCGAGGCCTACAAGGTCGCGGACCTGCTCAGGGAGAACGACACCTGCGCCGCCATCTGGGCCGACTGGTACGGCTTCAAGATGGAGGCCTTCGACGGCATCCGGGAAAACGCCGCGATCCTCGATCGCGCCGGCGCCTGCACGGTGATGCATTCCGACAGCGACATCGGCATCCAGCGACTGAACCAGGAAAGCGCCAAGGTCATGGGCGCCGCGGCGAGAGTCGGCATCGACATTCCGGAGGAGCGGGCCGTACGCTGGTTCACGATCAACGCCGCAAAGTCTCTCGGCATCGACGAGGTCACGGGCTCCCTCGAGGCCGGCAAGATGGCCGACGTCACGGTCTGGAGCGGCAACCCGTTCAGCGTCTACACGAAGGCCGAGCGGGTCTATATCGATGGCGCGCTGGTCTACGACCGGCAGGATCCGTCGGTCAACCCGGTCACCGATTTCACGCTGGGCACCTCGGCCCTGCATGGAGGTGCGCAATGAACGGGTTCGGCAGATATGCGGCGATCCTGGGCGCTTTGCTGACCTCGCAGGCCTATGCGCAGTCCACGGCGATCACCGGTGCGACGGTGCATACGGTCGCTGCCGACGGCACGCTCGAGAACGCGACGGTCGTCATTGAAAATGGCCGGATTTCTGCTGTCGGCACGAACGTCAGCATTCCGCCGGATGCCGAGCAGATCGACGCCAGCGGCAGGATCGTAACGCCGGGACTGTTCAGCGCCATGGGCCAGCTGGGGCTGAGCGAGGTAGGCGCTGTCCAGGCGACCAACGACGCGACCCAGAGAGGCGCAGATTATTCCGCCGGTTTCGACGTCTCGGAAGCGTACAACCGTCGTTCGATCGTGATCCCGATCCAGCGGGTGGACGGCATCACGCGGGCGCTGATCGCTCCGCGGGCGAGCAGCAGCGCTGATACCCAGGGCAATGCGAGCCAGGTCCTGTCGGGACTGGCATCAGTCGTGCAGCTGGGCGACAGCGACAGCTTTCTCACCCGGCATGGCGTAGCGATTGTCGCCAACCTCGGCGACGCCGGTGGCGCGCTCGCTGCCGGCTCGCGCGCGCAGGCCGTGCAGCGGCTGCGGGCCGCTTTCAACGATGCACGCGACTACCGGCAGAACAAGTCCGCCTACGAGCGCGGCGACTGGCGCGACTATTCCATAAGCGCTGCCGACATGGACGCGCTGATCCCGGTGCTCGAGGGCGACCGCGCGCTGGTCTTCAACGTCAATCGCGCCAGCGACATCGAGGTCGTCATCAGCCTGGCGTCGGACTATTCGATCGACGCCATCATCATCGGTGGCGCCGAGGCCTGGATGCTTGCCGATGCGCTTGCCGCAGCAGGCGTCGCCGTCATTATCGACGGCACGGCCAACCTGCCCGGCGATTTCGATGCGATTAACGCGCGTCTCGAGTCCGCGGCCATCCTGGCAAATGCGGGCGTCCGGGTCGCTTTCGGCGCCGGCTCGCAAACGCACCAGGCCAGGAACATCACGCAATCGGCCGGCAACGCGGTCGCCAACGGCATGGACTGGGACGACGCGCTGCGGGCCATCACCCTGGCCCCCGCCGAGATGTATGGCGTAGCGAATGAGGTCGGCAGCATCGAGGCCGGCAAGGCGGCCGACATCGTCATCTGGAGCGCAGATCCACTGGAGACCTCCAGCTATCCCGACCAGGTCTACATCCAGGGAGAGGCGATCCCGATGGAGAGTCGCCAGACCCTGCTCAGGGATCGTTACCTGCAGACGGATTCGGACAGGCCGCCGGCGTTCCGGAACTGAGGCCTACTGACCTCCTGCTGATACTTTTGTTAACAATGCATCAATCGCGCGAGCGGTCTCGCACAGGCCGCTTACAGAGGTGACCTGATCTGCTCGTGAGTCCAGCGCATTGTAAAAGAGGTTAACTAAACGACGATCGCCTGCCAGCGCCGCAAAGTCGTAATCGACGCGTGTTCCGCCCTCCAGGGACCGCTCGGTCAGCGTTCCGCTGGCAGATTCCAGTGCGGACTCTGCCCTGACAGTCGCCCCTTGAGGATCGATCATCGTCGTATCTACATCGACGTGATCAAACAATTCATCGCTCAGGTCCCGAATCGCCTCTCTGCGAGATGGATACGTGCCATCTGCGAAAATCTGCAGTGCATGGATTTCTGAGATAGCTTCTCGCAAGACTACATTGCCGATTTGCCGCAACATGCCGGTGGATATCATCTCATCGACGACGCTCATTCGTAGTCTGAAAGGTGGCAGTCCCGACGCGCTAGCCAGGCCGCGCTCAAAAGCGACCAGATTTTCCGGATCAATGTGAACCGACCTCAGGGATTGAAAGACGACCTCAGCATCGGAAACGTCGCGACGATACCTCGGTTCCGATCGAGCACACCAATCAACGTTATAAGCGGTCTCTTCGGCGAGACGACTCAATGACGCTTTGACTTCCCGTTGCATGCTTCTGCCATCCCGCCACTCCTCCACCTGGAAGGCGATCAGGATACCGAGCACCACGACGGCCAGTTCGGCAGCGAGGAAACTCCATTGTTGTTTCGAAAACATATATTTACGAGCTTTTCTTTATGCTGGTTGTAAGTATTTTTCCAGGCAGATCGTCTGCCAAACTTAGCCGTTTGCTGGTCCGGAAGCCAACTCGGGTACGACCAAAAAGGCTGGACAGATAACGCAAAGTGCGTTACATTTACGTCACTTTCGCAATACAACTGCAATATGGCCCGCACCAAGATCGCAACCCTCAATCTCCGCATCGACCCCGGCGTCAAGGAAGCCGTGCGCGAGGCCGCGGACATGGAGCATCGCAGCGTTGCGAACATGGTCGAGATGCTGATACGCCGGTACTGTGACGAGGCCGGCATCGTCATTCCAGAGCAAACCGAGCTGTTCACGGGGAATCCTAATGGATGAGAAGATGATGAAGGCGATGGTCGCCGCAGGCGCCATCAAAAGGATCAACATCATTGGCCATGGCCCGCGGTTTCATGTCGAGGCCAATACGCCGAATGGCCCGATTACCGCGGAAACCCACAAGGGCAAGGTGAAGACCTGGGTGACGCTCGACGCTGCCGCCAAGTGGGTGCGCTCGATCGGCGTCGGCACCGCAAATATCAACCTGTCGCACTGGCAGCCCGGACAGCGCGAACTCGGCCTCTAGCCCGTCTACCGGGCCTAAAAAATGTAGTCGCCGAGAAATTCCAGCAGGAAATCCGACCAGCGCGCGGGGAACGGCTCCGTCAGTTCCGGCGACCGCGAGAAGTCCGGCTCGAATACCCGCGCTACCAGCCCCTCGACCGCCTCGGGATGGGAGGTCGCGAGGTTCAGCTCCTTGTTGATGGCGAGGCTCCACTTGTCCCAGTTGGCGGACCCCAGGCAGACCCAGCCATCGAATACGGCCGCCTTGATGTGCGACATGCCGGGATAGACGAACACCCGGATCCCGTGTTCGAGCATCACGTTTGCCGCCAGGGCATTGTTCCGCGTAATCGGTCCGCGATCCGTGACCAGCGGCATGATGACGCGGACATCGACGCCGCGGCGACGCGCGCGCACCAGCTCATAGAGCATGGCGTCGTCCGTGAAATAGGCGTTCTCGACGAATATGCGGCTTTTTGCGTTGCGGATAGCCTCTCGCTGCACGCGAAAAATCTCGGGATCGTCGACGCGCGTGAACAGCACCCGGACCGGGTAGCCGACGTCCTCGGCGTCGTTCGGCGCCGGCATCAGGCGGCGCAGGAAGTAACCGTAGTCGCCGAAGAATCCCGCGTGGGCCCATGCCTTGTGAAATTCATCCTGCAGGATATCGACGACCGGGCCGCGCACTTCCATCATCATGTCGTGCCAGTCATACCGGTATTCGCGGGCGATATTCATGCCGCCGGTAAATGCCGTCTTGCCGTCGATGATGATGGTCTTGACGTGATCGCCGGTGAACCAGGGGTTCGGCGCCTGGCGAACGTCGATCTTCGAATCGGCCTCGAGGAAGGCATGCACCGAGCTTGTGCCCTTCCAGTCCTCGGGCAGCGTCTGCTGCTGTTCCATCGTCGAGATGATCGTGCCGAAGCCGTCGAACAGCAGCTTGACGTCAATGCCGTCATTGGACCTGCGCTTCAAAAGGTTGCCGATTTGTTCGGCGTAGTCGTCGTTGTCGAATATATAGGTGCGCAGGTTGATCGATTCCTCGGCGCCGGAGACCGCATCGATGAAGCGCGGGAAGAATTCCTCGCCGTCAACGAGATAGTCGATCGTGCCGCGCGACGTTTCCCTACCCGTGAGTTCATCGAGACGTTCTTCCCAGTCGTCGAGATCCATTCCCGGCCCGTCAGTGATGTCCTCGATCGGCGTCTGTTCCAGCGCGACCAGCCAGTCCGGCCGGACCGTTTCCGCGACCGTGCCCATCGTGACGAAGAACAGTCGGTACACCGACGATATCGGCCGGAACACGATCCCCGCAGTGTGGCTTTGTGTCAGGTGGCCCGCTGTCTGCAGGATCGGCATGGTCCGGCCAGGGTCTGCGGCGCGACCCGGCGGTTTGAACCGTGCGAAGACCGCAATCGGCAGCTCCGTATTCACATAGAGGAAGGGCAAGGAATAGCTGCCGGTATCGCCCGTACTGAACACGACCCGCGTATCGTCTATGCCGTTCCGGTCCAGGTAGGTCCTGAGCAGCGGGATCCCGCGCTCGATAAAATCGCCGAACGAAAACCGGGCCGCAATCTCGTAATGTGCCGGTTTGTTGATCAGGGTTTCGGACTGGAACTCTCCGTTCTCGTCAACGTAGAGGAAATAATCACCGTTCGAGAATTGCAGGGCGATGCCGGCGGCCGTGTCCACAGGCAGGATGCTGGCAAGGAACTCACCGCGAAATGTCTGCCAGTGATCGCTGTCGAGCAGCGTCGCGCTGATCCGTTGCTCGGGCGCTGCCGGCCAATTGTCCGCACGGTGATACTGGAGCGGCACGATGTACGGCCCCTCGTGAATGCCGCTCGCTTCAATCGAGCGAAGCTCGATCCGATCGCCCCACTCGCCGCCCGTGTAGAAGACCTGGTCCCCCGCCCTGTAGCGGATGAAGAAGCTGTTGTCGTCGCGAAACGCCTCGAGCGCGACAAGCGGTTCCTGCGGCCCCTCGTCGGCGAAGCGGGCTGGCAAGGTCAGGTATTCGCCGGATTCCGGCTGCGACGTGCAGGAGGCAGCGAAACCAGTCGCGAGGAGACCGATAATCAATCGAAACAGGAGCCTGTCGCGTCCGCTCAACGAGCCCTCCACCTGCGGAAGATAGCCTGAATGTTATTACAGTCGGCAGGTCCCGCTATCAGGACATTCCGAAAGTGGTCAGCCCAAAGCCTGCTCGAGATCGTCGATCAGGTCGCCGACCGATTCCGCCCCGATCGACAAGCGAACCAGGTTTCTCGGGATCGGGCTGCTGGCTCCCTCGATCGTGTAGCGATGCTCTACCAGGCTCTCGACACCGCCGAGCGAGGTCGCGCGAATGAATACCTGGCAACGACGGACGAAATCGAGAGCGTCCGCTTCGTCTTTACCGACGCGGATCGACAGCATGCCGCTGAAGCCGCCATGCATCTGCTTCTTGGCCACGTCGTGACCAGGATGGCTCTGTAATCCCGGGTAATGCACCGCCTCGAGCGCGGGGTGCCCCTCCAGGTGCTCGGCGATGGCAAGCGCAGACGCGGACGCATGACGAACGCGCAGAAACAGGGTGCGCATGCCGCGCTGCAGGAGCCAGGCTTCGAACGAGCCCGGAATGGCCCCCGCCTCGGCCCGAATCCGCCGCACTCGCTGCCACCTGTCCGTCGCTTCGGCCGTGACCAGCGCGCCGGCCACGACGTCGCCGTGGCCATTCAGGTATTTCGTTGCCGAATGCATGACGATATCTGCGCCGTGCTCGATCGGCCGCGTGAGCACCGGCGTCGCGACCGTCGAATCCACGGCGAGCATCGCACCCGCGGCGTGCGCCACTTCGGCGGCGGTTTCTATGTCGATGACGTCCCAGGTCGGGTTGCACGGCGTTTCTATCCAGACCAGCGCGGTCCGTCCGGGCTGCACTTTGCGCGCCAGGTCGTCGGGATCCGCCGGGTCGAACTGTTCGAGCTCGATTCCCCAGCGGCCGCAAAATTCCGTTAGCCAGTTACGGAGTCCCCAGTACATGACCCTGGGCACGACCAGGTGCTCGCCGGGCGCCATCGACTGCACGACGGCGCAGGCCGCGGCCATGCCGGACGAGAACAACAGCGCATCGGCACCACCCTCGAGCCGCTGCAGCAGGCGCTCGGCAGTCTGGTAGGTCGGGTTTTCGTCACGGCCGTAGGAATGCGCTTCCGCGACGAGCTGATAATGCTCGTCGCGGGCAAACGTCGTCGATGCCACGATGGGCGGCACGAGGCTGCCGGTCGCCGGGTCGAGGTAATGCAATCCCTGCGCAACGTCGGTTTCCGGCGCGAGCGCCTTGCGGTCAGTCATCGGTTGCGGTCTGGGACAGGATGAACCCGCGCGTGTCATCGAGAAGCGCGGTGCGCGACGGCTCGTTCACGTACATCATGTGGCCGCCGCCGTAGTAGGTGTACTCCACCTGCGCGCGCTTGATGTCGTGCCGGTTCAGGGTGTATTCGGCGTCGAAGAACGGCGTTACGAGGTCGTAGTAGCCCGACGCAACCAGCACCTTCAACGCTGGATTGATCCTTAATGCCTCCGCAAGATCGTGCGCCGTATTGACGTATTTCGGTTCGTACGACTGACCGTCCGGCACGGTCCGGTAACGCCAGTTGCCGGACAGGCCCTCGTCCGCGGGCGCGAGATACAGCCGGTCCCATTCGACGTTGAGGTCGGTCCGCATGTAGTCCATGAGCGTCGCTTTGAACGCGGCCGAGATCGCGTAGCTGGCGGCATCGCCGGAAGGATCCGCTTCGAGGTCGTCAATCTCGTCGACCGAATAGCGCGCATCCAGGCGGCCGATGGCCATGCCGGCGTCGCGCAACAGCTCCTTGGCGAAGCGAGTGCCCTGGATTCGCAGGTTGGCGCGCTCGACATACTCGGGGCTCAACCCCGTGAAATACGCGAGGCGATCGCGAACCTGCGCGCGTTCAGCGTCACTCAGCGTGTTGCCACGGAACAGCGCGGGCAGCAGTTCGTCGCTGGCGAATCGTCTCGACGCGTCGAGAAACGACTCGAGATCATCCGGCCGCGGATTCACCTTGCCGTGATACCACGCAGCCGCCGACATCGTGGGTATGTAAGTTATATAAGAAACGATATTGTCGCGGACATAGGGCGTTGAGCCCTGGTAGTCGAGCGCCTGCGACACGAAAATGATGCCATTGAGCGCGAGCATCATGTCGTCTTCGAGTATCCTGGCGACGGCAGCTGCGCGTGTCGTGCCGTAACTCTCACCGAGCAGGAAACGCGGTGAATTCCAACGCCCGTGCTCCGTCACCCAGGTGCGGATGAATTCCGCGATGCTTTGTGCGTCCTCGTTCAGCCCCCAGAACTCCTTGCTCTCCCCCTCGCCGATCGCCCGCGAGAAACCGGTGCCGACAGGATCGACGAAGACCAGGTCGGTCACGTCGAGGATCGTTTCCGGCGAGTCGACGATCGTGTACGGCGGCAGACCGGGGAAGCGGGCGTCACTCGGCACCGAGACGCGCCGCGGACCGTAGGTGCCCATGTGCAGCCACAGGGAGGCAGAGCCCGGCCCGCCATTCCACAGGAACGTGACAGGTCGGACTTCGCCGTCATCGAGCTCGGTTTTGGTGTAGGCAAACGTAAAAATGCTGCCCCGCGGCTCGCCGTCCTTGTCCCTGATATAGGTTTCGCCGGCGGTAGCCGTGTAGTCGATGGTAACGCCGTTGAAGCGTCCACGGTGCTCGGTGACAAATCGCGTCGGCTCGCGAACGGCTTCGCTCGATTTCTCCTCTTTCTGCTCTTCTGCCGCGAACGCCGGCGAGTTTGCGACGAACAGCACGACGAGCGCCATACGGATCTTGTTGTTATCAGTCATGGAGACCCCCCTCGCCGAAGAGTAGCAAGAATCCGCGCCAAATTGACACGCCCGCCACCGGCGCGGACCCCGCCTGTTTCGGGTACACTCGACCGCACCCAGATTCCGCCGGAGAAAAATAATGCACAGGTTGCTCGCCGTTCTGCTTCTGACCGTTCCGCTGACTTCGATCGCCCAGGACGAATACCTGGTCGACTGGGATACGGTGGGCGAAGAAGCGATCAACCATCTCGTCAACCTGGTCAGGATCGATACGTCCAATCCGCCCGGCAATGAGACGCTGGCGGCAAATTACCTGAAAGAAGCGCTTGCCGCCGAGGGCATCGACTCGGAGATGTATGCGCTCGACCCGGATCGGGCAAATCTCGTCGCGAGGATCAATGGCAACGGCTCCAAGCGCCCTATCCTGATCATGGGGCATACGGATGTCGTCGGCGTGCAGCCGGAAAAATGGGACGAGGAACCGTTCGGCGGGCTGCGCAAAGACGGCTGGATCTATGGCCGGGGCACGCTCGATGACAAGGATAACGTCACGGCCGGGCTGATGCTGCTGATCATGCTCAAGCGCTACGGCGTCGAACTCGACCGCGACATCATCTTCCTCGCGGAATCCGGGGAGGAAGGCACGCCGGAAGTCGGCATCAACTACATGGTCGAGCACCACTGGGACAAGATCGAGGCGGAATTCTGTCTCGCCGAGGGTGGCACGAATTCCCTGGAGGAAAGCGGCATCACGATGGTCCAGATTCAGACCGCCGAGAAGAAGCCGCGCAGGGCCACGCTCGTCGCTCGCGGTACGGCCGGGCACGGCTCGATGCCGCGAGTCGACAACCCCGTGACTGCGCTCGCGAGAGCCGTCGCCAAGATGGGTGACTGGCACACGCCGGCGCGGCTCAACGGGACGACGCGGGTCTACTTCGAACGCATGGCGGCCATGGCGGAGAATCCGGACGATGCATTCCGCTACGGCAATGTCGAGAACCCCGACGAGACCGAGGCGATCCAGCAGTGGTTCAAGGAGAACTACCCTTATCACTATTCCGTGATGCGCACGTCAGTAGTGCCGACGATCGTCGATGGCGGCTTTCGCAGGAACGTGATTCCCTCGGAAGCGAGCGCCGTCCTAGATATCCGCATGCTGCCCGATGAAGACGTGGATGCGTTTTACGACACGATGCGCGAGATCATCGACGACCCGAACGTCGAAGTGGTGCCGGCACCGATCTATCGGCCGGAGTCGCCGCCGTCGCCGGTCGACAACGAGATGTTCCAGACGCTCGAACGCGTTGCGGACCGTGTGTACGACAACGCCAGGGTCGTCCCGAGGATGGCGACCGGCGCGACCGACATGGCGCAGGTGCGCGCAAAAGGCGTGCCGTCATACGGCATCGGCGCAACGCGCACGGTCGCGGAGATCAACAGCGGTAACGGCGCCCATGGCGATAACGAGCGGGTCTCGGAGGAATCCGTCCGTCAGCTTGTGCAGTACATCTGGTACACGATCCTGGATGTCGCCGCCACGCCTTAGTCTTCGGCACCGAGCCACGCGCGACGGAATTGCCGTTGCGCGTCGCTCAGTTCGCGGCCTGCAGATTCGAATGTAACGACCTCGACAGCGGGGTCCTCCTCGAAGGTAATCTCGGCCGTGCGTTCCATGCCCCGCTGGATGAACTGAATCGTCGCGGTGTCGCCAGGTTCATAGCGGCTCAGCGCGTTGTTCCAGCGGCGCTCGCTGGTGATCTGCAGCCGATCGAGCGCAACGACCTGGTCGCCCCGGTCGAGCCCCGCGGTATACAGCGGCGTGCCGATTCGCGTATTGCCGTCGATGATCGCGTCGCGACCATCGAAGTCGAAGGACACGGGCCCCGCCGTTGCCTTGCCGGCGTTTGCTTTCCTGAGCAGCAGACCGGCTTCGGCCAGCAGAGATGCATAGTCGGGCAGCTGGCTGTCGTAGATGTAGCGGGCGAAGAAATCATCCGCAAAGCGGCGGTTACCGGTGACCTCCGCGAGGGCCGCGCGGAGGTCGTCGTTGGCATAAGGCTTCTCGGTTCGACCATATTCCTGCCACAGGTATTGCATCAGCGAGTCCAGTGACTTGCCCTCGAAGCGGGCTCGAATTGCGAGGTCGAGCGCAGCACCGATCGCTGCGCCGTAGGTGTAGTACGAGATAAACGTATTCGAGAAGTTGGTAGGATCGATGGCCGATGCGGCGTCCACGAACGGCGCCTGCATGCTCATGCCCGGCAGCGCTGCGAAATTCCGACCAGGCGAATTGCTCACGGTGTTGAGCCAGTAAGTCAGTGAGACAGCGAAATCACGAACGCTCTGCTCGCCCGCCCGGCGGATGGCCAGTTCTCCGTAATAGGATGTGAAGCCTTCCGCGAACCAGAGACTGTCCGACATATTCGCGCGCTCGAAGTCGAACGGCTCGAGATTCGCCGGCCGGATGCGCTCGACATTCCAGGCATGGATAAATTCATGGGACAAGGTACCCAGCTGGCCGAAGTCGGACTCGTACAACGATTGCGTACTGGCGAGGATCGTCGAGTTCCGGTGCTCCATGCCATCGCCGGACACATAGGGCAGGTAGTCGGCGATAAACGTATATGTGCCGTAGTCGAAGTCCGGAAGCTCGCCGAAGATATCGACCTGCGCAGCAACGACCTTTTTGGCCTTGTCGAGATAGATGTCGACGTCTTCTTCGCTGCCGTCATGGTGTACCGCCAGACGGATTGTGTAGGTCTTGTCGCCCTCCTCCAGCTCCCAGCTGCGCATGTCGAACGCGCTCAGCTCGGTCGGGCTGTCGAGGAAATACTGCAGGTCCGGCGCGGTGAACACGAACGAGTCATCCGTCGGCACCAGCTGGGTGGCGACCTTCCAGCGCTCGTCCGATGGAAAGAAAGTGATTGCGATGGGTCGATCCTCAAACCCCCTGGCCCACATGAATGTGGCCGGCATGTTCAAGTGGGCATGGGTAAGGTCGATGCCCGAGTAAGTGCCGCCGGCGCGGTCCGCATACAGCGTATAGGTGACCGAGACCGTGCCGTCATGCCCGCTCACGTTCCACTGGTAGGGATCCGGCCGCGTGTAGTCGAGCGGATCGCCGTCGCCATCGACGACCCAGACGTTATAGACGTTCTTGCCGAATTCATGGATCGCATAGCGACCCGGCGAGGAACGGCTCATCCGCATCTGCAGCGGCGCCTCGCCGATGTCCCGCCAGGTGACGGTTATCCGCGCTTCGTGATGCACCGCGTTATCGAATGAAATGTCGTATTCGACCGGCGCCTGGGCGTGCGCAACCAGCGGCAAGAGGACAGCAAGGCTCGTGAGGCGAAGTCTCATAATGGAATTCCCGGAGATTCTGGATGGACAGCGCCAACGACTATACTGGGCGTCCAGAATAATGAACAGGGGACATCACCATGCGTCACTTGCTCTTCGCGTTCCTCGTCACGCTGACAGCGTTTTCGCCCGCATACGGCGACAACCACGAGGACCCGACCGCCGAGGCGCTGCTCAGCCACCCGGAGGTGGCGGGCGCGTTATCGGCCATCGACGCGTGGCTCGCAGGCACGCGACACTATGCCCAGTTGCCCGGCATGTCGGTTGGCATCGTCAGGGACCAGGATCTGTTATGGAACCGAGGTTACGGGTTTTCGAACCTCGCCAGCGAGCGAGCCGCCGACGCGGATACCCTTTACAGCATCTGCAGTATCAGCAAACTGTTTACGGCCATTGGCATCATGCAGCTTCGTGACCATGGCGAATTGACGCTGCATGACGCCGTTGGCGATCACCTGGACTGGTTCGACATCGCGCAGGCGCACGAAGGCAGCGGCCCGATCACGATCGAGAGCCTGCTCACGCACTCTTCGGGGCTGCCGCGTGAGTCGGACTTTCCGTACTGGATCGGACCGGACTTCCCGTTCCCGACGCGGGCGCAGATGATCGACCGGCTGAGCGCACAGCAGACCCTCTACCCGTCGCAATACTATTTCCAGTACTCGAACCTTGCGCTTTCGCTGGCCGGCGAGATCGTCGCCGAGCGCTCGGGACAGGACTACGACAGCTACATCAATGAGCGTATCCTGCAGCCGCTCGGCATGCAGGACACCCGGACTTACTACCCGGAGGAACTCCGCGGCGAGCAGCTCGCCGTCGGCTACACGGGTATGCACCGAAACCTGCAGCGCGAACCCGTGAATCCATTCTTCACACGCGGCATCACGGCAGCCGCGGGATTTACGTCGTCCGTCAATGACCTGGCGGCCTTTGCCAGCTGGCAATTTCGGCTGCTCGAAGATGGCGGTGACGAGGTGCTGGATGCCAATTCGCTCAGGGAGATGCAGCGCGTGCACTGGGTCGATCCGGACTGGGAAACAACCTGGGGAATCGGTTTCAACGTCCGCCGGGAGGATGACACGACCCTGGTGAGCCATGGCGGCGGCTGCCCGGGCTACATCACGAGCTTCACGATGGCGCCGAAGAACGAGACGGCGGCGATCGTACTGACCAACGCGGGCGACGGGCCGGCAGGTCGCCTGGCCGTGAATATTCTGAAAGTCATCGGGGCGGCCATCGAAGAGGCGGCGGAGGCCGAGGCCGTGGAGATCGCTGACCTGTCAGCCTACGAGGGTAACTATGAGCGGCGTCCGTGGGGAGGCGAGATTGCCGTCCGCCAGTGGGGCAACCAGCTGGTGGTCGTCGACATCCCGAGTGATGACCTCGAAGAGGCGCTGATCCGCCTGGAACACGACGGCAACCATACGTTTACCCGGCTGACCGATGACGACGAACGGCGGGAGCCCTGGGTCTTCGAGATCGGCGATGACGGCAAGGCCGTGTGGATCAAGCGCCACAGCGGCATCCAGACGCGAATCGAGTAGTCCTGTCGCGCGGACAAAAAAAGGGGCCATCCCTGGCCCCTGTCGTCCCTTCCCGATAACCAACTGGGATCAGTCTTCAGGAATTCACTACATCGACTAACACATATCTCAACAACACTTCGTAACTATTGCGTTCGAGCGCCATTCCCGGCGGCAGCTCGAGCGTGTGGATCGGGGTGTCGTCAATCTCCCGGATCTCCTGGAAAAGGCGCGCGCCCTCTTTGTACACCTTGTAACGGACGTCCCGGGCCGCCCCGTACTTCATCGGCACCAGCGTGTCGGTCCAGTCCTGAATAACATGATTGCTCATCGTCCCAATTCTCCGTCTCGATGCATCGTTTGTTATTCATCAATTGCCCAGCGAAGCGAACTAATGAATGTCTGCTGGTAATACTGCAAGGCCCATGCCAGTCCTGAGCGGGAGCGGCCCAAAATCCTGTAAGCCTCTGTTTTATATTGCTTTATTACAACTAAAGCGTGGCCATCGACGGCCCCGAACGGGCTTTCGATATGTCAGTTTTGGACGATTTGTTCAGGCAAATTGCGACACTCGCTTGACATATTCATCGCCCATGGCGGCCTGGCGCGAGGAAAACGGCCGCAATTTACGTCGCATGGACCGCGGAGGCGCCCGGACCAAATATGAAGCAAAACATGAGAAATACTCACTAAGATATTGTTTTATAAAATTTTTAATGAACTAAGACCTGGGCGACGCTGGCAGACCATCCACGCACGGCCTGTGCGGCGATTGCCCGCTGTCGCCGGCTGGCTACAGTCGGAACGGCACGCCGGCTAGGGAGACTTCAGCTCGACGAGCCGCTCCGGGTCGACCCGCACCACCATGTAGGTAATCGGCGACGAAATCTCGCTGAAACCATGCGCGACCCCTGCGGGGATGATCACGATATCCCCCTCCTCGATCGGCTGACTGTTCTCTATTTCCTCGATGAGCCCGGTGTCGCTCGGGCCGGTAAGGTTGCGGACCACGTAGCCGTCCGCATCGATCGGCACGGACTCCGCCATCGTCGAACTGGTCACAAGGATGCCGGCGCCCGCCATCACCCGGTAAACCTCGGACTGGTGGTGATGCTGGATCGCCTGGATCGGTCCGCCTGGCGGAATTGCCGGGCGATGCACGATACCGACGCCGAGCCGGCCCTCGGCCGATTCGACATGCACGACCGGCTGGTCGCTGACCCGGTCTGCCGGCGCTGCCGCCGCCGTTTCGGCAAGCGTTTGGTCGCTGATGACGGTGGCGACTTTGAAATGCTCGTCCGCGATGCCCGCTGAATTCACGTACATGCAAAGAACGATCGGAACTATCTTCTTCATATCGATTCCCCCCATTGGCTACATGGGCCAGACCACGATGATCGTCGGCACGGCGACGGCGATGACGATGATCTCGAGCGGCAAGCCCATCCGCCAGTAATCGCCGAACCGGTACCCGCCCGGCCCCATGATCAGCGTGTTGTTCTTGTGTCCGATGGGCGTCAGGAACGCGCACGAGGCCGCGACCGCCACGCCCATGAGAAACGGGTCCGGATTGACGCCGAGTAGCGACGAAATCTCGATGGCGACCGGCGCCGCGATGACGGCTGTCGCGGTATTGTTCATCACGTCCGACAGCGTCATCGTGACGACGATCAGCAGTACCAGCACGACGGTCGGCGAGAATCCTTCCGCCAGCGAGACAATGCCCTCGGCGATCAGCGTGGTGCCGCCCGTCGACTGCAGCGCAGCACCGATAGGGATCATGCTGCCCAGCAGCACGATCACCGGCCACTCGACCGAATCGTAGACGCTGCGAATCGGCACGATGTTGAGCAGGACGTAGGCAGCCACGACGCAACCCAGTGCGATCGGCAGGTAGACGAGACCGATGCTCGCGGCCAGTATGGCGGCGCCGAAGATGCCGACCGCCCAGCCGATCATGTCACGTTGAATGACCTGCTGACCGCGATCCGCCAGGGGCAGTAAGCCGAGGCGGCCGATGACATCCAACAGGCGTTCTTCCGAGCCCAGCAGCAGGAGAACGTCGCCGGGCCGGACTTTCAGTTTGCGGACCCCTTCGCGGAATCGTCGCCCTTCCCGGGATACCCCGACCAGGTTGACGCGATACCGATAGAGCAGCCGCAGACTCATGGCTGTGTGACCCGCCAGGCGCGAGGATTCAGGCACGACCACTTCATGCAGCACCAGGTCCTCATCCTTCAGCGCCCCGGCGCCGGCGCCGACGTATTCCAGCCCGAAACGTCCGATGGCGTCCTCGATCGCTTCGGGATCGCCCTCGACAACGAGGATGTCCCCGGCGCGGATATCCGCGATCCTCGCGAGACCGGGCAGCCGCCGCCCTTTGCGGATCAGCCCGAATATCTCGACGCCACTCTCCGCGGCTTCGGCATCGAGGTCGCGGACCCGGGCGCCGATGATCTTGCAGCCCTCCGGGACGGAGAGTTCGGCGATGTAGTCAGCAAGGTCAAAGAGTTCTTTCGGCGAGTCCGCAGCCCTGCTCTCCGAGGGCAGAAGACGCCAGCCGATCAGGGTAACGAAGACGACGCCGACCAGCGCCACCGCAATGCCGACCGGCGCAAAATCGAACATGGCATACGGCGCGCCAAGCGCATCGTTCCTGAATTGCGCGATGACGATGTTGGGTGGCGTGCCTATCAAGGTAATCATGCCGCCGAGTATCGATGCGAAGGAGATCGGCATCAGCGACATCGCAGGACTACGCCCGGCTTTGGTCGCCGCCTGCATGTCCAGCGGCATCAACAACGCCAGCGCGGCAACGTTGTTCATCACGGCGGAAAGCGCTGCGGCAAGCGATGCCATGATCGATATATGGGCGGCGAGCTTCCGTGTCCCGGAGATCACGTAGCGCGCGATCAGCTCGATCGCCCCGGAATTGGACAGGCCGCGGCTGATGATCAGGACGAGCGCGATGATGACGACCGCCGGATGGCCGAATCCCGAGAACGCGTCGTCGACCGGGACGATTCCCGTCACGATCGCCGCCAACAGGGCGACAAAAGCGACCAGGTCGTACCGCCAGCGACCCCAGATCAGGAACACAAAGACAAAAAACAGCAGTGCAAAAAGCGTGACCTGGTCAGGCGTCAAACGGCTCTCCCCTTCTCTTCGACCCTGTGATCAAACCGCCGCCGCGCGGCCCCGGGCAGTGTATCAAGCTTGGGCTATCCGGCTAAGTGCCCGTCTGCAGCGGCGGCGTCCGAGACCATGCAATTCGCGTAAAATGCATGCATGGCGTTTGCGATCCTCGGCCTCGTCATCGTGGCCATCATCTTTCTCTCCCGGCATCTGGGTCCAGCGGGTGCTGGCCCGGTATTCCCGACCGGACGACCGTTATTCGGGCACCGGCGCCGATCTTGCCCGACACCTGCTCGATCGCTACGGCATGAACGACGTGAAGGTCGAGGAAACGGACCAGGGGGATCACTACGACCCGCTCGAGAAGGCGGTCCGGCTGACACCCGACAAGTTCAACGGCCGGTCCCTGACGGCGATCACCGTCGCTGCCCACGAGGTCGGTCACGCGTTGCAGGATCACAAAGCCTACAAACCGCTCCGCTACCGTACGCATCTCGTCAAGGCGACACAGAAATTCGAGAAACTCGGCGCGGCCATCCTGATGGTGTCGCCGTTCATCGGCGCGCTGACGCGGGTCCCGGGGCTCGGTATCCTGATGTTCCTCGGTGGATTGATGACCTTGGGGACCTCGACGCTGGTGCACCTGGTCACGCTGCCGACGGAGATCGACGCGAGCTTCAACCGCGCATTGCCGATGCTCGACGAGAACGAGATCCTGATCCCGGCCGACAAGAAACACGCCCGCAAACTCCTCAAGGCGGCGGCGTTTACTTATGTGTCCGCGTCCCTGATGAGCCTTCTGAATATTGCCCGCTGGTTCGCGATCCTGAGACGCTAATTTCCTGTTTCCGCCCCTGATCGCGCCATCGACTCCGTCGACGGTTGTGGATCCCTGCCCAGCAGCAAGTCCCATGCGCCTCTCATACCGCGTCCGAAATCTTCCTGCAGCAGGTAGAGGGACGGGATCAGGAACAGCGTAATCAGGGTCGCAAACAGGATCCCGAAGGCCAGCGAGATCGCCATCGGGATCAACATCTGCGCCTGCATGCTGGTCTCCAGCATGATCGGGATCAGACCCGCCGCCGTGGTCAGTGACGTAAGGATGATGGGCCGGAACCTTTCCTTGCCCGAGCGAATGACGGCGTCGTAGGCCGCGACGCCCTGCCGACGCGCCTTGTTGATGAAGTCGATCAGGATCAGGCTGTCGTTCACCACCACGCCGGCGAGCGCAATCAGTCCGAACAGCGAGAACATACTGACGGCCTCGCCCATCAGGATGTGGCCGATCACGGCGCCGATGAGGCCGAACGGAATGACCGACATGATCACCAGCGGTTGCGTGTAGGAATGCAGGGGGATGGCGATCAGCGCATAGATCAGAAAGAGCGCAACCAGCGAGGCGATCGCGATATTCATGAGCAGCGTGGACTGCTCCTGGCTGGCGCCTTCTAGCGCGTAGCTGACCCCCGGGTAGCGCGTCAGCAAGTCGGGGACATAGGCATCACTGATCTCCCTGACCAGCTGCCCCGGCTCCACGATCTCGGGATCGATGTCTGCGGACACGGTGACGGTCCGTTTCCGGTTCAGGCGCGTAATCTCGGCAAAGGCGTCGCCGTAGGACACCGTCGCCACCGAATTGAACGGCACCTCGTCGCCGGCGGGCGTGCGGATGCGCATATTCTCGAGATCGGCAACGGATCGGCGCTCGGACAACGGGTAGCGCACCATTACCTTGAGCTCATCCTGACCGCGCTGAATGCGCTGCGCCTCCTCGCCATAAAAAGCCTGCCGGACCTGCCGGCCCAGTGAGGACATCGTCAGCCCCAGGGCCTCGGCTTCCGGCTTGATATCGAGCTGGATTTCCTCCCCGCCGGCGCTGGACGAGTTGCGGATGTCGAATACGCCCTCGTACTCAGTGAGTTTACGTTCGAGCTCCGTGGCTGCGGCGCGCAAGGCGTCGAAATCGTTCCCCGTCAGGCTGAAGCTTAGCGGCGGGCCGCCGCCGATATGCTGACCGCCGGAAAAATCGAGCTGCTTGACCCCGGGCACTTCGCCGACACGCTGTCGCCACGCCGAGATCAGCTCGTCGCTCGTCATTGGACGATCGTCGCCGCGATCGAGTTCGGCGAACAGAAAGCCGCCCGTATCGCCCTGGGTAAAAACGATCAGGTGATCGATGGGGTCGTCTGCGCCGGGATGGGCCGCGACATATTCGTTATTGATATCGAAGACTGCCTGTTCGATACGGTCGAGAACCCGGTCGCGCACAGCGGGCGCCGTGCCGTTTTCCATGTCCATCTGTACCTGGATGAAATCGCTGGGCGCCTCCGGGAAGATTACGATGCGAACGAAACCACTGTTAACGAGGCCGAAGGTCAGGATCAGCACGCCGGCGAAGATGCTGAAAGTCAGCCCGCGGTTGCGGATCGCCTTTTCCAGCGTCGGCGCATACCAGTCGTGAATAAGGCGATGCAGCCCGTGTTGCGTCCTGCGCTGCAGTTTCTGAAACAAGCGGAAGAATCTCTCGACCGGGTCGATATGTCGCTGCGGGTTGAACAGGTCTTCCTCGTCGATGGGCTTGATCTTCGCATGCACGAGATGCGCCGGAAGAATCAGCTTGGATTCGATCAGCGAGAAAATCAGACAGAGAATGACCACGACGGACATCGCTTCGAAAAACGAGGCTGCAACGCCGCCGACGAAGAGCATGGGCGCAAACGCCGCGATCGTGGTCAGCACGCCGAAAGTGGCCGGGATCGCGACTCTGTTTGCGCCGGCCACGACGTTGTCCAGCGTGTGTCCGTCCGCCCTTATCTTGGTGTAGATGCTCTCGCCGATGATGATCGCATCGTCGACGACGATGCCGAGCACGAGGATGAAGCCGAACAGGCTGACCGTATTGATCGTCACCGGCCAGGGACCGAGCGGCATGAGCCACATCGCGCCGAAGAACGTGATCGGTATGCCGACGATGACCCAGAATGCCACCTTCGAGCGCAGGAACAGGGACAGGACCAGGCAGACGAGCAACATGCCCTGCAGCATGTTCTGCACCATCATGTTGAGCTGATCCTGCAGATAGAAGGAACGATCGACCCAGAGCTCGATGTTGACGCCGTCAGGCAGCATCCTGTTCTTTTCCTCGACGTAGGCATTGACCGCCGCCGCGGTTCGTAGCTCGCTCTGCTGGCCGACAGCCAGGATGCGCATCGAGGCCGATGGCTCGCCCATATAGCGCGCATAGCCGTCCGTCTCGACGAAGGCGTCCTGGATCGTGGCGATGTCGCCGAGCGAGAGTCGCGTGCCGTCCGGAAATGTCCTCAGGACGAGATCGGCATATTCCTGCCCGGTGTAGACCTGGCCCTCGGTGCGCAGCAGGATGTCGCCGCCCGCGGAGCGAATCGCGCCGCCGGGCATATCGACCGAAGACGCGCGGATCGCCTGTGAGATCTCACTCATCGTCAGGCCGTACTGACGCAGTACGTGCTCCGACACTTCGATACTGATCTCGTAGGCGCGGTCGCCCATGATGTCGACCGCGTTGACCTCCGGTATACGCAGCAACTCCTCTCGAATCTCGTCCGCGATCGACTTCCGCGCGTATTCGTCGAGGTTGCCGGTCACCGTGAGGAACACCACGTGCATCTGGAATTCCTGCTTGTAGATGATCGGTTTCTCGGTCAACGCAGGGAACGTCGAGATCGCATCGACGCGAGTCTTGACCTCGGTGACGACCTGGTTGAGGTCGACGCCTGTTGCGGTCTCTGCCCGGACCGTGCCCATCCCCTCCCGGGCCGTCGAATTAATCTTGACGATTCCGGGGACGTCCTGGATCGCTTCCTCGATCTTGACGACCACGCCCTCTTCCACTTCCTGCGGCGCGGCGCCGAGGTATGGTACGCGCACGATGACCTGGTTGATCTCGAAGTCGGGTGTCGTCTGTTTCCTGATCGTAAAGGACGACACGACGCCGAGGGCGATGATCAGGAACATCAGCAGGTTGGCGGCGACGTGATTGGACGCAAACCAGGCAATGATGCCGGTGTGTTTGGTGTCCGCTTTAGGCCTCATGCTGTCCCCCGTGACGACTGCGGGTCAGTTGCGTTCAGTATCCGCCGCCAGGCGTGCCGGGTCGTTATCCGGGTCGCTATCACCGCCGAGACGCACCAGCATGCCGTTCAACGGCGACTCGATCGTGGTCAGGCAGATCCGCTCGCCGGCCGCCACGCCCGCGCTGACGTAGGCCCATTGCCCGTCTGCTCGCAAAACCTCTACATTGCGCAACTGCAGCTTGTTGTCATCGTCGATCAGCATCAGCTGATTGTTGGCGCGTAACGCCGTCCGCGGAACCCGGACCACGTCCTGCACCGAAGTGCCGGCAATGTCGGCGGCGACGAAGGTGCCGACCGGCAGTGTCGTTGCCCCGTCGGCGTCCTCGGCGAGTCGATACGGATCTTCGATTCGGGCGACGGCGTAGGTCACCCGGCTCTTCTCGTCGACGACCCCTTCCGTCCTGACGATCCGCGCTTCCCATGACCGCAGCGTCCCCTTGCGCTCGGCGCTCAGAGTGACCAGCGGCCCATTGGCGCTGCCCGCGGCCCGGATATCGCGCGCGCCGGGAAGCTCGACGAAAGCGAGATCCTGGTCCGTCAGCGGCAGGCGCACCTCGGCATAATCCGTGGCGAACGTCACCCCGAGGCGCGTTCCGGGGTTGACGTACTGACCGAGGTCGGATTCCTTGGCACGGACCATGCCGTCATAAGGCAAGCTGATGCGCGTGCGCTGCAGATTGCGACGGGCGTTGACCAGGTCGGCTTCCGCCGCCGCCAGCGCCGCGGCCGCAGACGCGTATTCGGATTCCGCCCGATAGCCCTGGCTGCGCAGCTTCTCCGCGCCGTCGAATTCGATCTGCCGCTGTTTCAAGGTGGCCTCGGCGCGATCTACGGCGACCTCGTAGTTGGTCGGATCGATGCGCAGGAGTTCCTCACCCTGGCGAAAAACGCCGCCGGCGACAAACTTCGGCGATATGCTGACGATGGCGCCGGATATCTCGGCGCTCAGCACCGTCTCGGTTCGCGGCCTTACCGTGCCCTGGCTGGCCAACCGAAAGCTCGCGTCATAGCGTTCGAGCACCATCGAGTCGACGAGCGGCGCGGAATCGGGGATGTCCCGCGTCTGCGGCGGTGGCTTGAGTTTGCTGAGCCCTCCGGCACCCACGATCGCAACGGCAAAAATGCCGGCGATCAGCAGTGCTCTTTTGGCTTTGCGATTCATGCGCTGCGGTCCCTGTTAGCGTGTCTGTGTAATTGACCATCGGCAGCAGGATTGATTCTCCGCTCCTGCGAGGTGTTATGGTCTACTATAACACCCAATCAGTCAAGCCGTTCAGCCGCTCGTTTTCCAAGCGCCTGTCCGTCGCCCCTTCATCTTAAACGATGTTTTTCACCGGCATAGCGTCGCACTGGCCGACCGCCGATTGTTCCGCCAGGCATCCCAGCTGAAGGCGAATACGGCGATCCAGATGCACGCGAAACAGACCAGGTGCGCCGTCGTCAGCGCTTCCCCGTAATAGACGCCGATCAGGAACTGCAGCGTCGGCGCAATGAACTGCATCATCCCGACCGTGGTCAGGTTGAGCCTTTGCGCCGCCAGCGCGAAGAACAGCAACGGGATGACCGTGATCGGTCCGGCCAGCGTCAGCAGTGCGGACATCCCGACGCCGGCGCCGATGAAGGCGGCCTCTCCGGAATCAATCAGCCAGAGCAGGTAAGCGGCGGCCAGCGGGAACAGGACGATGGTCTCGACGAACAGTCCGGGCATGCCTCCTATCACGACTTTTTTACGGATCACGCCATAAATCGTGAAGCTCGTGCCGAGGAACAGGGCGATTGCCGGGAACTGTCCGCCACTGAACGTCAGCACCGCGACGCCGATGGCGGCAAGCACGACGGCGGCTGCCTGCGGCGGCCTGAGTTTCTCGCCGAGCAGGAAGACGCCAACCACGGCAAACAGCAGCGGGTTGATGTAGTAGCCGAGGCTTGCCTGGAAGATCTGCTCCTGCTGTACGGCGATGATGTAGACGAGCCAGTTGCCGGCGATCAGCGTGGCGGACAGCGACAGGTAGCCAAGCATGCGGCGATGCCGCAGCGCGGCGACTACCTCTCGCCATTGGCCGCGGAAGTGGATGATCAGGGCGCCGAAGGGGACGGCCCAGATGACCCGGTGAACGAAAGTTTCCAACAAGCCGACATCGCGGACGAAGACGAAATAAACGGGCAGCAGGCCCCAGAGACCGTAGGCGATCAGCGCCGAGACCAGGCCTTCACGGGTCCTGCGATCGCTCGCTTGTTCCGCCATTTTATTGGTTGCTTCTGCCATGAAACCTGCGCTTCGCGACAATCCGGATTAAGTCAAGCATGGCCCCGGAAGGCTACGCGCATCGCGCCGCCTAGTCGAAGCTTTTAGGCCACCTGTCGCTGTGGAGTTGACATTTATCCTGGCGGTAATTTGCGACAGTGTCTGACGGTCGGAAATGCCGGTATGATTTGCCGATCGTTTGGTGGCCTGCGCTCAAAGGACTGCTCGTGAGATTTCGTATTGCCAGCTTGTCAGGAATTCTATCGGCAACACTGACCATTGCGGCCTGTGGCGGCGGTGGCAGCATGGCAGCGCCGCCGGCGCCACCGCCGCCGCCACCCCCTCCCCCAAGCTGGCAGGCGGGCGTCTTCCAGCCGTCGTCGACGTTCATCAATCGTTGTGCCTCGCCACGCTCCGGCACCGATCCCACGAACAACAATCGTCCCTACCCGGACATCCAGGGAACGATTCTCGACGAAAACAATTTCCTGCGTTCCTACAGCGACGAAACCTATCTCTGGTACGACGAGATCGTCGACCAGGACCCGGCAGGTTTCGCCGACCCGATCACTTACTTCGATCAACTGCGGACCTTCGCGACCTTGCCGTCAGGACGACCGAAAGACCCGGACAGTTTTCATTTCACCTATGACACGCTCGAGTTCTACAACCTGTTCCAGGCAGGGATTACCGCCGGCTACGGGGTGCAATGGGCCCTGCTCGAGGCCAGCCCGCCGAATCGCGTCGCCGTGGTCTCCTACACGGAACCCAATTCACCCGCTACGGCCGCCAACCTGGTGCGCAGCGAACAGGTCATCAGCGTCGACGGGGAACCCGTCGCTGACGGCGATGCCGACATACTGAATGCCGGCCTGTTTCCGAGCGATATCGGCGAGACGCACACCTTCGAGATTTACAACCCCGTGACGATGCTGACGCGTCCTGTCGAAATGACTTCGGCAGAGATCTCGCGCGCCGCCGTGCAGGGAACGCGGATCATCGATACGCCGAGCGGGGACAAGGTCGGCTACATGCTGTTCAACACGTTCAGCGCCAAGGCTGAAGAGCAGCTGATCGACGCCGTAAATCAGTTGATCGCCGACGCCGCGCCCGACCCCGTGTCGGACCTGGTCATCGACCTCCGCTACAACGGCGGCGGTTTCAGCCTCATCGCGGCGCAGCTGGCCTACATGATCGCCGGACCGACGCCGACGGCGGGCCGCACCTTCGACCTCACGCAGTGGAACGACAAGCATCCTGTCACGGACCCGGTCACCGGTCAGCCGATCCAGCCCACGCCGTTCCTGAACCAGACCTCCGGTTTCTTCACCCTGCCGCCCGGACAGCTGTTACCGAGCCTGGAGCTGCAAAGGGTGTTCGTACTGACCGGCGGCAATACCGCCTCATCGAGTGAGCTGGTGATCAACGGCCTCCGGGGCATCGACTTCCCGGTCATCCAGATCGGCACGACGACGCGTGGCAAACCCTACGGTTTCTACGAGACCAAGAACTGTGGTACGAGCTATTTCACCGTCCAGTTCAAAGGCGTCAATGACAAGGGCTGGGGCGACTACGCCGAAGGCTTTGCGCCTGCCGCCATCGATGACGGCTTTGCAGACGTTCTTGGCTGCACGGTCCCCGACGACTTCACCAAGGAACTCGGCGATGTCGATGAGGACCGGCTCGAGGTCGCGCTGGCCTTTCGGGACGGCCAGACCTGCATCACGCCGGCGGCGTTGTCGCCTGGACTTTTCGGCAAGCCGGGCCAGCCGTTCCCGTCGGGCGACGAGGTAATCATCCGCTCTCCCGTGGAATCGATCCGCATCGACCTGAGGCCGCCGAATGGACAGTAAACCTCTCGTAGCGGCCGCCCTGTTCCTCGCGTCCTGCGCGTCCGCACCGGATCCGATCGACGAACCCGCCCGCATTATCGAGCCCGACGAGAACAGCCGCGCCGCGCTGCGCGCGACGCTGCACGAGGCACTCGGCGTCTCCGTAACGATCTCGGACGCGGCCTTGACCGACAGCAGCCTGCTCGTGATCGAGAACCAGCCGCCTGCGACGATGGAGAACCCGGTGCCGCAAGGCAGGATCATGGACTTGCCCATACAGTTCCGGCTCGTCAGGAATGGGGATGACTGCATCCTGATCAATCAACGGGATCGCAGTCGCTATCGCCTGACCAACACGACCTGCATGCCGGAGTAAGCTATCCTGTTGGCAGCGTAACTACCGGACAGCAAATAAGATGACGGAAGAAATCCGTGGCGTCGCGCTCACCGAGGTGCCGACGAATTCCCAGCGGCTCTTTGTCCGCTACCTGATGGCGACGCTGATCGACCTGACGGTACTGAACCTGTTCGACGAATACTGGCAGTTCGTGACAGTGGGTTCCTTCACCATCTCGATTCTTGCAGCTGTACTCCTGCAAGTGCTGTTGAAAGCGACGCTGGCGCTCGAACATCGCGTGGCCGAATACTTCAAGTCCAGGTCGGGCGGGATGGCGAAGTTCCTTCGCCTGTTCACGGCATGGCTGATCCTGTTCGGCTCGAAGTTCGTGATGCTCGGTGCGATCGATATCGTCTTTGGGGATGCCGTGCTGTTTACCGGCCCCCTGCACGGCGTTGTCGCCTTTATCGTCGTTGTCGTGGTCATGCTGATCGCCGAAGAAGCAATCGCACGTGTCTATCGACGACTGGCGGCCGCTAAAGCCCAGGACAGGTTCAACGTCGCGTAATTTGTCCCCGGGCCGCACCGGTCGGCTGTGAATCCGTGTAGACGACGATGTATAAACCGTCGCTGAGCAGCGCATCGAGATGGGGATTGCGAATATTGACGACACCAGTCATATCGGTTCCGAGAAGCTCGATCACGGGTCCGTTCTCTCCTGCGGCGGCCCGGTGCAGCTTGAGATCGATGATTTCCTCGCCAGGCGATTCATTAATCTCCAGCGCATAGCGCAACGTTTGGGTCGTACGATCAAGATCGAGTCGGCCCTTGATTCCCCCGGCATCAATCTGAAAGGCCGCATGCAGTTCGCCCGTTAGCAGCGACGGCGTGCGTGCGGGTGCTTTGCGCGGAGCCGCCGCCTGCTCATACGCATAGGCCATGCTGATCAATTGACCTTCCTCGAAGGCGGGTGCGAGCAACTCGATACCCAGCGGGACACCGTCCTCGGTAAATCCGGCCGGCATGGTTATGGACGGCAGACCGGAGTGTGCGGAGAGCCTGCAGGAGGACCCGTAAGCGCTTTCGCCGATCATCCTGGGTTTTGCTCTCATTGTCGGATAAACCAGGGCAGCGAGTTCGTATTCCGCGATCGTATCGAGAATCGCTTGTGCAAGCTTGTCGCGTGTGGCGAGTGCTTCCTCGTACTTCTCCTGGTCAAACGGTGTTTCCAGTTCACGTTGGTAGCCACTTTGGAGCGCTTCGTGATACTGCCCGCTGTCGAGAATGGCCTGTAATGAGGTTACTGGCGCGCCCGAATCCCCGAGATAGCCCTCGAAATCCCGCAGGAACTCCATTCCAATGACTCCGGATGATTCCAATAACGCTTCGAGTCCGTCGATTTCCACCTCGACAGCAATGGCGCCCTGCTTCACCATGAGGTCCGCAGCCGCGCGAATGACATCGGTTACTTCCTGGTAGGTACCAAAACGACCATCGTCAATGAGGTGCGATTTCAAAAGACCAAGTCGTTTCCCCTGCAATCCATCCGTGAGCAGGAATGCGCCATAAGATTCGGGAACCTGCCCCTGCGCAACAGCGGTCTGGGCATCGGCCGGATCATGGCCGACCGTTACATCGAGCACCGCCACCAGATCGACGACACTTCGTGCGAGCGGGCCGCCGACATCCTGCGTGTAGGACAGAGGAATGATGCCGTCTCGACTGGACAGACCCTGCGTGACCCGGATGCCGAACAGATTGTTGTTGGCCGCCGGTATTCGAATTGAACCGCAGGTATCGCTGCCCATCCCGACCACAGCATAGTTGGCTGCAACGGCGGCGCCCGTGCCGCCACTGGAACCGCCGGCATTGCGAAGCGGATCATAGGGATTCCTGGTCTGGCCGCCGAGTGAACTGATTGTCGTGATACCCCGTGCTGCCTCATGGAGATTCGTCTTGCCCACAATAACGGCGCCTGCCTCCCTGAGCCTTGCAACCTGGTAGCCGTCGTCAGGCGGCACGAACCCTGCAAGCGCAACGAGACTCGCCGTCGTCGGCATGTCATTGGTGTCGTAGTTGTCTTTCAAGACGATCGGTATGCCGTGCAACGGACCGCGAGCGCCTCTCTCTCGCCGTTCCGCGTCGAGCTCCCGTGCAACAGCAACTGCCTCATCGCTGACATAAGTCATCGCGTTGAGCCTGGGACCGTTCCTGTCGAAAGCCTCGATGCGCGCGAGGTACTGCCGAACCAGTTCCTCAGAACTGACCTCTCCGTTCGCCATCGCCTCCTGCAACTCCGCAATCGATTTCTCGAAGGCATCGTATTCCTGCGCTGGCGCGCCACAGGCCGCGATCCACAATAGACTCAGCAGGACGATCTTATTTTTCATATTCTTGCACTGCGATTTTGGAGCGGGTGAAGGGAATCGAACCCTCATTCTCAGCTTGGGAAGCTGATGTTCTACCATTNNCGCAAATCAGGGAGTTAGCTCTCACCTAGAACTATGTGAGCATAAAAGTGAGAGTACTCGGATTCTAAGCGATTCAGAAGGAATTGGAGAAGAGAATTGCGGTTTAGATGCTGGACAACGAGATGTTAGCGTAGCGGCCGTTTTCCGTACTCCCTGCGTCGCGAATGCGATGGAATTTCGTATCCTTGGACTCAGG
>JABAOH010150284.1_pt1 | contig 30112 bp, 29 predicted proteins | sample 7062181 | NCBI WGS metagenome assembly JABAOH01 (sample SAMN14538630, study PRJNA623070) | marine sediment metagenome | biome: marine biome [ENVO:00000428]; feature: marine pelagic biome [ENVO:01000023]; material: deep marine sediment [ENVO:00002113]; isolation source: pool of 5 deep marine...
AGCCCGGTGTAGCCCCACTGCAGGTTCAACCCCAGGGAGAGGACCATGAAGACGCCGGCGAAGCTCACGAAGAAGAGGAGTTCCAGCAGCAACGGTTCGTGAAAGCTCAACACATCACCTCCCACGGGCCGCTATCCAGCGGCCCAGACGCTGAATCCTAGTGCCCAGGCGCTTGATGTCCTCAATGATAGGCTCTCCCCCGAGGAGGCCCTGGGGCCGGACGATGAGCATGACGACCAGGACGGCGAAGGCGACGGCGGGGGAGTAGGCGGGGTCGAGGCCGTTGATGAATAGCAGGTACTTGGAGACCTCGCTGGTGATCCCGATGACCATGCCTCCGAGGAGGGCGCCGTAGGCCGACCCAATGCCGCCCAGGATGACGGAGGCGAAGAGGAAGAGGAGGACGCTGAAGCCCATGCCAGGGCGAAGCTGCGTGTTGAGTCCCAGGAGCACGCCCCCGACGGCCGCGAAGCCCGCTCCGATGAACCAGGTCGCCATGATGACCAGCCAGGTGTTGATGCCCGTTGACTTGGCCAGCTCGAAACTGTCTGAGGTGGCCCTCATCGCCTTCCCCAGCTTGGTGTACTTCAAGAGGAGGTGAAGGACAGTGACCAGGATGACGGCGATGATCAGCGTGAAAATCTGAACGATGGTCAGGGAGATCCCGAAGGCCAGTTGGATGCCTTGACGTGTTGGATGTCCGAGGAAGGTCGCCGGGAGGAAGTAGAGGCGCGGCGTGGTGCCCCACACGATCCTGATCAGGTTCTGAATGATGAAGAAGAGGCCGAAGGAAGCGATGAGCGCCGCAACCACCCCCCGGCCCTCTAGCCTGCGGAAGACCACGTACTCCAACAGGATACCGACGAAGGAGACGAGGAGGAAGGCCACCCCCGCGGCCAGGACGATATTCACCCGAAAACCCTCGAACTGGGTACTCAGGGTGTATGCCACATAGGCCCCGAGGGCCATCAACTCGCCATGGGCGAAATTGGCGAAGTTTCGTATGCCATATATCAGACTGAGGCCGATGGCTCCCATGACGAAGATCCCGCCTACGACGACGCCATTGACGATAAACTGCAGAACCACCGCTTCACTCCCCGGGGGAGGGCTTCCATGCTAAGACGCAGACCCCATTTCGGACAACTTCCCTCAATGGTAGTCCAACGGGCACCTCCGACTCCCCCTCGACCATCGTCTACGGGCGGGTGACCAGGATGTCCAACTGTCTGGCCGACCGGCCGGAGTATATGACCTTGACTATTAAATATTCGTTCCATCCAACCTCGCGGGGGCGTGCTTCCGACTGTAAGGCGGCCAAGGAAGAAGCCATCGGCCTTCCGGTGGTGAGAAAACTGGGATGGGACTACCTAGGCTCCGAGAATACCGCGGGGGAGGAGTTTGCGGAGGAGAGAAGCAATGATGTCAACGGACCTAGGTTAGTCATCCCATCCCGCGGGTGAATGATGTTCTCAGAATTAATAATTTGCTATGGGCCGTTGCAGCCACAGTTGTCCAGGGGTACGCTGCAGAACTTGCAGTAGTGGAAGAGGTGGTCGCAGTCGTAGCCCATTTCGTGGGCACAATCCCTGATGTCGTGTATACCAAGGAAGTCGTTCACTGACAGCCCCCGTGCCGGCATGCAGGACCATCGACAATCATAAAGGTTTCGCTTCGACAATCAACGTTGACAGCCTCGCCAAGGCTTTTCATTGGGCCGCCATTGGCTGCCCATGGACACTGAGGAGCTCATGAAACTAGCCCTCAACATGGCGGGCATGGAGGAGGTCCCACCGGACACCGAGGTTCACGTCCAGGGAGATGACCTCCACAGGATCCTCATGGGCATTGACATCGGCGAGGCGGAGCTCCTCGTAGCCAAGGAGCTGGGGATGGACTGCGTCATAGCCCATCACCCTGCTGGCGGCTCCGCCAGGGTCCGCTTCCACGAGGTCCTCCGACGCCACGAGGAGATGATGGAGGCTCACGGCATTCCGAGGGAGGCTGCCATGGAGGCCATAGCGGAGCTGACTCTGTCGCGGGAGCTGGCAGGCCACTCCAGCAACTACGACCGCGTGCCCTCCATCGCCAGGCTCCTCAAGCTGGCCTTCATGAATATCCACTTACCGCTGGATGAGATTGGCCGAAGGAGGATGGCGGAGCATCTGAGGCAGTGCGATGACGACTCCACCGTCGCAGATGCCGTCTCCGCTCTCAACCAGCTTCCAGAATTCCAGGTTGCCGAGACGGCAATCGAGGTGAGACACGGCAGCGTGGGAAATCCCCTGGGTAGTTTCGTGGTAGCTCACGGAGCAGGTACCAACGGCGGCTACCCTGTGGCCAGGGCCTACTACACCCATGCCGTGGACACCATAGTCTACATCCACATCTCGCCCGAAGACCTGAAGAGGATCAGGTCCGATCCTGAGCTCAAGGGGAAGAATCTCATCGTGACCGGACACATCGCCAGCGACTCTCTAGGGATTAACCCCTACGTGGGCGCTTTGCGTCGCCGTGGCCTCGAAGTCACCTGCATAGGCGGTATTTTGGAGCCTTAGGCCTCCGACACCCTCAGCACGGAGAAGGCCTGCCTCTTCAGGATGAAGAAGCCGACGATGGCTGTGGCCGCGGTGCCCTGGGCGATGAGCCAGGCTATTCCAGCCCCATCGATGCCGAAGATGGGGATGGCCCAGTACGACAGGGCGATGGTGCCGAGGGTGATGTAGGCCATCAAGGCGATGATGACCCTGACCCACTTCTTCACCCTGGCCACAGACAGGAAGATGTGGTTGACGGCTACGAAAATTGTGGAGAGGGCCAATATCCTCAGTAGGCTGGTACCCTCAGCGGCGTAGCTCGCCCCTATGAGATTGAGGATGGACCCACCAGCGAACCATATGAATAGGATGCCCAGGAAGAGGAGGGGAACGAGAAAGCGAAGGGCGCGGGCCAGGTCCTTGCGAAGCCGCTCCTCAAAGTGAGAAGCTTCCGCATAGAGTGAAACACCCGTCATGAGAGAGACCGCGAAGAGGAGACTGGCGATGAGCCAGGGGTATCCGAAGAAGGCGGCCTCAGGGCTGCCTAGGAGGTTGGCGATTATGATCAAGATGACGGGATAAGGAAGGGCGGCTAGCACCTCCGCCACGTGGTTTCCCAGGGAGAAGTGGATGATGTCGTTGACCACAGTCTTGTCGAGGGCGGGGCCGGGCCGGAATTCGGGGAAGACCTTGGGCAACCAGATGAGGAAGGCGATGCTGAGGGCCAAGACGTTGCCGATGACGAACGCGCTCAGTATCCCCATGAATCCCAGGACTCCGACCAGTAGAACCGGGGTGAGAACCCTGGCCGATTGGTATAGGATGCTCTTGAGGACCACGTACGAGGCCTCCCGACCCGCCACGAACGCGTTGTCCACAATAATGGCATTGGCCTGGAGGGGAACCATGAGGAGGAAGACGAGGGCCAAGGCCGCCAGCCTCGCGAGCTCGCCGGCCTGAGGGAACCACAGGTCCACCGAGAACAACATGACGGCGGCAAAGACCACGGAGAGGATCGTACTCAGTGTGAGACAGCTGTTAATCATCCGACCGCGGTTCCGCTTGGTTCCAGGGAGGAACCTGATCAGACCGGTCCCGAACCCTAGCTGGGCCAGGGTGCCGAGGAAAGTGGCGACGCCCACCAGGACCAGGGCCTGACCCACCTCGTCCTCGGCGTAGAGTTTGGCCACGAGGACCCAGAACAGGAAGCCCGCCCCTGCAACGAGGGCCGTGTTTGCCATGAGGAAGATCGCGTTGCGATAGAGCGGTGACCGCATGTCCTGGAGGATGTCTCTGACGAGGTCTGTGGCCATCCGCTAGCGCCTATCTTACATCGGTAGATAACCTTTCGGGGGACGGTCGGGCTTCAGAATTCTGCGGTTTTTTAAGTACGATGGCGATTACAGCGGAGGGCGGGCTTAGTCTAGCCTGGTTAGGACACGAGCTTGCCAAACTCCGTGCGAAGAGCTCGTAGCGCGGGTTCGAATCCCGCAGCCCGCATCTTTATTGAATTCTGGACACGAACTCAGGCCTTAGGCGAACAGCAAGTCCTCACGTTGGAGATAATCCCACGAGATGAAGGCGACCTCCCTCAGTAGGCAGCCATCAAGGTTTCAAATACGCGTCGTACCTTCTTGAGCCCGTGGCAAAGCTCTCCGACCTGGGGGAGAGGAAAGTCGTCGAGATGCTCCTCGACCTGTTTGACCATGGGGAGGATGTGGGACTGGGGGATGACGCTGCGGCGCTCCCAGTGGACGATCACTACCTGCTGCTCACTACAGATGTCGTCAATCAACGGACCCACATACCTGAGGGAGCGATACCGGAGCAGGTAGGGTGGTATGTGGTCGCAGTGAACTTCAGCGATATCGCCGCTATGGGGGGAGAACCGACGGGGTTTATGGCGGCCCTCTCCGTCCCGAGGACTCTCGAGGTGGAGTACCTGGAGGGCTTGGGCAGAGGGATAAAGGCCTGTGTGGCAAAGTACGGCGCCCGCATCCTGGGGGGCGATACGAAGGAGGGTCCTGAGGTCTCCATCTGCGGCACGGCTCTCGGAAGGACCCGAGGAAGGCGGGTGCTCCGTAGAACCGGGTGCAAGCCGGGGGACCTAGTTGCGGTGACGGGCGCCCTGGGGAGAGCGGGAGCCGCTCTCCGGACAGCAGAGCATGGGCGTCTCTCGAAGGAAGCCATGGATGCGCTCCTTCAAGTTCATCCTAGGCTGAGTGAGGGCCTAATATTGGCGGAGAGTCCCCATGTCACTGCCTGCATGGATATCTCCGACGGCCTCTCCTCTACCCTCGATCAGATCTCTGCCCTGAATGGCGTCTCCTTTCGAGTGAACTTCGACGAGATTCCTGCTGCGCCTTCGCTCGCGGCAGCCGATCGGGAGACGAGGGAAGCGGCAATCCTCCACGATGGAGGGGACTTCGAACTGCTATTCACCGTTCAGAAATCTGGATTGGAACCCTTGGTGGAGCAGTTCGACGGAAAGGACGTAACGCTGACGGTCATCGGTGAGGTCTCGCGGCTCAGTGAGAACACCATCGTTGATCGGGGTGGTGAACGTCGCCTGGAGGTGCGTGGGTATGAGCACTTCAAATAGGATACCATTCCCCCGAATGTATTTAGGCTGCCTAGCCAATTAATCAGTGCTGCATGAAGGAGGCGCTCCTCTACGAACCCCTGGAAGGGGGTAAGGTCGTCTGCACGGCTTGCGCACGCTACTGCAAGATCGGTCCCGGACAGATCGGGCTGTGTGGCATCCGACAGAACATCGACGGGAAGCTCCAACTCCTGGTTTACGGGAAGGTCATTACGGGGCATATCGACCCCATCGAGAAAAAGCCTGTATCACATTACATGCCGGGGGCGAAGATCTTTAGCATTGCGACAACTGGCTGTAACTGGCTTTGCTCTTACTGTCAGAACTTCGATATATCTCAGAGAAGAAAGGTAGAAGGCATCGACGCCACGCCCCAACAGGTCGTGGACATGACCCTCCAGCACGGCTGCCAGGGCATCGCCTATACCTACAACCAACCCACCATCTTCATCGAGTTTGCCCACGACATCGGCGTCATCGCTCGTGAGAAGGGGCTTATCAACATCTTCGTCTCCAACGGCTACGACACGCCCGATACCGTCCGGCTCATGAAGGACTTCCTGGACTGCATTACAGTCGACTTCAAAGGTAACGGGGAGCCCAAGTTCACCCGGAAGTACATCGGCGTCATCGACCCGCAACCGATTTTCGACAGCATCATCGAGATGCGGCACAAGACTGACGTCCACATCGAGATCACAGACCTCGTCGTGCCCCAGGTGGGGGACGATCTGGAGTACGCCCGGAGGTTAGCCCAGTTCACGTATGACGAGCTGGGACCGGAGACCCCCATTCACTTCCTAAGGTTCCATCCCGACTACCGGATGATGGACCTCCCAAGCACTCCGGTGGAGACCCTCGAGAGGCACCATGCAGTGGCCAAGGAGATGGGACTGAAATACGCCTACATAGGGAACGTCCCGGGGCACCCGCTGGAGGACACGTACTGCCCAGGCTGCGGGGAGGTGGCCATCAAGCGGCATGGCTTCGACATCCTGAAGTGGCGCCTCGACGAGGAGAACAGGTGCAAGCAATGCGGGTATCGGCAGGCCATCGTGGGGACTCTCCAGGACACGTGGCGTGAGTTCCGCTACAGGCCCGTCATGTAGTCAGGTCGGCTTGCCCCTCTCGAGGACCGGCTTCTCGTCCGCCTCAAGGCTGACCGACTTCAACACCGCGTCCACGTAGACCCCGGAGCTCACCTCTCCCCCCAGGACTATGTTGTCCCCGAACCCCACGTGAAGCGCTCCCAGGGACTTCATAGCCTCCAGTGGCGTCGAATTCAGGCTCGCCTGGGGGTTGAAGCCGATGCCCAGACGGGACAGGTGTCTCCCTTCGTGGCCGCCAGCGTCCATGGCCCTCTCTGCCTCGTTAGCACCCGTCACACGGACGGCGTAGCCCTCCCGTATCGTCGCCTCCGCGGGGGTCATGAGGAACTGGTGGAAGAGGACGTCCACGGCAAGAGTGCCGTCGGCCGAGCCCTCCAGAGGCGCGATGAGGAGCTCACCCGCCGGAAAGGTGGAAAAGGACCCCCGCGTGCGACAGAGGCCGGTGTCTTCCGTTATCCACTCCCTGCCTTTCACCCGAAGGGTTAGATCGGTCCCCCGGTTCGTGGTCATACGGAGGGTGTCGGCCTTTCGGAGTCGCTTGAAGACCTTGGCCATCATCTCCTCCACTTCCTGATGGTTTGCGGTGAGACACCCCGAGGCCATCATCTCCTCCGTGATGCCGGGGATGGAGACGACGCGTGTGCCGCCCCTGTTGGCCCGCCTCCTGGCCTTTGTATGGCTCAAGGACTTCTGGGTGGCCATGATTACCGCGTCGCACTCCTTCATGACCGTGGCCACGGGCTCGGGAGGCTCGGACCCACTAGAGGGGACGTCCACCACCGTCATGAAGGCCGAGGCGCCCGCCTGCTTGCAGGCCTCCAAGAATGCCTGTCCCAGGATTACTGTGGACTCCTCTACCAGCACCATGACGTCCTCCCCCTCCTTCACTCCCAAGGACGTCTCTACGACGGATCTGGCGCCGGGGCTGAGGTCCATGCAATCCGGAGCGCGCCCACGGTTTAAGAGCTTCGTGCTCCTGATAATGTCCTCCAAACCTTTATTTCATCACGGCCGGAGGAAGGTTTGCCATGGTTTCGCCAGACGCCCTGAAGAGGGTGCTGAGGGACTTCAACTTCACCTACAACACCCAGATCTCTGGTATCCTCACCAAGACCGGGCTTCCTCTGGCTATCCAGACGAACGAACGTATGGAGGAGGACCACTTCGCCACCATGGCCGCCACCCTCATCGGATCCACTGAGGTCCTCTACAGGGGCATTGGCCTCTCGCCTCCCGGGGACATCGTTGTCCACTCCAGGGATGGCATCATGCTGGTCGTCAACCTCGAGAGGAACATATTCTTCGTGGCTGTAGGTGGAGAGGGGTGTAAGCTCAAGGACGACACTGAGGATGCCGTCGGCGCCCTCGCGAAGGTCTTGAAGCCCCTGAGGCCCCTGGACAAGTTCGCCCGGTAGACTCCACATCCTCGCCGTTTTAACCGTAGAACGCCCTTCCTGCAGGGATGGACTTCGGGAGGGTCTCCGACCGTCTTCGAGATAGCCTCGGAGGAGTAGGCTGGTGGAAGGCCGACGGGCCTTTGGAGGTGGTGGTAGGGGCCATCCTTACCCAGCAAAGCACTTGGGCAAGCGTGGAGGTGGCTTTGGCTAGGCTCAAAGAGGAAAATCTTCTCACACTCAAGGGCTTGGCCACCGAGCCGCTGGCTGAACTTGAGGGCTGCATCAAGCCCGCTGGTTTCTACCGCGTTAAGGCGAGAAGGCTTCGGGCGGTGGCAACCCGCATCCTCAAGGATCACGGTAGCCTGGAGAGGCTTCTATCCCTGAGTTCTGCCGAGATGAGGAGGTACCTCCTCGGGCTTCAGGGCATCGGACCTGAGACCGCAGATTCCATCCTACTCTACGCCGCCAGGAGGCCCTCCATGGTAGTGGATGCCTACACACGGCGGATAGCTAGTAGGCTAGGGAGGTCCCTCCCCTCGGATTATCATGAGGCCCAGTCCCTCCTCGAGGGAGACATAGGCCGCAACGTGGAGGGTTACCAGGAGTTCCACGCCATGATGGTTGAGGTGGGCAAGACGTTCTGTCGGAAGGACCCCCACTGTGCCCCGTGTCCCCTCCTCGACGTGTGTCCGACGGGGAAGAACCTCGTTGCGTTCTCGTGAGAATCGACTGGCTGCACGACCACGGCTCGTGGCTGGAAGAAGCCCCTCACGGTTATGCTTCCAAGAGCCCTCTAGGTACCGTGCAGATCCTCGTTACCGGGTCGACGGGCTTCATCGGTAGGCACTTGGTTCCGGCGCTAAAGGAGTCCGGCCACCGCGTAGTCTGCCTCCACAGGCCCTCCTCCAATCTGTCAGTCCTCCCGGAAGATGTAGAGCTTCGAGTGGGAGACATCCGGAACTTGGGAAGCCTCCGAGCAGCTGTGATGGGGTCAGACGCGATCGTCCACCTCGTGGCCATCATCCGGGAGCAGGAGTCTTCCTTCGAGGAGGTGAACGTCCAGGGTCTAACGAACCTCTTGGAAGCCTGCAGGGAGAGCGAGCCGATTTTCGTCCACATGGGGGCCCTTGGGACCAGTGAGAGTTCTCCCAGCTCGTACGCAAGGAGCAAGGCTAGGGGGGAAGGGCTAGTCGCGCATAGCGGCCTTCGCCACACGGTACTCCGACCCTCCATCGTCCTGGGCTCGGGGGGCGACTTCACCTACAGGTTCGTTTCTCTTGTGAGGCGGTACCGGCGCGTACCTGTGGTGGGGGACGGAAGGACCCAGGTCCAGCCCATACACGTATCCGACGTCGTGAAGGCGGTCGCGGCTGCCCTGGGGGGCGGGGGCGATGGCCGCGTGTGGCGACTCGTAGGTCCGGAGGCAGTCTCATGGGACGACTTTGTCCTCCGCACGGCGGCAGCCATGGGCCTCCGACGGGCTGTTCGTCACGTCCCTGCGAGCCTCGCTAGGTTCGCCTCTAGGTTGTCCCTCCTTTTCCGGGGCGAGGAACTCGTCACTCAGGACGAACTCCTCCTCATGCAGCGGGACCTGGTGGACGACGTCGAGCAGTTCAGGGAACTCGTCGGTGAGGAGCCCATGGCACTAGACCAGTGCCTGAAGGCGTCCATCCCCCTATCGGAGCTTCACTAGCGAGTCTTCATCGGGGCCTGTTCGAAAGCAAGTCTTATGTAGAAAAATTCCTTTTCCCTGAGGGGGGAGGGCGGTGAATCTCACGGTGGCGCAGAGGGTAATGCTTCACCTCTCGCTCCATTCGAGATACCGCGATGAGTTCGAATGTCCACAGGAAGTCACCCAGAAGGGCGTCTCCGGTGTACTGGGCCTAAGCAGGTCCCATGTCGCCCTGGAACTCAAGAAGCTCATGGAGGAAGGGGAGGTGGAAGTCCGCCTCGCCCACGTGAGGAGGGCGAAGAGCAGGCGCAAGGTCTACTTCCTGAGCACCTCAGGTGAGAGGAAGGCCGCCTCCATGAGGCGTAGCGCCCAGGAAGCTGAAGGGATGTGGATAGATTCGGAGGGGAAATCTCGCGAGGGTAAAGGCTCCGACCTCCTGCGCGCTGCACGCCGTCTAGCTATGCCTTTGACCTCGGTCTATGAAGGTCTCCTCCGCGGTGTAGTGGTGGACCTCAGGCAGGTTCCGGCCGAAGCCGCTCCTTTCCGCACGCTCGAAATCGTGGGCAGGACCATGGAGCTAGAGGAGCTCAGGTCGTGGCTGAAGGACGGTCCACCAGTCCTCCTCCTGACGGGCATGGCGGGGATAGGCAAGACCACAGTTGCCCGAGCCCTCTTTCAGGAGACGAATCAGGGGGTGTGGACCCGGGTCTATCCCTTCCACAGCCCCTCCTCATTGCTCGCTTCGATCGCCCGCGGCCTCTCATCCGCCGGTAGATCCCGGCTTTTGTCCTACATGAAGAGCAATCCTCCCGACTACATCGAGGCCGGCCTTCTCCTGACGAGGGAGTGCGCTGGACTCCAACTGTTCTTCGACGACGTCAGCGCCTCCCCGTCGGCGCAGGTCCTCCGTCTGCTGATGGAGTCCCCTCCTCCGGGATGCAAAGTCCTCATGACTGCGAGGCGGCGTCCGGACTTCCTCAAGGCGGCGGACTTCCTGGATGGGGTGGTCCGGGAAATGCTTATTGAAGGCCTCACCCTCGAGGAGACGAAGCAGCTCCTCCAACGGCTTGGATTGGAGTCGGAGAGCGCCAAGGAGGTGCACGATATGACGGGGGGCCACCCGCTGATGCTGAAGTTGGCGGCCATTGCCGATACCTTCCCGAAAAGCGCGGATGTTGCTGCGTTCTTCCAGGACGAGATTCTCAGGGACCTCGATAGCGCTGAGGAGGAGACTATCATAAGAGCCTCCGTGTTCCGGAGGCCCTTTCCACTGGGAGCACTGGGCGGCGTGGCACCACGCACCCTTAGATCCCTCGTGTCCTCCGGAGTTCTCACTCATGACGACGGCATGTACTCGGTCCACGACGTCATAGCCCCTCTGGTCCGGGAGTACGAGGGTGAAGGCATTCGGGACGCTCATGAGAGAGCCGCGCGATTCTCTCAGGAGGTGGGCGACTGGTTGGAGGCCGTGCACCACTATCAGAGGGCTAGACAGTTCGCAAGGGCACTGCGACTAGCCGATGAGAGGCTCAACGAGATTCTGGAGGCAGGCCAAGCCGAGGAAGTGCTGAAGTTCGTGAGGGACGCCCGCAACGATCGGAACGCAGATCTCATTTATCTCGAGGCGCGCGCCTTGGATTACCTGGGCCGATGGGCGAAGGCCCTTGTGGTTTTGGAGGAGGGTCTCTCCCGGCCCGAGTCAGGGCGTAGGAATCCCATGCTCCTTCTGCGCGGCAGGATACTCAGCAAGCGCGGTGAGGCTGACGAGGCTGAACGGAGCTTCCAGGAGGCAGCGGCCCTGGCTAGGAAGGAGGGAAGTGACCTGGAACTGGGCAGGGCTCTCTACGGTCTCGGCATCGTGAAGCGTAAGCTGGGTCATTTGGACGAGGCTCTCGGGTTGATGCAGGAGGCCCTGGAGTTCTTCAGTGGTGACGTCGCTCGTTCGGAGAGGGGGAGGGCTTTCATGGAGATGGGAGTGATTGAACTCCAGAAGGAGAGGCCGGAGGAGGCGGTGGGGTGGTTCCTCGACTCAGCGTCCCACCTGGCAGCGAGCAGGGTGGACTCAGCCTACCTCCACAACAACCTTGGTATCGCGTACAGTAAGCTCGCAAGGCCCGAGGAGGCTCTCGACGCCTTCGAGATGAGCATCAAGCTAGCCGAGGAGGCGGGCATGGTTCGGGCCGAGGGTTACGCCCTCTCAAACGCGTCCGATCTGTACGCCGAGCGTGGTCAGGTAGACGTCGCGCTGGGATACTGCGACAGGTCCCTGCAGATCTTCACACGACTTCAGGACCCGGTGATGGTCTCCGCCTGCTACGCCAACCAGGCCAAGGCGGAGAGGTCGCGTGGAAACCTGGTGGCAGCGGAGGCTCTATACTCCGACAGCTTGCGAGCTCTAGAAGGGATCAGGGCCCCATACAGCTTGGCCACTCGCTGGCTTGAGTTCAGCGACCTCTATGAGGAGTTAGGTGAAGAATCGAAGTCGCAGGAACTCCGTTCGAAGGCCTTACAAGTCATGAGGGAAAGCGGCCCTAAGTACCCGGGGACCTAGGTCAGGACCTCCATTATCCGTCTGAAGCCCTCTCGTAGCTTCTCTTGGGAGGTCGCGAAGGAGAGGCGGAAGTAGTGCTCCCCTCTCTCGCCGAAAGCGATGCCTGGCGTCACGGCCACGAGCGCCTCCTTGAGGAGCATCTCCGAGAACTCCAGTGATCCTCTGGGGTCCTCAAATCGGATCCAGGCGTAGAAAGTCCCTTCCGGAGGCTCAAAGGCGAACCCGGGTATCTGGTCCACGCCCTCGACAACAACCCCCCTCCTTCGACCGAATTCTCTGATCATCTCCTCGATGGGGGCCGTGGGGCCTTTCAGGGCTGCTACGCCCCCCTTCTGGGCGAAGGAGGTGGCACAGGTGAGGGAGTGCTGGTGCACCTTGTTCATCGGGGTGAGCAGATGCTGCGGAGCGACGGCCCAACCCAGTCGCCAACCCGTCATGGAGTAAGTCTTGGAGAAGCCATTGACGGTAACACTTCTTTCGAAGGCTCCTGGCAGTGAGGCGATCGAGTGGTGTTCGCCATCAAACACGATCTTCTCGTAGATCTCATCCGTCACGATGATCAGGTCATGATCCTCAGCCAGGTCGGCCAGGCCCCGAAGCACCGCTAGGTCGTAGACGCTCCCGGTCGGATTGTTCGGGGTGTTCAGGATGACTATCGTACTCGATGGGGTGATCAGCTCCGCGGTGGCCTCAGGCGTCATCTGACGGTCAGAGTCCTCGTCGCAGGGCACAGGGACCGGGTTAGCCCCCGCGAGCCTCACCATGGGGAGGTATGACACCCAGCCGGGGTCAGGGAGCAGAACCTCGTCTCCGGGCCCGGCTAAGGCCATGAGGGCTGTAAAAAGCGTGTGTTTTGTGGAGCTCACCATGACGTCCTCAGGGCCGCAAGGGATGCCGTTCTCTACTCTGCTCTTCTCAGCGATAGCCTCCCTCAGTTCGGGAATCCCTTTGGACGGCGTGTACTTTGTGAAGCCATCGTCCAGGGCCTGCTTCGCGGCATCAACGATGTGCTTCGGCGTGGGGAAATCGGGCTCTCCCACAGCAAGGGAGATTATGTCCTCACCCTTTGCCTTCATTTCCGAGACCAGCCCAGACAACCGGACCGTAGGCGACTCGCCAACCCCCCGCATCCTCTCCGCTACCATGGGATCACAGGTGTAATCCGCCGAAGCTAAATAACTGTCTAGCAGGTCACCGGTGGGCGTAGTAAAACTCTGGAGTCTTCCCTGGCTTGCGGACACACGCAAAGCCGAATCTTTCCATTTGGACAACAGTGCCTCGAGGCAGGTTCCCCAACGGCTCCTCCCCGATCCCCTCGATCCATGATCCATCGGGCATCAGCACTCTCGTGGGTCGACCCTTGGCCAGCCACTGGATCTTTGGGATGTTCTTCACCTTCCACGACGTGAAGCGAGCCTCAGCGTTCAACTTGACGTTGCACCAGTCCTTGAGACGGATCTCCTCGCCCGCACGAGCCTCCAAGTCATCACTGGGAAGGTACACTATTGCCCCTCCTGCGACGGTGCGCGTCCCTCGTTCCGGGAAGTCTGGGTGCAGTTGTGGATGGGCATCCCGCACCTCTGGCAATCCCACAATCTTCACCTTAGAAGGGGTCGGGACAAAGAAGTAACGATTTGCCTCGGGATCAACCGCCCTTCGGTTCTCGGCATACAGGTTCTCCGCAGGCACCTCAACGTCCGTGAGGCTGAGGCCAAAGCTGAGGACGAAGGTGCGAAGCGAATCTGGTCGGATCCCACGGCCCTCCAGACTCTGGAGACTCCAAGTCCTAGGGTCGTCCACGCCCGTCAGCTCCCCCACCTCGATCATCCGCCGCTGCGCACTCTTGCTGAGCTCCGCATCCTTCAGGCGGAGGACGCCGTAGTGTAGGAAGCTGGGGCCCGCGACCCCTAGGTAGTCCCATATGGCTTTCTCCATCTCGTCCTCCATCATCAAGTCCTTGCCCCGAAGCACGTGTGTGATGCCTAGGAGGTGATCATCCACAGCCCAGGAGAACTCCAGGAGAGGCCAGAGGTGGTAGCGGTCACCGACGCGGGGATGCTCCCGGTGGCTGATGCGGAAGAGGACGCGGTCCCGGAAGGCGGGATTGGGGTGAATCATGCTCGTCTTCAGGCGGACCACGGCCTCGCCCTCGGCATACTCGCCAGAGAGCATTCTGTCCCACCGCTCCAGGTTCTCTTCCACTGAGTGGGTTCGATGAGCGCATTCAACCCCGGCCTCCCGGTTGCTCCTCAGCACCTGTGCAGTGCAGAGGCACACGTAGGCACCCCCCTTCTCGAGGAGGCGCCGGCCCCATTTATAGAAGATCTCCAGGCGGTCGGACTTGTAGAGTATCTCGTGGCACTCGACCCCTAGCCAGCGAAGGCCCTCCTCCACCCAGTCGTAGGCCTCCGATACGGGCACCTTCTCCGCGGAGCCGATGGTGTCGTCGTGAACCAAGAGAAGGCGGCCTCCGTACCTCTTGACGTAGGCGTCGTTCAATAGGACCATCCGGGCGTTGCCTATGTGAAGGGGGCCTGAGGGGTAGGGAGCCAGCCTCATCACGACCTCGCCCGCGACGTCAGGGAGGTCCGGTAGTTCCGCAGTTCTGGCTTCGCGATGTCGCTCCAACAGCTCCGGAGCTAGGTCCTCCAGTAGGCGGCGCTGTTCCTCCAGGTCCAGACGGTTGACATCGTTCACCACCCCCTCGGCGACCTTGCTGACCTCCTTCGCTCGGGCGCGCAGACGAGGTTCCTCAGCGAGGACCTTCCCGATGACGGCCTTCACCTGCGCCTTCCCCCCATAGAGGAGGGCGTTCTGGAGTGCAAACTTACGGATGAGGTCCTCGAGCACGAAGGCGTTCAACTGGAAGGAGGATATTTAACGCTTGGTGGGGGCGCTCACAAGGATAAATACCTGCCTGCCCGTTACTGCGCGCGGTTACCTTGTCCCTGCGCCGCAACCTGGAGCTTATCCCTGATGCCTTGGTCGTCGATAAGCCGGTAAGCCTCGAGCTTGAGGTCACCCGTCTGTTAAGAGAGGATGAGGACCGCGTGGTGCACTTCAAAGACCTCGCGGGCTTTGAGGCCATAGGAAACCTCTGGTCCAGCCGGGATAGGGTCTGTCAGGCCCTGGGACTCTCGAGAGACCGGCTCCTCCTTGCCATCCTCGAGGCCATCGGCCGTCCCGTGGGAGAGGTGTCCACCGACGAGGCGGACTTTCTGGGAGGGGAGGTTCAGGGCTTCGACCTACGGAAGGATCTCCCCGCGCCGAAGTGGTATCCCAGAGAGCCTGGCCACTATCTTACCTCCGCTATCGTTGCGGCGGAGTGGGAAGGAAAGAGGAACCTGTCGTACCACCGCATGCTCATCCTGGACAGGCGGCGGATGGCGGCTCGTCTGGTGCCCCGACACCTGAGGTCCATGGTAGACTTTGCCTTAGAGGAGGAGACCGACCTCCCTGTGGCGATCTTCATAGGAGCCCCGTTGCCGGTCCTCTTGGCGGGAGCCATGTCGATGGAGTACGAGTCTGACGAGCTGAAAGTCGCCGCCGCCCTCTCGAAAGTCACGGACAGCAGCCTACCGGCGGTCAAGCTGCCCAACGGCGTCACCGTCCCTGCCGATTGTGAGTACGTGATGGAGGGACGCTTCACCGGTGAAGTCCACGAGGAGGGGCCCTTCGTCGACGGGACCGGTACCTACGACAGAGTCCGCATGGAGCCCGTCATCGTCGTGGAGCGCCTCTACCGGAGGCCCGATGCGATTTACCACCTGATACTCTCTGGAGGCCAGGAGCACCACCTCCTGATGGGCATGCCCCGGGAGGCCATGGTCTACGAGGCCGTCAGCCGCGTGGTACCCCACGTGGCCGGCGTTCGGCTGACGGAGGGGGGCAGTTCCTGGCTCCATGGAGTGGTGGCCATCAGGAAGCAGCAAGAGGGGGATGGAAAGAACGCCATCATGGCCGCCTTTAGCGGACACACCTCCATGAAGAAGGTCATCGTGGTGGACGATGATATCGATATATACAACGACAGAGACGTTGAGTGGGCCACTGCCACCCGCTTTCAGGCCGACAGGGACCTCGTGGTAGTCGAGGGCGCCAAGGGTAGCTCCATCGACCCCAGCGCCGGAGAGGTGACGGCGAAGATGGGGTTGGACGCGACGAAGCCACTGGGCCGGTCGGAGTTTGACAAGCCTACCGTCTAGCGTCGAAGAGTGGTACTCTGATTAGAGATGAACGGTGGCAGCATCACAGAATCTGCGGCCACCTCAGTGACCTGTAGGCCTCAGACCTTCCCAAGGAGCGCCTTCAGCACATCCTCGGGGTTCTTGTACTTGCCCTCTGGGATCGCCGTGCTGAACCAGCTCCGGTCTGCTGAGGATACGTCGGACATGTTGTTACACGCGGCGACGAGCTCGGCCTTGCTGGCCGGATAGTCAATGTGGTGCTTCAGGTGCTCCAGTGAGGTCTTCATAGCGCTCATGAAGGGCGCTCACTACCGGGGAGGTTAATGAACCTTTACCACTCCTCAGGGAGCAGGCGCCCAGACAATTATCACTCGCGAAGAAGCGGTTCCACACTTTCATATAACCGTTGCCTCATGGATAACGCTGGATGCGCTGGGTCTTCCTTCTAACGTTGATTCTCCTCCTTGGATTCATCCAACTCCCAGCAACTTCGGAGACCCAGGAGTCCGGACCGAAACTTGTCATTGGCCCCCTGCTGACGCCACCCAGTCCAAGTGTCTACGACTCCATCCCCTTCGTCCTCCAGCCCACTGGACAGAGGGTGTCCATAGTACCAGCCATGCCCCAGGAGGACCTGGTCGTCATCACGATCGAGTTTACGGACAGACGCGCCGATCCCGCTCACTCCGCCCAGTACTACGACGACCTCCTGTTCGATAACACCCCAGGGGCAGGCAGCCTGGACAACTTCTACCGAGAGAACAGCTATGGCCAGACCACCATCGGGGGCGCCGTCTCGAGCCAATGGTACCTAAGCGACGAGACGATGCTCTACTATGGTGAGGATGGCTCCGGGATAGACGACGAGAACGGCCCGGTGTACTGCCTCACGGCAGAGGCGGTGGTGAAGGCGGACCCGCTCATCAACTTCGCGCAGTTCGACCGAGACGGGAACGGGGTGTTGGACCACCTGGTAGTGATCCACGCCGGAGACGGCCAGGAGAGAACGCAGAATCCAAATCTCATCTGGTCCCACCGGTGGGCCGTCATCGACGCGAGGAACTGCGGCCTCCCGAGCCGCGAATTGATCAGGGATGGCGTCCAGATCTACGGCTACTACATGGCCTCAGAGTCTTCCCCCATGGGCGTCTTCGCCCACGAGCTTGGTCATGACTTCGGCTTGCCAGACCTCTACGACACCACGGGCGATACAGTAGGGATAGGCGTCTGGGGCGTCATGGGAACAGGGTCGTGGAACGGCGTCCCGGAGGGGACGTCTCCCTCTCACTTCACCGCCTGGTCCAAGGCCAAGTTGGGGTGGTTGGAGCTGACGGAGATAGAGTCAGTCCTGGTCCCGGCGAGCATCCCCAGAGTGGAAGATAACGCCCTGGCCTACAAGCTTCCCATCAAAGTGTCCCCAGCGGGGAACGAGGAGTACTTCATCGTGGAGAACCGCCAGAGGGTGGGGTTTGACAGTGGCCTACCCAGTGGCGGCCTCCTGATCTGGCACGTGGACGAGACCAGAGAGAACAACGACGTCGCTGCCTTCCGCCTGGTGGACCTGGAGGAGGCGGACGATGGCATGGGCATCTTCAACGCGGACCAGCCAACGCAACCCACCGACCCTTGGAGCGATAGTGAGGAAGGCTTCCATCCCACCTCAACCCCTGGCAGCCACGATAACAGTGGGGCAGAGACCGGCTGGAAGGTTACGGGCATCGGACCCTCGGGCGCGGTGATGGTGGCCAACATCAGCAAAGGCATTGCCATCGATGTCGCAATCCTGAGCATCGACAAGAGGGACTTCGTGGAGCTCAACCTCACGACGGACGTGGTGGTCACGGTGCTTAACAAGGGGCTTACCGACGTGGACAACGCCAGCATGACCCTCAACGTGTACTACGAAGCCTATGAGGAGAGTTCCAGGACCTACAGCTTCGAGGACCCACTGCCCATGCTTGAGGCGGATCGGACGGCCAGCGTACCGTACTCCTTCACTCCCACTCAGCGAGGCCGCTACATCATCGAGGCCTTCGTGGATCTCGTGGGAGACGGGGTTCCCGTGGACAACTACAAGTTCGTCCACGTAGTTGCCGGGAACCACCTGCTCTTGGAGGACGTGGAGGGCGGGGTTCCGGGGTGGGACAATTCAACGAACCAGGGTTACCTCTACAGATGGGAGGTGGTTGAGGACGGTGCCGGCTACGGTAACTCCTACAGCCCGGTGCGCGCCTGGAGGTTCGGCTACTTCGGCCCACAGGGTCCCGAGGTGAACTACACCTACTACTACCTGGTTACCCCCACTCTCCCGATCGAGAGTGGAGCCCTCAACCTGTTCTTCTACCAGCGGTACGAGCTGACCAGGAGGACGGAAGGGTCCACGCTGCAGCCCCTCGACTCGGATGTGGTTGCCGTCGAGGCCTCCTTCGATGGGGGATTGTCGTGGATACAGCTGGCCTCGTACCGGGGCATCCAGTTGACCTGGCGAAGGGCGCACGTTGACCTGGAACCCTACGCTGGTGGAGCGAGTGAGGTTACTATTCGGTTCAACGCCACGGCGGAGGCGATGCCCGACACCGGCGGTTGGTGGATCGACGACATCGTCCTGTCAACCCAGTCGGCAGTGTTCGCTGCCCTCGTAAAGCCGCTTGTCAGCCAGGGGAGCGTAAGGCCTGGGGGCACCGTCTCATTTCAGTTCATATTGGCAAACATAGGCGACGTCTTCGAGGTGTTCCACTTCGAGGTGAGCGAGCTTCCCACCAACTGGAAGGCCTTCATGGGAACGAACGAGACCTCCGCCGTACCCGTCGGGAACTACACCCTCAGCCTCGACGTGGACGAGCAGCAGTTCCTGACCCTTATCGTCCGGGCACCCGTCCTGGCCGAGTGGGGGGCCTCCATCGACGGTGTACTAACAGTGACGGCCTCGGGATCGGTGACGCTCGCCAGCTTCCTGTTTACCGTGGAAGTGCCAGTGACCTTCGGCTTCAACCTTGAAGGCAGGACTCTCGTCGTCACCATCATCATTGTAGGAATCATGCTGGCGCTGGCGGTGATACTCACCGCCTTGAGGAAGAGGCGCGGCTACTAACCATTAAGAGGACCGCTGGCGTTTCTGAGGCGTGCTCCTGGACAACCCTCTTCTAGCTCCTGACAAGCTCGAGGAGAGGGCCTACCAGATCAACATCGCCCACTCCTGCCTCGACCGGAGTACCCTGGTCGTACTGCCAACGGGCATGGGGAAGACCGTCATCGCATTACTCGTGGTCGCGGAGGTCTTGCGGAGGGATGAGGGCCGGGTGCTCCTCATGGCTCCCACCAAGCCGCTGGTGGAGCAACATGCCGCCTTTCTGAAGGAGCACCTGCACGCAAGAGTCGGCCTCATGACGGGAGAGGTGCCCCCAGAAGACAGGGAGCTGATCTGGATGGAGAAGGAGGTCGTCGTCTCTACGCCGCAGGTGGTGAAGAACGACCTCAGGCACGAAAGAGCATCGTTGGAGGACGTCGCCCTAGTCGTCTTCGATGAGGCTCATCGAGCTGTCGGAGACTACGCCTACGTGGATGTGGGAGGCTCCTACAAGGAGGATGGGGGTCTTGTCCTCGGGATGACGGCGTCACCGGGAAGCGACCCGGAGAGGATTCTCGAGGTCTGCCGGAACCTGGGGATCGAGGGGGTGGAGATCCGAACGGAGTTCGACCCTGACGTCGTCAGGTACATCCACGACGTGAAGGTGGATCGCATCCGCGTAGACCTCCCAGAAAGCACGAAGCGTATCAGGGACCTCCTAAGGTCGGCCTTCGAGGAGGTGGCTAGGGGCTTGCAGGAGAAGGGCTTCCTGCCCGAGAGACGGCGGCCGACCATCAGGGACATTCTGGCGGCCCAGAGGACGGTGCAGCGTCGCCTGGCCCGCGGGGAGAAGAACTACCACCTGTACCAGGCGGCGTCAGCGGCGGCCGTCGCCCTCAAGCTGAATCACGCCATCGAACTCGTGGAGACCCAGGGACTCGTGGCCCTCAGAGGGTACGCGAAGAAGCTGGAGGAGGAGGCGAAGGAGGAGGGGAGCTCCAAGGCGTCGAAGACGCTCATCAAGATTCCCAAGGTTCACGAGGCCCTCAAGCTGGCCCGAGTCACCCAGCCGGAGGATCCGAAGGCGCCGTTGGTGGTGCAGGTCCTCGAGCGTCAGTTCAACGGAAAGCCCGAATCCAAGGTCATCGTGTTCACCCACTACAGGGACACGGCGGAACTCATCGTGGAGGCGCTGGGCGATAAGCCGTGGGCCCGTCCCTTCAGGTTTGTCGGCCAGGCAGCCCGGGGAGAGGACCTTGGGCTCAGCCAAAAGGAGCAGGCCGACCTGATCAAGAAGTTCAAGTCCGGAGAGCACAACGTAATGGTGGCGACGTCTGTCGCAGAGGAAGGCCTCGACATACCGTCGACTGACCTGGTCGTGTTCTACGAGCCCATACCCTCTGAGATAAGGACCATCCAGAGACGGGGGCGGACTGGTCGAAACCGGCCCGGTCGTGTCGTGGTCATGGTGACGAGGGACAGCAGAGACGAAGCCTACCTCTACTCAGCCAAACGCAAGGAGCGGAGGATGCACGAGGAACTCGACAGGCTCAGGGAGCTACTCAAGCAGAGGATCCTGGTGGGCAAGCCCGGGGGGGGCTTCTTCATGGCGCCGAGGCTTTCAGACGAAAGCTCCCGCTATTTGGTGGCGACGGAGGAGGAAGAGACGCCTGCCTGGAGGCCCTCTCGCAAGAAGCAGGCCTCCCTTACTGACTACGACGAGAGCTAGAGGGACTCAATCGGCCAGGCCGGGCCTCGATTCTCCGTTCTCGAAAATCTCCCTTTATAGGTTCCTTTCCCTTTACGGCCCATGCAGCGAGTCCTGTGGTACCTCATCGCCGGAACAAGGGGAGGCTACAACAGGGCCCGCATCGTGCAACTCCTAGCTAGGAGACCTGCAAATGCCCACCAGATCGCTGAGGAGCTTGGGCTGAACTACAAGACTGTCACTCATCACCTCGAGTTGCTGCAGCGTCACGAAGTCGTTGTCAAGGGCGTCGATGAGGCGTACGGATCACCATACTTCCTCACCAAGATGATGGAACACAACCTGCCCGTCTTGGAGGAGATCCTGGATGAGGAGCTGGCGAAATGAGCGGGGTTTCGTGCGCGATTCTGGCAAAAGTAGATATGGCCCCAGGACGAAGGAGAGGACGCACATGAGCGTGCTGATGTACGGGAGCATCGGCGGGGCGGCCGTCAACATCGTCTTGATAGGGGTCCTCCTGTACGTCTATGGCAGCACTTACAGCAAGATGCGGACACGCTTCACCATGGGCCTCTTGGTCTTCGCCACGCTCTTCCTCATACAGAACGCCATCACCCTCTTCTCCTACGTCACGATGATGTCCTATTATGTGTCTGGCGTTGATCTCCACGTCGCCCTCTTCACCTGGGCTCAGACCGCTGGACTCGGAATTCTTGTCGTCACGACCTGGAAGTAGCTGATTCTGGCGAGATTAGGGTAGGACTGCGGTCTAACTTCGGCATAGCTCCTTTTTTGCCCACTGCTCCTCAGTCCCAATGTCTCAGGAGAGAGACGCGCCAAGGAGGGGCGCGGGTAGTTCCCAGGACCCCGGGCGCGGGAGGAGGTGAATCGATGCGAAACACACTCATGTCACTTCTTGGCTTCGCCCTGGTCCTTGGCTTCGCGCTAGCAAGCCTACCATCTGCAGCTGCGGGGGCCACTCCAGTCCACGCCGGCGTCATATGGGTGGACGGAGATCTCTACGGCACGGTCCTCACGCCCACAGAACTTCCAGATACCGCCCCGGACAAGTCCTTCGACGCCCTCTACAACTTCGACGGCTCCGGTCTGAGCGGTCAGCGGTCCGTGGCCGAGGCCGCCCCTGGCGACCGAGACTACAACGGCGGCCGATGGATGGTCTTCGCCGTGTCCTTCACGGAGCTGGGCATCTCCATCCATGACGACGATGACGACGGGCAGGTAGATTTCGAGTTGACCAGCGAGGAGGCCGTTCTAGCCCACGCGGCTCTTGGGCACCTCGTGATCTCTGAGGACCCTGTGGTCCTCTTCGAATGCCCCCTGACCCGAGCTCGATGAACGGCCCTGATAGGGGAGGAAACCCTTTCCTCTCCCCTTCTTCCCTTTCTTTTGACAGTGAGAGGTATGCGATCTGCCAGCAGCCCTCAGATGGCTCGGCGATAGCATCCTGGACTAGGGTTATATAGTCCCCAGGTGTACGACGAGGAGACAATGGCCCGAGGCCTGCACGCTGCCCGCACGCTCAAGAAGCTTCGCAAGCGGTACCGCTGGAGCGATCGCCACTACAAGAGGCGCCTGCTCAAGCTGAAGGAGAAGAGCGATCCCTTGGAGGGAGCGGCCCAGGCAAGGGGCATCGTCATCGAGAAAGTGGGAATCGAGGCGAAGCAGCCCAACTCTGCCATCCGTAAGTGTGTGAAGATCCAGCTGATCAAGAACGGCCGGCCGATTACCGCCTTTACCCCGGGCGACGGTGCTATCAACTACATCGATGAGCACGACGAGGTTCTCGTGGAGGGCATCGGAGGTCGAATGGGCCGTTCCTATGGCGATATCCCCGGTGTGCGGTACAAGGTCATTCAGGTCAACAACGTGTCTCTGGATGAATTGGTCCGGGGGCGAAAGGAGAAGCCCGTGAGGTAGGCCCGTGCCGGCTAAGAGCAAAACCACTAAGAAAAAAGAGGCAAAGGCCACCAAGGCGAAGAAAACCCCCGCCGGGAAGGGAAAGAGTCCGAAGGTCGCGGAGAAGGCGAAGGCCAGGAAGGCCCCCGCGAAGGGGGGGAAAGGGGCCGTCGAAAAGGTCGCCAAGGCAGCGGAGAAGAAGCCAGCCAAGAAAGCTCCCAAGAAGCCCCCTGCGAAACCCGCGAAGAAGGCGGCACCCAAGAAACCGGCCAAAGCGGCGGCTAAGAAGCCCACCAAGAAGGTCGCCCCAAAGAAAGTGGAGCCGAAGAAGGCGGAAGCTCCCGAAGCACCGGTTACTCCGACCCCGAAAGTGGAGGTAGCCGAAAAGGGGAGGGCACCGACGAAGAAGGCGCCAGTGCCAAAGGCACCCGCGGAACCTAAGCCTCAGACTCTTCTTCTCTACGGCCGGTGGGATATGTCGGAGATCGAGATCAAGGACGCTGGTCTGGCCCGGCATATGAACCTCTCCTCGACGTTTCTTCCACACAGTGGAGGACGCTGGGCCAACAAGCCCTTCGCGAAACAGCGGGTGAACCTCGTCGAGAGGCTCACCAACAACATGATGCGAACAGAGAAGTACACTGGGAAGAAGGGCAAGACGGTCCAGGTGGTCAAGAGGGCCTTCCAGACGATAGAGAAGAAGGCTAAGAGGAACCCTGTCCAGGTCCTGGTAGAGGCACTGGAAAACGCCGCCCCCAGGGAGGAGATTACGCGACTGAGGTTTGGCGGCATCTCTGTGCCCAGGGCGGTGGACGTGGCCCCAGCTCGTCGGCTCGACCTGGCATTGAGACACCTCTGCAGGGGGGCCGTTAGCGCCACCTACAAGAACAGAAAGCCCATTCACGAGTGCCTGGCTGAAGAGACTCTGATGGCGGCTAAGGGCGACATCAACTCCTACGCCATCGGGAAGAAGGAAGAGATGGAGAGGGTGGCGGCGTCGGCGAGGTAGGCCACCAATCCTCTGCGAACCTCCTCATGGGGGCTGTCACATGACGCTACTGGTGGACATGGCCCGAGAGGCTATGCTGGCCAAGGTTGGGCAACGAGTCAAGCCCCTGTCGAGGGGCTACATCGAGCGATGGATCCAAGGTGAGTTCTCCCTCGTAGACCGCGTGGCGAAGAAGCATGAGATGGAGATCCGGGCTTGGAAAAGCGTCGTCCTCAGCGTGATGGAAACTCTAGGCGTGGATGACCTCTTAGCCGCCTGCAAAACCGCGAGGCCCGACTTCACGGACCTCTGGGAGAGCGAGGGGGCTCGCAGACGGTTGAAGGAGGAGTGGACCAAGGCGCGTGGCTACGTGGAAGGTCTGTGACCGGTCGACGCACTTGAAAAAGCTTACATAGGCGGGATTTCTGTTTGACAAGTCAAGACACGAGCTGTTAGACTATGGGACGAAAAGAGGAGAACATCAGAAGGGCACAAGCCATCATTCATACTAAGCGTAATATTAGAAATATCGGTACGGTTGCTCACATCGATCACGGAAAGACGACATTGTCTGACAGTCTGATAGCCGGGGCCGGTATGATCTCCGAGGAACTTGCCGGCCAGCAGCTGGAACTCGATTACGACCAGCAGGAGCAGGCCCGCGGCATCACCATCAACGCAGCCATCGCATCCATGGTGCACGAGTTCGAGGGAGAGGAGTACCTCATCAATCTCATCGACACGCCAGGTCACGTGGACTTCGGCGGCGACGTCACCAGGGCGATGAGAGCCATCGACGGGGCCATCCTCGTGGTGGACGCCGTGGAGGGCGTCATGCCCCAGACGGAGACCGTCATCCGTCAGGCCCTTAAGGAGCGGGTCAAGCCAGTCCTCTTCATCAACAAGGTAGACAGGCTCATCAACGAGCTGAAGATCGACCCCGACGCGATGCAGCAGCGCTTCCTCAAGATCATCACTGAGGTGAACCGGCGGATAGCCGACATGCTGGCCGACGACCTCAAGAAGAAGTGGCAGGTCAAGGTGGAGGACGGCAGCGTCGCCTTCGGCTCCGCCGTCTACAAGTGGGCCATTTCCGTCCCCTACATGCAGCGGACCGGCCTCACCTTCAAGGACATCTACGACTACCACAAGAAGGAGAAGATCGACGAGCTTTCGAAGAAGGCGCCCCTCCATCGAATCGTCCTCAACATGATCATACGTCACCTTCCGGACCCCGTCACGGCTCAGAAGCTCCGCATTCCCATCATCTGGAAGGGCCCAGAGGACTCCGAACTGGGAATGGCCATGGAGTCGTGCGACGAGAAGGGACCCGTCGCCTTCGTCGTCACGAAGATCATCATGGATCCTCACGCTGGGGAGGTGGCTGCCGGCCGCATCTTCAGTGGTACCATCACCAAGGGACAGGAGGTCTGGGTCGTTGGCATGCCCAAGCCGGAGAGGGTCCAGACGGTCAGCATGGTGGTCGGTGCAGACCGCATCCCCGTGGAGGAGATTACAGCCGGGAACGTCGTGGCCTGTGTGGGGATCAAGACGGCCATCGCAGGCAGCACGGTGGCTGGCGATCAGGACATCATCCCCTTCGAGCGGATCGTGCACTACTCCGACCCGGTGGTGACAGTGGCCATCGAGGCCAAGCATACCAAGGACCTGCCCCGCCTGGTGGAGGTTCTGCGGACCATCGCCAAGGCCGACCCGTCAATCCAGGTGGAGATCAACCAGGAGACCGGGGAGCACCTCATGTCCGGGATGGGCGAGCTGCACCTGGAGATCACCCAGTGGCGGATCGTCAACGAACACAAGGTGGACATCGTCGCCTCAGAGCCCATCGTCGTCTACCGGGAGTCCGTCAAGAGTCCGGCCGGCCCCTTCGAGGGGAAGTCACCTAACAAGCACAACCGCTTCTACCTGGAGGTCGAGCCCCTGCCAGGTGGTGTGGTGGATGCCATCCAGAAGGGCGATATCCCCATGAACCAGCGCATCAAGGACCCTCGGGGCGTGGCGAGGATTCTCCAAGACCTTGGCCTGCACAAGGAGGAGGCGAAGAGCGTCGTGTGGGCCCAGAACTACAACCTCTTCCTCGACGTCACCAGAGGCATCCAATATCTCCACGAGACCATAGAGCTGTGCAAGGAGGCATACATCGAGGCGATGAACCTCGGCCCCCTGGCTGGGGAGAAGTGCATGGCTGTCAAAGTCCGACTAGTGGACGCGAAGCTCCACGAGGACTCCATACACAGGGGCCCAGCCCAGGTCATCCCCGCGGTCCGATCGGCAGTCTACGGCGCCATGTGCAATGCCGAGAGAATCCTCCTAGAGCCGAAGCAGAAGGTCGTTCTCAACCTGCCCCAGGAGGTCATGGGGTCTGCCATTGCGGAGCTACAGTCTAGGCGCGCAGTCATTGAGGACATCTCACAGGAGGCTGACCAGGTTACGATAACCTCCAAGGCCCCAGTTGCGGAGATGTTCGGTTTCGCGACCGCAATCCGCTCCGCCACCCAAGGCCGTGTTCTCTGGTCCTACGAAAACGCCGGGTTTGAGCAGGTTCCCAGGGACCTTCAGGGCGACGTGGTCACCCAGATAAGGACACGGAAGGGTCTGAAGCCTGAGCCCTACGAAGCCAGCTATTACGCCGCATGAGAGCTGGCCAGACCTGACTTGAAAGGATTAAATATGCAACCCTGCTATGGACAACGAACATCGGAGGATACCCTATGCCAGAGAAGCCTCACCTGAACATGGTCTTCATTGGCCATGTGGATCACGGTAAGTCCACCCTCATCGGGCGGCTGCTTCTGGACACGGGGCACATCGAGCCCCACGTCATTGAGAAGTTCAAGAAGGAGGCCCAGGAGAAGGGCAAGCCCACCTTTGAGTTCGCCTGGGTCATGGATCACCTCAAGGAAGAGAGGGAGCGCGGCCTCACCATAGACGTGGCCCACCGTCGGTTCGAGACCGACAAGAACTACTTCACCATCATCGACGCCCCCGGCCACCGGGACTTCGTCAAGAACATGATTACTGGGACGAGCCAGGCGGACGCAGCAGTCCTCGTAGTTGGCGCTCCAGAGGGTCGGCAGGCCCAGACCAATGAGCACGTGTTCCTGGCCAGGACTCTAGGTGTGGAGCGACTCATCGTCGTGATCAACAAAATGGATGCGACGAAGCCCACCTACGACCAGGGAAGGTACGACAGCGTGAAGGGTGAGGTGGGCAAGCTCCTCCAGTCAGTAGGATACAAACCAGCTGACATCCCGACGCTGCCGATCTCGGCCTTCGTCGGTGACAACGTGGTGAAGAAGTCGGAGAAGATGGGCTGGTATAACGGCCCAACACTCATGGAGGTCATAGACACGCTCACGCCGCCAGAGAAGCCCACGGGGAAGCCGCTGCGCATACCCGTCCAGGACGTCTACACCATCACGGGCATCGGAACGGTTCCCGTTGGTCGCGTAGAGACGGGAGTCCTCAAGCCTGACACGAAGGTGGTCTTCCAGCCCTCCGACAAGACGGGGGAGGTCAAGTCCATCGAGATGCATCACGAAACGATACCGCGGGCGGAGCCTGGAGACAACGTGGGATTCAACGTGCGTGGCGTCGCTAGGGACGAGATCCGCCGCGGAGACGTTTGCGGTCCCACCGACAATCCACCGACGGTGGCTCGAGCCTTCAAGGCCCGCATCGTGGTCCTCAATCACCCCAGCGTCCTCACGGTGGGGTACACACCAGTGTTCCACGCTCACACCGCTCAGGTGGCGTGCAGGTTCGAGGAGCTGAACCAGAAGCTCGATCCGAAGACTGGAGCTGTGAAGGAGGAGAACCCCCAGTTCCTCAAGACGGGGGACGCGGCGGTCGTGAAGATCGTGCCGACAAGGCCGATGGCCGTGGAGACCTTCGCGGAGTTCCCCCAGCTCGGCCGATTCGCCATCAGGGACATGGGCCAGACCGTGGCCGCAGGCCAGGTCATCGAGATCGAGAAGAGGTAAGGTTTTTATCCCCTCCTGGCTCCTCTAGTCAGGAATGGTCCAGAAAGCCCGCATCTCTCTCAGCGGAACTGACCCCCAGAAGGTGGACAGCGTCTGCTCGCAGATCAGGACGATCAGCGAACGCACTGGAGTGACGATGCGAGGCCCCATTCCGCTTCCCACCAAGAAGCTGGTGGTCCCCGTCAGGAAGAGCCCTGACGGCGAAGGGTCGGAGACGTGGGACCGCTGGGAGATGCGGGTCCACAAGCGGCTCATCGACCTGGACGCCGACGAGCGGGCTCTGCGACAGCTCATGAGGATACAGGTGCCCGACGGCGTGAACATCGAGATCGTGCTGCGGGACTAGCCTCTCTACTTTTCCTCGACATCCTCTAGCCGATAGCTGCCAGGCTCCACTCTCGGGCGCTTCGTGAGGTAGTAGAACGGAATGAGGACCACGGTCAGGACGGCGAAGACCACGATCACGCCCATAATGAGGAGGAAGAGGGCCAAGCCCAGGAAGAGGAGGATGGGGAGCAGCAGGCCGAGGACGAAGAGGAACAGCAGGATGGCGATGATGAAGCCTACAGTGGCCAGGGCCGCCGCGATCTGCCTCGCCACCATGGACTACCCAGCCCCAAAGCGAATGCCGCCGCTGCTCTGCTTGGGTAGGAAGGGCACCAGGGCGTTGGCCAGCCTAGGCAACGTTAGGGACTGGAGGACGGCCTTCCCCGGCCCGCGCAGCGTGGTAACGAAGAGACCCTCTCCGCCGAAAAGGGCGGTCTTGATTCCTCCGACGGCCTGTATGTCATAGGTGACGGAGTCCTCCCAGCCTACCACGTTCCCGGTGCTGATCTTGATCACCTGGTCCGGCTGTAGGTCCATCTCCACGATGTCTCCTGGTGCGTGCACGAAGACGCGGCCGTGGCCCCACACCTTCTGCAGGATGAATCCCTCGCCCCCGAAGAAGATGCTCCCGAGCCTCTTTTGGAAGGCGATGTCCATCTCCACTGCGTCCTCCGCACAGAGAAAGGCATCCTTCTGGAGGAGCCAGGTCCCACCATCCCGAAGGTCGATGGCCATAATCTTGCCCGGTACGTTGCCGCCGAAGGCAGCCACGCCAGGACCGCCCTCCGCCACGAACTCAGTCACAAAGAAGGTCTCCCGGGCGAGCTTCCTCTTGAGGCCCCTCCAGAGGCCTCCCCGAGCTTTCGCGCTCATGGATACGTTCCCGGTCATGTAGGTCATCGCTCCTGCTTCAGCGTAGATCTTCTCGCCTGGAGTGAGCTCGAGGTGGACAAACTGCAGGTTGTCTCCCGTAATCTTGTACTCCATCTATCTTCCTCCCGCGTGCTGGTATCAGGAACCGGAGTTTGGACTATAATAGTTGGCAAGGAGGGTTGCAGGCCCTCGACTGCCCAAGGCCTACTCCGCCCGCCAAGTCAATGACCAGGCAGATAGGATGAAGAACACAATGGCGAGGACTGCAACGACGGCGAGGTTTGCTAGTGCGCCTGGGATGTTTCCGAAGATGAGGGTGTCCCGCAGCCCCTCGTTGAAGTACGTCAGCGGTAGAAACCGGGAAACGGTCTGCATGAAGTCTGGCATCAATTCCAGAGGGAAGAAGGTGCCCGTCAGGAACATCATGGGGAAGTAGACGACGTTGGCGATCGCGCTTGCCGCATCGGCACTCTTGGCGAAGTTGCCGATGGCAACCCCGATGGAAACGAACAACACGGATCCGGCCCCAATCAAGGCCACGGACGTCAGGTCAAGAATATACAACGTGCCGAAGACTGCGCGCGCCACAAGGATTAGCAGAAGGGTGGAGAGGAAGATGGTCCCCACCATCCATCCGGTTCTGGCTAGCAGGTACTCGCTCTTCCGGAGCGGGGTCGTGGCCAGCAACTTGAAGTACTGCCTCTCCCGGTACTCCGCCGCCATTGCCGACGTGAAGAAGATGGGGGTGAGGACGGCGATCCCGATGACGCCGGGGACGTAGAAGTCGAGCCCGGAGACAAACCCTTCCCCGCCGCCATCCCCGAGTCCCTGCGTTTCCACCCCGACGATCGGCGTTGCCCCGTACAGCTGGAAGTTAAGTCCTGTCACGGCCCCCCACACGGCGCCCTCGACCGCCTGGAAGGCGGAACTGGTCGTGTCTCCGTGAAGCATCACCACAGGGTGTGCCGACGAGTTCCCGGCCAAGGCCAGGTTTACCTCGGCTTCGAACCCCGCAGGAATCTGAAGGGCAACGGGGATCGACTGGTCACGGACGAAAGTCGTGAGGTTTTCGCTCGACGAGATCGTCATCACAGAGACCCCGGTCTGGTTGACGGCCTCAATCAGCGCACTGCTCATCACAGAGTCGTCAAGGTCTTGGACGTGGACCTGAAG
>JABAOH010003319.1_pt1 | contig 30068 bp, 30 predicted proteins | sample 7062181 | NCBI WGS metagenome assembly JABAOH01 (sample SAMN14538630, study PRJNA623070) | marine sediment metagenome | biome: marine biome [ENVO:00000428]; feature: marine pelagic biome [ENVO:01000023]; material: deep marine sediment [ENVO:00002113]; isolation source: pool of 5 deep marine...
ACTTATCAGGCTGAGATCGAAGAGTTTAGCCAGGCAATCATAGATGACCGTGAGCCGGTCATAAATGGCGTACTGGGCCTGCGAAGTCAGAAGCTCCTGACTGCCTGCTACGAGTCCGCTCGGTCGGGCAAGGTAATTGAGGTCGGCTAAAGTTTTATTTTGGTTAATTGGTGAGTGGTTAATTGACCTACTCACCACTCACCATTTACCTGAGCGTCCCTGATATGGATTTTACCGACACCATAACTGAAAACACGCTGCGTGCCATTCGTTTTGAAAGGCCCGAACATATCCCGATGGTTTTCTGGATTAATCCGGCTTGCTGGCATCACTATCAAAAGGACGCCTTGTCTGAGCTAATGGCTGAACACTGCATTTTATTCCCCGATTTCACTTCGGAAGAGGCAGTATTACCTGAATTGGCTCCCTGGGAGCGAGCCGGTAAGCCTTACACGGATGCATGGGGTTGCATCTGGGAAACAACTGATGATGGCATCACAGGCTCGGTGACAAAGCACCCACTGGCCGATTGGGACACTTTCAATAATTTTATCCCACCCGACCCTGCGCAGTCAAACGGCATGGCTGCAACCAACTGGGCCCTGATAAAGGACAAAATTCAAATGGCCAAAGCGGAAGGTAAGCACGGTGTCGGTAGCCTGGAACATGGCCACGCCTTCTTGAGGCTCAGCTATCTTCGAGGATACGAAAATCTCCTGCTCGATATGGCAGACGGAGACAAGAGGCTCTGGCGGTTAATTGAAATGGTCAAAGAATTCAATATGGGGATAGTGCAATGTTACATTGACCTCGGCGTCGCGATGATACGATATCCGGAGGATTTAGGTATGCAGCTCGGCCCAATGCTCTCGCCCGAATACTTCAGAACGTATATCAAACCCATCTACGAGCATCTGATGGCACCTGCTAAACAGGAGGGCTGTCTGGTGCATATGCACTCTGATGGTGACATTCGTGACCTCGTGGACGACCTTGTCGTTAGCGGCGTAGATGCACTCAACCTTCAGGACCTCGTTAATGGCATCGACTGGATAGCTGCAAAACTCAAAGGACGAGTCTGTATCGACCTCGACATAGACCGCCAGCAAGTCACTCGCTTCGGCAGTCCAGAACAGATTGACGAACTAATCCGCAAAGAGGTCGAAAAGCTTGGCAGCCCCGAAGGAGGACTAATGATGATATACGGACTGTATCCGGGCGTACCGCTTGAAAATATAAAGGCGATTATGAACGCAATGGAACGATATGCCGCTTTCTATTCTTAACGCTTTAGTGTATTATAGTTCTGTCTGTTTACAAAATAAATAATAGTGTACAATTAACAAAAGGAAACGAAATATGAAAAAGCTTGGCGCAGCGATTATTGGTTGTGGTTGGGTCGCAGAAGAATATGTAAAGGCATTTCAAAAAGACCATCGCTCCGAGGTACGAACGCTGGTTAGCCGAAATCCTGCAAATGCAGAACGGTACCGCGACCGCTACGACTTAAAGTGCACCATAGAAACCGACGCTTCTAATATGCTTCAGCAAGATGATGTGGATATCGTAGTCGTATGCACGCCCCATAATGTACATACGGAATATGTGGTCGCCGCTGCTGAGGCTGGTAAGCATATTATTATCGAAAAGCCGTTGGCCTTGACTCCGGAAGATATCCATAAGCAGAGGGAGGCAGTGAGAAAGAATAAAGTCAAAACGGTAGTGAGTTTTGTGTTGCATTGGAATCCGTTGCTGATGACTATCAACCAGCTGATAGAGGATGAGGCATTCGGGGACATCTTCATGGTGGAGGTCGATTATCTGCACCGGATATGGATGACAACTGATTTGAAATGGTACGGTAGCCGCGAAATAAGCGGAACGGCCCTGCTGACCGCCGGCTGTCATGCTATTGATGCCTTACGCTGGTTTGCTCGCAGTGAGGTTGAGGAATTATCCGCCTATCAGGTAAAAACTGATAATCCCGCAGAATACCCAGGTACAATTTCAATCAACGTAAAATTCAAGGATGGAAAGATCGGACGCAGCACCACTACGTTTGACGCGAAGATGCCGTATAGGTTCAACATCGGAATCTATGGCACCGAGGGCACACTCCGCAACAACGAACTTTTCGCCCCGAAGCTTTTCCCCGGCCAAAATGATTTCACAAAGATTCCCTGTATCCTTCCAGACAGCGGTGACGTTACTCATCACCCGTTTCAGGGCGAAGTGTCTCACTTTCTTGATTGCATCATCAACGACCAAAAGCCGTTTCCTGATATTGAAGACGCCGTAAAGACACAGGCCGTGTGCTTTGCTGCCGACCTTTCCGCGGAATCCGGCAGGCCAGTGTCTATCAGCGAATTCGACAGCCTGTTATGAACCATCTTTTTACATAAATCAGGCCATCAGCCGAAAAACCACCAGATGGGACAAATAATCTTTGACAGCACTATTAAAAACGTTACAATTTGCAACTTAAGTGACTCCCATTGGGTGTTTTTGGCCGGCTCTCCTTTGAGTGCAAGTCACCACTATTAACTGGAGAATGGTCATGATTTAATATGGGATTGAATAACGTAGCTTGCTGTGGTAATATTAAGTCACGAAAGTTATTATATACTGATTTTATTGATAGAAGGGAATCTGTGGATAGAATCGTCTGGTGGTAAGACAGATTCATACAAATGAAATTTAAAGGTGGTCATAATATATTTTTGTCGGGCCGGCCGGAGGGTGTAGTTCGGGTTATGCCGGAACCGGAAGTTCTGTATCTTCCGTTGCGCAGCCGGCGTTTCGTGTTTAGCGAAGTTGTTGTTAAGGATGGACAACGTGTAAACAACGGTGATACCTTAGCCAGAGATCCTGACAATTATGGTGTTCGTCTGCTGAGCCCTCGAGCAGGTGTGGTTCGGCTGAATAAAGTTGAGGGCCATATAGTCCTCGAGGAAGTTGCCAGGCACGAAGAGCATGTGGATATGTCCAAAGAGGAGCTATCGCACATAGAAAGGGAGATGGGTGCAGCGGGCATAAAGCGATATAGATTGCATGTATTGGGAGCCTGGCAGTTCTTCTATGATGCGTATACGGGTGCTCTGCCCGACCCCCTGGGCACACCTCAGGCGATCATCGTTTCGACCTTGAGTCTGGAGCCTTTCCTCGCCAGGGGAGACGTCCAGCTCCACAAGCGCCTGTCGAATTTCACCAGGGGTCTGGAACAATTGCAGTCTCTTTTGGAGTATCAGCCCATTTACCTTGTTCTGCCCGACATTAAATCTGACTTTGCGAATCTAATACGGAACCATATACGTGGCCATGCGTGGGTGAAAATGGTCGAGATACCTCTTACCTACCCGTATGATGATTTTGCGATACTCGCACGCAAGCTCGGCCTTAATCGCAGCAAAGGGCCCGTCTGGGCGGTCCGGACCGAAGGAGCACTGGCGGTTGACCGTGCGTTGACATTGTCAAAGCCCTGCCTGGTAAGGATAGTCTCAATTGGCGGGACAGGGGTCAACTCCCCCACCCATATCAAAGTTATGCCGGGCTACCCGATACAAATGATTAGAGATAAGTATGTATTCGAGCCGGTTGCTCGAATGATTAACGGTGGCATACTAACCGGAGATCTGTTAGGCACAGAGGCATTGGGGCTTGATACAGAATGCAAAGGGATAACGATTCTTCCCGAGCTGAAAGACAGAGAATTCTTTGGTTTCATCAGGCCCGGCTGGGACCGGAGCTGTTACGCTGCCTGCTATCTAAGCTCACTGCGAGAAAAGTTCAGCGAGCGATTCACTACAGGTTTGCGTGGTGAAGGTCGGCCTTGTATCTCCTGCAGCTTCTGTGAAGAAGTTTGTCCAGCCGGTATCATCCCTCATCTGATACACAAGTATCTATATCGAGATTTGATTGAGGAGGTCGAGCAGGCCCGTGTGGATCTCTGCATAGAGTGTGGTCTGTGCTCCTTTGTTTGCCCATCCAAGATTGACCTTGTAAATCAATTCATCGACGCCAAGAGACTCATTGAGCAGGAAAAGGAAGAGTTACGCCGGGAACAGGAACGCCAGGAAAAGTTACATCAGGAAGAGTTGGCCAGGAAATCGGGCGAGGAGACAAGCGAGTGAAACGATTGCTGAAGATAATTGAAGCGGTCCGCCCCACTTTCGAGGAAGGTGGTAAACTGCGTGCTTTCAAGCCTGTATTCGGTGCGTTGGAGCATTTCTTCTTCGCTCCGTCGACAACGACGATAGGAGCCCCTCATGTTCGGGACCCGCTTGATTTGAAGCGGCTCATGTCGATGGTTATCATCTCGGTGGTTCCATCGGTACTGGCGGCTCTTTACTTTTTCGGTCTGCGGTTTTTTCTGATGATCATTGTCTCGTATGCCGCCGGTCTAACGGTGGAAGCGCTTTTCGCGATGGTGCGCAAGGAGGGCATTAACGAGGGTTTTTTCGTTACTGGTATACTCTTCCCACTGATTCTGCCGCCGACTTTACCCCTCTGGATGGTCGCAGTCGGCGTGGCGTTCGGAGTATTCATTGGAAAGGAATTATTCGGTGGAACCGGCCGCAACATATTCAATCCAGCCCTTGTAGGCCGTTGCTTTTTGGCCCTTGCCTATCCGAAAACAATGTCAGCCAGCTGGCTGGAGCCAGGCACCCAGTTGACCGGTAGATTATTTCAATATGTCGATGCATCCAACGTTGACGTCATAAGCTCAGCTACGCCGCTGGCCTTGGCCAAGCAGGGAGAGCTTTGTTCGGTTTCGCATCTGTTGCTGGGCAGTGTCTCAGGCAGTGCGGGTGAGACATCGGCTATTGCAATTATCATCGGCGGTGTGTTCCTTTTGTTAACAAGAGTGGCTAACTGGCGAACGGTTGTGAGCATTCTTGGCTCATTTGTGTTGTTGACAAGTATGCTTCACCATGCACAACCTGAGACGGTTGGCCCGGTGGTATGGCATTTGTTTGCAGGAGGTTTACTTTTTGGTGCATTCTTCATGGCGACGGATCCCGTGACAAGTCCCACAACCAACACCGGTAAATGGCTCTACGGCATACTAATAGGTACCGTGACCGTGCTGATACGCAACTTTACCGGCTACGTAGAGGGCGTGACATTCGCCATTCTGTTAGGCAATATTACTGCTCCGATTCTTGATGAGATTGTCTTCGGCATTCGCCTTAGGAGGTTGGCACGTGAAGGATAATGTTTATACTCTTTGCTATGCAGGGGTTCTGGGCACCGTTTGTGCCTTTCTTCTGACTGCGGTTGCCCGTTTTACAGAGCCTTATCAGGATGCTAATGCTGAAGCCGAGAAGAATCACAATATTCTGAATGTTCTGCAGGTTCCATATCCGCCTAAAAGCTCATCGCAGCAGTTAGTGAAAATCTTTGAAGAGAACGTTCGTTCGGAGCAGTTGGGCGAGCTTAAAATGTACAGATATATCCCGCCCAAGGATTCTGATAGTTCTGAAACTGTGGCGGTTGATTTTGAGGGCCGCGGATTGTGGGGTCCTGTAAAGGGATTCCTTGCTCTCGGTCAGGATATGAAAACGATAGTTGGCATAACCTTTTACGAGCAGGAAGAGACGCCCGGTCTCGGCGGTGAGATTGTTTCAACCTGGTTTCGAGAACAGTTTGTGGGCAAGTCGATAGTGGATGAGGCCGGTAATCCCGGTATCATCATCAAGAGTGGCGGGGAACCGGCGCCCAACAAAGTCGATGCTATAAGCGGGGCAACTATGACCTGTGACAAGGTCCAGGCGATGCTTAACGAGGTCATAAAGAGCATTGTTGAGGAGAAGCAATAATAATGGCAGACAAACAGTTAGCTTGTATGACATGTTCGCCCAAGGGTTTATGTGGAGGCAAAGGCCTGCTTACCCTGAAGGAAGGTGCCTGGGCAAACAACCCGTTGGCGATTCAAGTGTTAGGTATTTGCTCGGCCCTGGCGGTGACAAATCGCCTGGAAAACTCACTTGTTATGGGTGGAGCCCTTATCTTCGTTTGTGTGGGCTCGAATTTGCTTGTCTCTTTGTTGCGAAAGCGTACGCCGCATCGGATACGCATGATCGCCGAAGTTGCCATTATAGCAACGTTTGTTATACTGTTTGACCAGTTCCTAAAGGCCTTCTATTGGGATATGTCAAAACAGCTTGGCCCTTACGTCGGCTTGATAATAACCAACTGTATCGTTATGGGTCGAGCCGAAGCCTTTGCCCTGCAAAATCCACCTGTTTTATCCATTGTCGACGGCGTAGCCAACGGTCTCGGCTACGCAGCCGTATTGGCAATCATCGGCTTCTTCAGGGAGCTGTTAGGTGCCGGAGAGATATTCGGATACGAGGTGCTCAGCGGTCAATGGTACACACCCAACCAACTGATGATTCTGGCCCCCGGAGCGTTTTTTGCATTGGGTATTGTCATCGGGATATTCAACGCTATTAAAGGCCCGGAGCCTGAGGAGAAGAAATAATGAGCGAGACATCTGCATGGGTTATATTTATAGCAGCTATATTTACAAACAATATACTGCTGACAAACTTTTTGGGCATGTGCTCGTTTATCGCCTGCTCGGGCCAAATAAGAACATCCCTTGGGCTGGGCACAGCCGTTACTTTCGTTCTGACTATGACGACGATACTGAATTACGTAATCTATCATTTTATCTTAGTACCTCTCGGCCTGGTACATTTGCAGTTTATCGTCTTCATCGCAGTCATTGCGGCCTTCGTGCAATTAGTCGAAATGTTTGTCGAGCGATTCAGCCCGCGGCTGTACTTTGCATTAGGCATATTCCTGCCTTTGATTACAGTCAACTGCGCTATTCTCGGCGCATCTTTGTTTATGATTATCCGCAAATACAGTTTTATACAGTCCATCGGCTTTGGCCTCGGCGCAGGGATCGGCTGGGCCGTGGCGATTGTCCTGTTGGCCGGCTTGAGACAGAAAATGAGATACAGTAATATCCCGGAGCCGTTCCAAGGTGTCCCAATAGCAATGGTTGTTACCGGCGTGCTTGCTATGGCGTTTATGGGCTTCGCGGGAATGGTATCAATTCAATAATAGGAATATTCAATGATTTACTTGTTATCGGTAGTATCGTTCGCAGGCCTGACTGTGGCACTGGCAGGGATGTTAATGATTGCCGAGCGTTTGCTGATAAACTACGGCATCTGCAAGCTCGATATCAACGCCGGTGAAAAACCGCTTGAACTTGAGGGTGGCCAGACACTGCTGGCCAGTCTCTACGCCAATGAGGTTTTTATACCGTCGGCGTGTGGAGGCAAAGGTACCTGTGGACACTGCAAGATCACCGTCACAGGTGGGGGTGGGCCCGTGTTGCCCACCGAAACGCCTTACCTGACCCGCAAGGAGATTCGGTCAAACATTCGCTTGGCCTGTCAGGTCAAAATTCGCGAGGACGTTTACGTCCGGATACCCGAAGACCTCCTTAATGTTAGAATGTACACTGCTACGGTGGAGAGTTCTGTTGATCTGACGTACGACATGAAAGAAATACGCTTGCGACTCAACGACCCTCCCGATATTTCACATCGACCCGGCCAGTATGTTCAGGTCCAGGCCCCATCGCCGGAAGGCCCGGTCTTTAGGGCATACTCAATCAGCTCCCCTGTTTATGAACCAGATATTGTCCAACTTGTAGTCAGGCTGGTCCCGGGCGGCATCGGTTCGACCTATCTGCACAATGTAAAGCCCGGAGACTATGTCAATTTCACTGGACCTTACGGTGAGTTCTGGCTCAACGAAGACCCATCTGTGGAAATTATATGTGTCGGTGGAGGCTGCGGCATAGCACCGATAAGGAATATCATTTATACTATTTATGAGCGGTGGTCCGACCGCGCCTGCTGGCTGTTTTTTGGATGTCGAGCTACGCGTGATGTCTTCTACCTTGAGGAATTTGAGAAACTAACCAAAAAGCATCCCAATTTCCATGTGGTGTACGCATTGTCAGATGAACTTGGTGAGGATGAGAAATGGGATGGAGAGACAGGCTTCATTCATCTGTCTGTTGACAAATATCTGGAGCCCGGCGTTCGACGACAGGCGTTTCTTTGTGGACCACCGCTAATGATTGAGGCGGTCACAAGGGTGCTTAAAGAAAAAGGAACGAGCGACATCTTCTATGATGAATTTTAGGCGCGTTTTATCCCTGTTGTCAGATAAAACACCTGAAAAACTTTATAATTTTATGAGGTGAATTATAGAGAAAGCCGAGACTCTGATTGTCGTTAGCAACGCAGTTCTCTACTTTTTATGCCGGAGTAGTTCACTTCGCTTCAAATTGCAAAAAAGAAGCCTTGAGCAGCTATTCGAAATGCTCTCGGGCTATCAACTTAGCAGCCTGCCCTACTGCTTCCTTGACAGGATTTGAAAGTCCTGGACTCACGCTTTCATATTCGCCAGCCACTTGACAAGCAACTACGATGACTTCTATACCGCAAAGATCCCGGAGCTCACGAAGCAAATTTGATGTGGGTACCTGGTGCAAGGAAAAATCGTCGAGCTTAGCCTTCGGGAAAGAATCGATGTCAGGGGAGAAGAGCTCGCCCGGCTTTCGACCACAATCCATCGCGTCTATAATAATGATTTTCGATGGTTTCTTGTCGGCAAGTATGGTGTCAAAGAGTATCTCTCGAACTGAAGTTCCGGTATCCAGGACACAGATTTCAGCGGGAACTTTGAAGTCGTTTTGGAGGTGCTGAGCAACAGCCGGCCCAAACCCATCATCTCCAAACAATACATTGCCACATCCCAAGATGAGAATGGATTTATCGTACCACTCCGGTCCCATTTACTATAAACCTTATTCTGTTGATGTTTTTCTGTTTTGTATGATGGCCCCTTTTTCTGGTTCGCTGGAATTTGTTTTTTCAATCTTCAACGACCGTATTAAGGACTTGTTTCACCAATATGCGACAAATATCGTCCGTTATCAGTCAGCCGTGCTATTTTCTTGTAAGAGCTTAGCCACTTTGCTTATTAAAACATCAAAATCCACAGGCTTTTCCAGAAAATCAGCCACTGGCAGCCAACGGTCGTCGATATCCTTAGGACCAAACCCGAGCGGAAATTTGGTATTGATAGCAGTCAGCATCAGGATTGGAATATCCTTGAGTTTTTCGCTTTCATGGCGCATGAAGCGAGCCAATTCAAATCCAGCAGAGGCGTCTTCGGGAAACATAACATCCAGAATCGCCAAATCCGGAGGCTTGTTTTCCATACTTTTTACTGCATCATCAGTGTCCAGTTCAATCTGGACGTCGTGTCCTTCTTTTCGTAGGACCGTTGCTGTAGTACTGGCAAAGTCTTCGTCATCATCCACAATCAAGAGATAGGCCATTTCGTTTCTCCTTTCTTATCACTTCCCGAGATTCCATCTGAGGCAGGGAATTTAAGCTCGAACTTTGTACCGAAACCGGGGCAACTTTCCACTCGGATACGAATTCTGTACAACTCAGCTATGTGCTTGACAATAGCCAAACCCAACCCAGAAGACTCTTTGTTGTGCTGCACGGATTCTTTGGTACGGTAGTGCTCCTCAAAGATACGAGGTAACTTGTTCGCTGAGATTCCTATTCCGTTATCGGCAATAGTGACAATAGGCTCCGAATTCGGGCCTCGGTAGCAGGAGATGTGTACCTGCCCGTTTCTATGGGAGTATCTCACCGCATTGGACAGAAGATTGACAAACAGCATTTTGAAGTGGTCTTCAGTACCCATCATGGCTATCGGATATATATCCGCTTTGAAGACAATACCGTGTTCACGAGCTATGGGATCAACCTGAGATATACACCACATCAGTAATTCCGTTGAAACTATTTTAGTCCGTGGAAGAGACTGTTGGCTGGTTGAACTTAGATTTGCCAACTGGAGCATCTCCTGGATTTCTGCAGTCAATCGCCGAGATCTCGACGTGATCCGCTGTATCACTTGCAATGCTTCGGCCGGGATATCACCACAATATCCCTGTAGCAGGAGTTGCGCGTTGGAATAGATCGCGGCAAAGGGGGCTTTGAGCTGATGGGTCGTGGCGAGCATATGTCGGGACCTTTCTTCCTGAGCAGCCATGAGGCGGCGGTTGGTCTCAGCGAGTTCGAAATCCCTCCGGCGTACCATTGACGATAGATGGGAGGCAAGATACCATACGACTATCCATATTCCGATGGCGACAAAGAAGTTCACTGTCAATGTCGCCAGTACCGGTGAAGTATATTGCTCATGAGATGACTTGGCGAAAATACTCATTGAGGGCATTATTTTCAGGACATATTCTGCAATAATACATATGGCAAACATGCCAATTGCCATAAGGGTCACAATCAAACTCTGCTTGTGAGAGAAGAATACGCAAGATAATACGATGTGAAAAAGATAGGCGAAGGCTATATTAGTTTCCATACTTCCGACAAAGTAAACAACGGTAGTGAGGACTAATAAATCAGCAATGATCTGGCTCCATAGGTTAAACATAGTCCTGGCCGGAGAGGCCTTAGCCCGAGCAAAGTACAAAAAAGCAAGATTACAAAATGTCAAAACAACTGCTATTGCGAAGGGCCATGCCCCAGGAGGACGTGTTCCAAAGTAGTCAACCAATCTGGGAAATAAACCCAGTATACCATAGGATACAACAGTGGCGATTACTAACCATCTGATCCGACAGAACCACAATGCATTTTGCACAAGCAGGGATTCCGGCAAAGGTCTTTCTGAGCCTTTGATCTCAGCATCGGCAGGCAGCTCCTGTGGCAGCGGAAGTTCATAAGCAGTTGTTTGAATATTCTCATCCGAAACCATTAGAAATAATCTCTTTGCGAATTTTCTTCCTAACTTTTCGACTCTTTGCAAGGTACCCGCGTGGACAATTGGGCGTTCAATACAGTTCAGGCGCAAACATATGTCCACCGGACAGTCTGGAAAGCATTCCAGAAGTCTCTCCTGAAATTTCGGACCATAATTATTTATACTTCTCTGTATAACATAATTATGGTCATCCGGCAAGTATATGTATGTACATCCACACAGACTCACTGAGGCCTGCACTAAAGCCCTTAAACCCCCTATCAAAAAGAAATCACCAGAGGTAGATTTCTCAATTGGCCATTGTGTCGATTACTTTCCCGTTAGCATTCCGTATCTCAAGCTTCACAGCTATACTGCCGTCGAGCTTGTGTGTTGCACAGGACAAGCACGGATCGTAAGCACGAATAGCCATTTCAACCTTGTTAAGGATACCTTGGTCGTAATTACCATCCTTGATAAGTGCTTTTGCCGCCTGCTTAACGGACATGTTGATTGGCGCATTGTTGTGAGTCGTACCCACAATCAGATTGACGTTGGTAATCAGCCCGTTCTCATCTGTTTCATAATCGTGGATCAGAGTACCTCTGGGCGCTTCAACGCAGCCCACGCCTCTTGCTGCCCGCGGTGTGACCGGAACTCTTATATCGGTGCTTGTTATCTCAGGATCACTCAGTAATTCGGTTACCTTTTCGGCATTGTAAAGCAGCTCAATGAGTCTTGCCCAGTTATAGAGCAGCGTTAGCTGAGCAGGTCTGCCGAATTTTTCTCTGAATTCCTCAAGCTCTTTCTGGGCCAGGGGAGTACTGATTTTGTCACAGACATTTATGCGAGCGAGCGAATTTGTCCTATAGATTGCCGAGGGATTATCAAGGTCCATTGAGAATTCGCCCCAATTTTTCGCGTACGGGAACTTCAGGTATGTCCAGGGCTCGATGTGCTCACCAATGTGGTCCGTATAATCGCTATACTGGAATTCTTCGTATGAACCATCCGGTTTCATTAATCGACCCTTGCCATCGTATAGGTCGAGGGTTCCGTCATCAGTAACGGTGCCGAGAAAACCTGTGTCGATGACACCTACTGTTTTTACGGCGTCAAGATATTTTGGAAAGATATTCTCTTTGGCGAATGCTATAGCAAACTTGGCAAACTCGAGGACCTCATTAGCCATTGGAACAAGTTTTTCCCGTTCGGCCTCAGTCAGCGGTTTGCTGAATCCACCGGGTACCGCTGTAACAGGATGAATGGATTTTCCTGAGATTATGCTGAGCATTTGCGCTCCGAGGTGTCGATTCCGAATAACTTGCTTGCCAATTTCAGGATTTGCCTGGGCTATACCTATGACGTTCCTCACCGAATAGTCGCTATCGGGCCCCATGACATAATCTGCACCCGCAAGGATGAAGAAATGGAGAATGTGCTCTTCTGTATAAGCGACGGCGTTGCATAATTCGCGAAGTTTCCTGCCGGCAGCCGGCGGAGTGACACCAAATACCGCGTCGTTGGCTTTGGCGGAAGCTAAATGGTGAGACCATGGACAAACTCCGCAAATACTCGTTACAATACGCGGAAGTTCCTCCACAGGTCTTCCGATACAGAACTTCTCGAAACCGCGAAGCTCCACCACATTGACGAAAGTATCTGCTACATTACCGCTATCATCAAGATTAATAGTTATCTTGGCATGTCCCTCAATTCTGGTTACTGGGGCTATTGTGATCGTTTTCATAAATATTTACCTCCTTACTATTTTGGACGCGCCGGCAACGGCCTGAGTCGATTTTGACCACCAATATACCTGTTGAGTAGTGCACGTCTGTCCGGAACCTGTTTTGCGTCCAGTCCTATAGATGAAATCGCAGTCATCATGTCAACTAAGGGATTGGCACCTTTACGAATCGGACCGAAGCATCCACGGCACGGCATATACCCCTTGATACAACGTGGGACTGTTACTCCGTTACCTTCTCCTGACTTTTGGCCACAGCCCGCCAGGGTGACCGGCCCTAAACACAAATAGCCCTGCTCCATATAACACCTTGTTTGATCCCAGGGCTTGCTCTGGTCGAATTCCATCGACTCAAGTGTTCTTTTGATCTGACCGCCTGAAGCCTTCTTTTCCCGTTTTACAGGACACTCATCACAAACACTCCTCTCCTCAAGCTTGAATTCCTTGCCTTCCAGCAGTGCGGTGATGGCCTTGACAACCAGATCAGGATTCGTAGGACAGCCCGGAATACTGACATCCACAGGCACGACCTCTTCAACAGCGTACACCCTGTCCAATAGAGGGGGAAGATTCTCCTGAGGTGTATCAGCGGCATCTGTAGTCTTCGATTCCCTGAATACCTTGTCGTACAGAGCTTCAAGGGGAAACATGTTCGCCATAGCAGGAATCCCACCATAACATGCGCAGGAGCCCAGAGCAATGAGGGTTTTGCACTTTTTTCTCATTTCCTCTGCCACGTGCTTTTCCTTCTCGTTCCGTACACCTCCTGAGATTATCCCCACATCCGCTTCGGGGATTTCCATCTCTTCTTTTTCTCCTGTTTGGCCAAAGTACTTATGGTCCATCAACACAGGCATGTGGACAAAATTGAGCTCAGGCAGCAGGTCAAGAAGCGGCTCACCTATGTCCAGTATTGTGACCTCACATCCTCCACAGATGTTCAGCCATTCTTCTGCTACTTTAACAGCCACGGTATTACCTCCTTTCTAAAAAAACCTCAATATTAACAACGATTTGTTATTTTCTTAAATTAATGTTTTGCTGTTTTTCCTTCAATACAAACAGCACTTAGTTCGTCTTAGTCATTACTTTTCTTGGCAAGTTGCTGCTCAACCTTCTCTAAAAGAAGGTGCGGTTCAATACCTTTCTCTATATATTCATCAACAGGCAGGAATTTAGGATGTTTTTCTCCGCCAGGGAATCTAAATCCTGTCTGCTCGGTCATAGATGTAACCATTAATATGGGTACCTGGTCGAACCGGGAATCTTTTCTAATCTTCCTTGCGAAAATAAACCCCTCAGCACCTTTTCCCATCATGACGTCCAGGATAATGGCATCCGGTATTTCCTCCTCCAATTTGGCGAATCCCTCGTTCGGGTCGTAGGCGAACTGAACTTTATATTGTTTTGTCTCGAGGATCGCTTTTGTGACCATCACGAAATCCGGGTCATCATCGATGATCAGTATGGTTGGAGCACTCATGTTTTCTCCTTTTGCAACATCAAAATTAGAAACTGCCTAAAGTGACAGAAAAGCTGTCATTCTGAGCCCTTCGCTGCGCTCAAAGACAAGCTCAGCGAAGAATCTCTTTTTCGTTGGCCAGCTCCTTCGGCTTTGCCTCAGAGCTTGCCCTGAGCTTGCCGAAGAGATGACACGTAAGTGTCACTTTAGCTCACTTTAAGCACTTTAGCTCACTTGAGGTCTTATTCTAATACAATCTCAGTGACAACGCGCCGTGTGTAAATAAGCACTTTCCCTTCTTCGCGCCACATCTGAACTTCGAAGCCCTTTTCGGCGTACTTTTTCTCCACCGAGCTTGCTTGTTCTTCGTTATCGTACTCTTGGCCGTCCCACATATATTTCTTACCTTCGAAGAAGCGAGCTTTTTCTGCCATATCTTAAAAGTCCTAAAACAAGTCTTTTCTTTTCACATCTCTACATACGCTCCGGTTTAACTCAAAGTGCTCAAGCCGAACACATACTCTCAAGTCTTGTACATGCTGGGTCCCAGCGCACGTACTGTTTCGGTCATTTCCCGTATCACCTCAGCAAATCTGGGGCCCTCGGATGCTGATACCCATTCAAGCCTGAACCGTTCGGGCTCTATGCCGAAATCTTCCAACATCAGTTCTATCGCTTCCTTTCGGTTCTCGGCCTTGAGATTACCTTCGAGGTAGTGACAGTCTCCGGGATGGCAACCGCAAATCAGAACTCCATCTGCGCCTTTTGTCAAGGCATCTATAACCAGGTTCGGATGCACCATCCCCGAACACATGACGCGGATAATGCGCAGGTTCGGAGGATATTGCTGCCGGGAAACACCGGCCAGGTCCGCACCTGCGTACGAGCACCAGTTGCAACAGAAACCGATAATGACCGGTTCGAAAGTTTCTTCGTCTGCCATATTAAACAAACTCCTCTATTAAGCTACTTCCAGTGCGGCTTCCACCATTGCACTGAGCTGCTCAAGTTTGAAACTCCAGATAAATATTCCCTTCTTCGGGCATGTGGCTTGGCACACACCACAGCCTTTGCACACTGCCGCGTCTCTTTCAACGGTTTTCTTTATGTCGCCCTTGTACATGTATTCAATCAAAGTCAACGCGTTGTATGGACACGGGTCGATGCAGTATGCACAACCATCGCAGTTTTCGTCTACCACCTCTGATATAGTAGCCTCCAGCTCGATTTCTTCTTTGGATAAAATAGTGGACGCCCGTGCGGCGGCTGCGTCCGCCTGAGCGATGCTTTCTTCGATGGATTTGGGGCAGTGGGCCAAGCCGCACATGAAAACACCATCGGTAGCAAAATCGACCGGTCTGAGCTTCATGTGCGCCTCAAGAAAGAACTTATCCTGATTGAGCGACAACTTATATAATTGGCCAACTTCGCTCAGGGTCTGACCCGGTATTATTGCAGGAGCGAGTACGACCAAGTCAGAGTCTATTGTCACGGGTATATTGAGAACAGGGTCTACACAGGAGACTTTAAAGCCGCCGTTGTTGGCTGAGACTTCAGGTTTCTTGTCCTCTTCATAACGGATGAAGCGCACGCCTTTTTCTCTTGCTTTTCTGTAGTATTCTTCGAGCAGGCCGTATGTTCTGACATCGCGATAAAGTATGTAGATATCAGTCTCCGGATGCTTGTCTTTCATAATAATTGCGTTCTTGACCGCTTCCGAGCAACAGACGCGGCTGCAGTATGGACGGGTCTCGTCCCGTGAACCAACGCACTGAATCATCACAACGGATTTGACGTTTTTAAGCTCGGCGTGATCCTCGGATAGCCACTGCTCCAAAGTTCGCTGGGTAAGGACGCGGGGGTTTTTGCCGTAGAGGTACTCGGTCGGTTCGTATTGCTCAGCTCCGGTGGCAACAATAACGACACCGTGTGAGACTTGTTTCCCATCGCCGTTAGTCTGTATTGTAGACTTAAAGTTGCCGACGGAACCCTCAGCGGCAGATACAATGCTTTTGAGATATACATCTATATTAGGATGAGCATTGACCTTCTCAATAGTGCTTTCGAGCTTTTGCTGGGGGTCATCGCCGCTTAGCAAGCTGTGTATATGAACAAGGTTACCACCCAATCGCTCCTGATTTTCAACAAGATGTACCTTAAAGCCCTGATCGGCCAGGTTAAGTGCTGCTGTCATTCCGGCGATACCGCCGCCGATTACGAGGGCTTTGTTGTTGACTTTGAGAGTGCCTTTGACCAGCGGTTCGAGCATTCTTGTCTTAGCGACGGCTATCCTGACAAGGTCTTTCGCTTTTCGGGTGGCCATTTCCGGCTCATGCATGTGTACCCAGGTGCACTGGTCACGAATATTGGCCATTTCAAAGAGGTATTCATTTAGCCCGGCCTCCCGACAGGTGCTGCGGAAGAGCGGCTCATGGGTTCTCGGACTACACGAGGCCACGATTACACGGTTTAGGTCGTGCTCGGTGATCATTTCTTTTATTTTTTTCTGGGTATCAGTTGAGCAGGTATACAGGTTATGCTCTGCATAGACGACATTTGGAAGAGTCTTGGCGTATTCGACTACTTCCGGTACGTCGGCGATCCCTCCGATATTCCTGCCGCAGTGGCAGATAAACACACCGATTCGCGGCTCCTGGCCGGTGACATCCTTTTCGGGTGGATACTCCCTGTGCGTGATTAGAGTGCCTCGCTGCTCCGTAAGTAGTGCCATGGCCTTTGCGGCGCCCGCGGATGCCTCCATGACCGTTTCCGGGATATCCTTCGGTGATGCAAAGGGACCACAGACATAGACGCCGGGCTTTGAGGTTTCCACCGGTGCCAGGGGCAGCGTAGCAGCAAAACCATGCTGATCGAGTTCGATTCCGAATTTCTCTGCCAGCTCGCGGACCTCTCCAGGTGGCCTTATACCTGTGGAGAGGACTACCATACCAAACTCTTCGGTTTCGATTTCGCCGTCAGCGGCCTGGTATGTGATTTTGAGGTTTTTTGTTTCTGGGACCTCTTTGACAGAAGAAGGACGACAGCGAATATATTTAACGCCAAGTTCCTTTGCACGCTCGTAATAGGCGTCGAATCCTTTGCCATAGGCGCGCATGTCAATGAAAAAGATTGTGCAATCGAGGTCGGGCTCGTGCTCCTTGGCAATAATCGCCTCCTTGGTTGCATACATACAGCAGACCGAGGAGCAATAGTTGCAATCTACTTCTCTCGAGCCGACACATTGTATCCATGCAATCTTTCCGGGTGACTTTTCGTCGGAGAGGCGCAGCACCTTTCCGAGGAATGGCCCGCTGGCTGAGAGAAGGCGTTCGAACTGGAGACTGGACAAGACATTGGGATACCTTGCGTAGCCGAGCTCCTTTTTGAGGTCGGGATCAAATTGCTCAAATCCGGGCGACAGTACAACGGCGCCGACACTTATCTGTTCGATTTTGTCTTCCTGCTCGTAGTCAATGGCGTTAGCCTCACAGAAGTTTTCACAAGACTTGCATACGTCCTTAAGAAAGTGCATACAGGTATTACGGTCAATCACGGCCACCTTGGGTATTGACTGAGCGAACGGTATGTAGATGGAAGACCTTTGGACAAGACCCATATCATAATCTGCCATGATAGGCCTGGGTTTGTTGAGTGTAACCTCGGAGAGGTCCACTGCATCGGTCGGGCAGACGACCGTGCAGGCCCCGCAGGCCATACAGACAGGAGAAAGCTTGTCGTAAGGAACAGCAACCTTTCGTTCTGAACCTCTGTTGACAAAACTAACGGCGCCTACACCCATCCTTTCCTCACATACCCTGGCGCAGAGTCCGCAGAGGATGCAATCTTCTGTCTTCTTGGGGAAACGTGATTCTTCGATACCCATCTCCCGGGCCATTTCCTTTATTCGAGGTATATCCGGGCAACGGGCTAATAATAATTCGAGCATAATCCGGCGGGTCTTCAAAACCCTTTCCGTATCAGTTTTTACAACCAATCCTTCCTGAGCAGGATAGACACAGGAAGCCTGAATGATCGAGCCGCGAGACCCGGTTAATTCGACCAGACAGACTCGGCACGCACCGTAGGGTTCCAAAGACCTATGGTGGCAAAGAGTAGGAATCTTGATGCCAAGTTTCTCGGCGGCCTGGAGAACAGTTGAACCGTCTTCAACCTCAACCTTTTTGTTATCAATAGTTAGAGTAATCATTTTCTGCATGTTTCTCTCGTGTCAAAACGATATATAGAATTGTCTTTCTGATGCTCGTAAATAAAATCAATCTCAGGGTGGGCTACTACCAAGGTACGTATGGTCTCATTAATATCACCCATAGGTTTGCAGTCCGGATGGCTCATGCGAAATGTCGCCTTGACCGTTGTTCCCTCATGTGGTTTAGAGTTCAACTCAATTTTTCCATCGCTCTCTTTGGCTGCCTGAGCCAGAAAAGACAGGCCCAAGCCGACTTTGCGAGTTTTGCGTGTCGTGAAAAAGGGATCAAGAGCTTTTTTCAGAGCCTTCTGGTCCATACCCTTACCATCATCTATAATCTCGATAGTCAACAAGTCTTTATCTTTGTCTTCATCAATTTTAATTTCAATTCTCCTTGCCGCAGCGGCAATCGAGTTTTCTGCAATGTCCAGGATGTGCAGCGATAAATCTTCCATTCAATTGCTGACGACCATCCTTCCCAGCTCTTGGCGCAATGCCTTTCCAATCTCCTGGACCGATGTATCCTCTATCATAAAGCAGGTATAGCTTTTTCCGATGTCCTCCAAAAAATGAGCATCGGAAGAAGTAACCACTGGATAATCATATTCCTGCTTGGCTGGAGCTGGAGTCGAGACCTCCAGGGCATCCAGCTTCAATCCTTTTGGAATGAAACCTAACTGACCAATCAGGCTGAAGCGCTGGCGGTCAATGTGAGAAGCTACAGCCAGTCCCCCCCACTGGTGAATCGCATCGATTATCTGCTCTAAGGTTAGGGTGGTTGCCCCAATCAGCAGTCTGGGATTCTTACCCACCACATTACCAAATTCGTCAACAACCAGCTGAGGACCGAAGGCCTCCTCATCATTTTGGCTGGGCAGGTTTTCGTAAATGATATCCTGCACGTGCATCAGGTCCTGTTCGGTGTTGAACAATCCGAGGATATGCACTTCCTCCCGCGAGGTAATCTCAATGCCGGGAACAACTGCAAGCCCCTGCCGTTTACCGGCTTTCATCACTGCACTTACATTCTCAGCAGAATTATGGTCACATATCCCTATCATATCCAAACCTACTTTTTTGGCCTGTTCAATTATAGCCGTTGTCTGCATCTGATTGTCAGCACAAGGAGAAAGGCAAGTGTGCAGATGCAGGTCAGCCCTTATTTTCCTCATTGTTTAGTTCCGACAACTCCCACACTATATAGCATGCCGATGAGCTCAAAGGTCGGCATCTCGCTTACCATAATCGGCACTTTTTCTGCCTCTGCCTTCTCCAATGTTTCCGACTCAGGCTCTCTACTATTTACCAATATGATTCCGGCCAGGTCTTTCATACTGGCCACGCCCACGATATTCTGATGAATCTGTAAAGTAATCCAAAGGTTTCCTTCTTTACTATTGGCAAGGACATCGCTAAGCAGGTCGCTCGCATAACCGCCGGTAACCTCGCGGTCCAGATGAGATTTTGCCGACCTTACGCTAAGATTGAGCTTCTGGATCAATTCAGTTAATTTCATTCTTGGCTCCATTTTCAATAGAGATGTAAAAACTCAACTGCGTTCCCTTCCCAACAGTAGATTTTAAGTCCATTTTATTTGCGCACTTCTGGATATTGTTCAGGCCCATACCAGCTCCAAAGCCCAGCTCTCTGACCCACTCCGGGGCAGTTGAATAGCCCGGCTGCAAGGCCTTCTCGACATCGAGGATTCCCGGGCCGGAATCTTCCACTTTTACAAATATCTCATGCGGCTCAACACGAACGCGTATCTTTCCCCCGTCTGTGTAAATGATCAGGTTCATCTCTGCTTCATACGTGGCGATGGCAACCCGGCGAACAACTTGAGGATGCAGGCCGAGGCGTCGCAGGGTAGTCTTTACCTGGCTGGCACTTTCTCCGGCCCGATCGAAATCATGACCTACCACGTCATATTGAAAAAAGAGTTCTGTCTTATCTGCGAGAATATCCTCAAAAAAGTGCTTTACTCTAAACTGGCATACTTCTTCTTCTTTATAAAAATCAATCTCTAATTTCTTGAGCAGTCCCTCAATAACATCTCCCTTTGTAACAATGCCAACGATTCTTTTGTCCTGACGTTCAACTACTACGAAACGGCCAAAGCCATGCTGTTCAAATTTGTTAATGGCGTGGGTTAATGGTTCATCGGCATAAAGGGTTTGAACATTTCTGGTCATTTTCTCACCAATAGGACAATCCTGCTCCCGATTAGCCAGCCAATTAATAAAATCCTCAACGCTGATAATGCCTACTAATTTTCCCTTGTCTACGACCGGTGTCCCCGAAATACGGTTCTCCCGCAATATCACCCTTAAAACACTCATATGGGTCCGTGGACTAACCGTAAAGACATCTCTCTTCATTACATCGCTCACTCTGATTTCATAGACTAATTCCTGAATCTTGCTGATTTTGTTGTTCGGAACCACTTGAAAATATCCTATTCAATGTTATTTCCCATATATTCAGAGCAACCAGGAAGTCCTTTTCCGTGCAACCGACCACAAGATTCAAACATCGGTAGAGGCGTCGTCAATAAAGGAATATCTTTGGATTTAGCTATTTCAATAGTTTCCTGACCGGGTTTCTTTCCTCTGACGAAGCATATGGCCCGCAGGTCTGCCATTTCCGCAGTGCGGACCACCTGCGGATTAGTCAAACCGGTCAACAGGAGAGCTTCGTGCTTAGCAAATGCCAAAACATCGCTCATCAAGTCTGAACCACAAGCCATCTTTATATCTTCATGCATAAATTCGGCTCCTGTAATTACCTCAGCACCAAGAATCCTTTCTATATCTTTCAATTTCATGAGGTTGTGCCCTCTTCTTCCAGTTCCAGATCACATCGCAGACAACGTTTTGCCTCTTTGATAGCCATTTCTTCAGTAAATCCCAATTCTACTTCTTTAAAGTTGCCGGACCGTTCTTCCAGAGACAAAAGAGGCACCGAAGGTTTTTGCAGCTCTTCTATCTCCTTATCAGTCAGCTCCACTGCTTCAATGTGTGTAACAGGCTTGGTCACTTTGTATTCCCACTCCATGGGAAGCTCCTGGATATACTTATGTATCATTTTGGCAGCGAACTTTCCATGAGCCATCGCCGCTGTAACCGTGCTCGGACCGCTGACAATATCGCCACCGGCAAAAACTCCATTCATCCCTGAGTAAAAGGTATCGGGGCTAACTTCGATGGTATTGGCTTCGGAGGTTTTGATGTGTTTATCACTCGGCACAGCACTTTGATCCGGCTGCTGGCCGATTGCCGGCATTAAGGTATCAATATCCACGGTGAATTCCGACCCTTTAATCGGAACAGGCCTTCTCCTGCCGCTTTTGTCGACATCTCCCAGTTCCATCCTGACGCACTCAATCCCTTTCAATTGGCCATTATCAGACAAGACCTTCACCGGGGCAACGAGAAATTGGATTTCGATTCCCTCTTCAATTGCCCCTTCGATCTCTTCTTTAGCTGCAGGCATCTCCCGTCTTGTTCTCCTGTACAGTATCTTCACATCCTTGCCTAAGCGCTTGGCCACTCTGGCTGCATCAATAGCTGCGTCTCCTCCGCCGATCACGGCTACCTTTTGGCCAATCTCGACCTCTCGCCCGAGGTTAATCGAACGCAGGAAGTCCACCGCATCGATGACCTGCGGAGATTCTTCACCTTCAATGTTCATCTTCAGTCCCTTGTGAGTTCCGGTTGCGATGAATACCGCCTCATATTTCGACCAGAGGTCCTGGAGCTGTATATCTTTACCGACAGTGGTATTCGTCTTGATGTCCACCCCCAGACTCTTGATATTTTCGATCTCCCAGTCTAAAATATTCCTGGGCAACCGGTAGTCCGGAATGCCGACCGCAAGCATGCCGCCCGCAACCGGCAGCGACTCATAAATGGTGACTTGATATCCCTCAAGGGCAAGAAAGTAAGCACATGTAAGTCCTGCAGGCCCCGAGCCTACAATTGCCACCCGTTCCGGCCTTGACTGCTTCGGCTTGGGCATGATATGAAGTCCTTTTTCGCGTTCATAATCAGCCAAAAACCTCTTAAGCATCCGGATTGAGATTGCGTCTCCACCCCTCTCACCGCATCGGCATTTGGCCTCACAAGTAGCAGTACAAACCCTGCCACAAACAGAAGGCAGAGGATTCTTCTCTTTGACAATTTCTATAGCCTGCTCGAACTTCCCTTGAGCAATAAGACCAACATAACAAGGTACATCTTGTTCTAAGGGGCAGGTATGCTGGCAGGGTGACGAGATAATCCCTTTGCAAACGCCAGCCGGACATCGTTTGTACTTAATGTGTGCCTCATACTCGTCTTTGAAATGGAGTAGCGTGCTCAATACAGGATTGGGCAGGGTCTGTCCCAAGCCGCACATGGAGGCCTCTTTGATAGCATTGCCTAATTCCTCAAGGATTATCAGATCTGTTTCTTCGCCCTCTCCGTTAGAAATCTTATTCAGAATCTTAAGCAGCACCTCTGAGCCTTCTCGACAGGCGGTACATTTACCACATGACTCATCATTTGTGAATTGAAGGAAGTACTTAGCAATATCAACTATACAGGTATCCTCATCCATCACAACCATTCCGCCGGAACCCATAATTGCGCCTACCTCTTTAAGGCGCTCATAATCTACCGGCATGTCTAACAAATGGCTCGGGATAAATCCACCGGAAGGACCTCCGGTCTGGACTGCCTTGAATTTCTTGTCATAGGGGATGCCCCCACCTATATCGTACACAATCTCCCGTAACGTGATACCCATCGGCACCTCGACCAAACCGGCGTTGTTAATGTTGCCTGCCAGGGAAAAGACCTTTGTTCCTTTTGAGGTTTCAGTCCCAATCTCTGAAAACCACTTCGCACCCCAATTGATTATGACCGGGACGTTCGCCCAGGTCTCGACGTTGTTAATGTTTGTTGGCTTTTCCCAAAGCCCGAATTGGGCAGGAAAAGGCGGTCGTATTCTTGGTTCAGGGGGCCTGCCTTCGATTGAAGCGATCAAGGAAGTCTCTTCTCCGCATACAAACGCTCCTGCGCCTTTAAAAATCTCCACATCAAAATCAAACCCGGCACCAAGTATATCCTCGCCCAGTAAACCATACTCGTGTGCCTGATTGACAGCGGTCTCCATCCTCTCAATTGCCAGTGGGTATTCAATCCTTACATATATGTAGCCCTTCGATGCTCCAATGGCATAGCCTCCTATGGCCATACCCTCAAGAATAGAATGTGGGTCGGCCTCTATTATGCTCCGATCCATGAACGCACCCGGGTCCCCTTCGTCCGCATTACATATGACATATTTTGGTGTACCCTTTGACTTTCTACAGAACTCCCACTTCGCCCCCGTTGGGAAACCGGCCCCGCCCCGGCCTCGCAATCCCGAGGCCTTTATCTCCTCTATTATTTGCTTCGGTTTCATCTGGGTAAGTGCTTTAGCCAACGCCTTGTACCCATCCCTGGCAATGTATTCTTCAATTTTGTCCGGGTCGATCATGCCGCGATTTCGCAACGCGATAAGTCTCTGGTCCTTGAAAAATGGAATGTCACGCAGCTCCGGAACCGGGGCCTGTTCACCAGGAGGAACATACATCAAGTCTTTTACCGGTCTTCCCTTAAGGAAATGCTCCTCAACGAGATGAGGAACGTCTTGGGTCTTGAGCTTTTGATAGAAGATGCCGTCCGGCTGAACGACGAGAATCGGACCTCTCACACAAAGACCGCTCGCCCCCGTTGGGACTATTAAGATGTCGGCCTCCAAACCAGACCGCCGTATCTCAGCTTCCAATGCATCTTTTATCTGCAAGGAACCGTTTGAGATGCAGTTCGTACACGTACATATCATTGCATTTGCTCTATAGGGCATATTTATAATCTCCTTAGAGCGTCCTTTCGCTCCCGGCAGCCAGAGCGTACTCTGTTACTATCTTACCGCCGAGCACATGTTCCTCAAAGACCCTCTTTGCCTTTTCTGGAGTGAGGTCTACGTATTTTACAGCTGGCTCGCCCGTGAGTTCAACTGTAACCATAGGCTCGCGGCTGCAAAGGCCGGCACAACTGGAGATGGTTAAGATAACGTCATTGACCTCTCTGCTTTCTATCTCATCCATTAATGCCTTCATAACGGTCCTGGCTCCGGCAGCTATGCCGCAAGTGCCCATGTGTACTATGACCTTAGCCCGGCCCGTCCCTTCTCGCAAGAGCATTGTTCTTTTGATTGTTTCTCCAATCTTGTCCAAGTCGCCAGGTTTTATCTTGGCCATATTTATTCTCCTGACCGTTTGTATTTCCCGAGGAGTTCCGCAACCCTGCTTTGCCTCATATATCCATATATATCATCATCGACCGTTACTACGGGCGATTGACCACAACAGCCAACGCAATTGACCATCTCCAAGCTAAACTGCTTGTCCTCCGTTACACCTCCTACACTTATATTCAAAGACTTTTCAAGTGCCCTCAGAATCCTCTTTCCTCCCTTTACATAGCAAGATGTACCCATACAAACGCGAATAACATGTTTGCCTTTCGGAGTAAGGCTGAAGGCGTTGTAGAAGGTGGTGAGTCTGTACATCAAGCCAAGGGGAATGTCCAGTTTTTCAGAGAGATATCTAACCGCACTTTCGGGTAAATAGTTGTAGATATCCTGTGCTTCCTGCAAAACGGGTACTATTATGCCCCTGCCTCCTTTATGTTTTTCCATAATACTTGCCAGCTTGTCTAATTCTTCTGGTGGAGGTGAAACTTCGGCTTTCCCGTCTGGTTCCAAATAAGCCCTGTTCCTGACGAGGCAGTTTTCAACACACTCACCACAGCCGGTGCACTTGTCCGGGTCAACCGAGCGTGCCTTTTTCTTAACGCGGACCTTGAAGTTGCCCGCTGAGCCTTCGATTGATTCTATTTCAGAGTAGGTCAGTTTCTCGATGTTCAGGTGCCCGCCGCAATCGACCATACGTGGCGCAAGGGTGCACATTGCGCAGTCATTTGTCGGGAACGTCTTGTCGAGTTGTGCCATTACCCCGCCGATAGATGGGCCTTTTTCAACAAGATAGACCTTGTATCCTCCCTCAGCCAAGTCGAGCGAGGCTTGCATGCCTCCCACACCACCTCCGACTACTAAAACGGCACCAACCTTATTTCCTGTTTCCTGAGCCACTTATTTGTCCTCCCGTCTCTATTTCAAGAAGAACTATCCTTTGCAAACACCGGACAATAACTCCTCTGCGCTGACAAAATGTTTCTGCAATCCCAATTTGTCCTGGGGTATTCCGAATGCCAGGGCCATAAGCTGTGTAAAGTAGAATATTGGCAGGCCGTACTGAACACCGTATTCCTTTTCGACCTCTTCCTGTCGTGTGTCCAGATTGACATGACATAAAGGACACCCAACGGCAATAGCGTTTGCCCCCACTGCCTTGGCTTCTTCAAGTATATCATGCGTCAGCTTGAGAACTACATCTGTGCGAGTCATCGCAAGAGCCCCACCACAGCAATCTGTCTTGTACGACCAATCGAGTGTTGTAATTCCCACTGAGCGAAGCAGCTCGTCCATAGCCATCGGATACTCGCATTCGTCGAACTGCATCACCTTGGAAGGTCTGGTAAGAAGACAGCCATAATAGCACACGACCTTTAGTTCGGGCAACTGTCTTGTAACCGCATCGGCTATGTCTTCCCGGTCGCAGAATATCTCAAGCGGACTTAATACATTCACTGATTTGGGTAGCGGCTTTTCAAGGGCCTCACTGATCTGACCGGCTATCTCAGCATCTTCATTTGCTTCGTATATCGCGGTTCGCAATCGAGCAAAACAGGCGGCACACGGAGCGACAACGTCGGTCATCCTCATTTTCTCCACCAGACAGAGGTTCTCAAAAGGAAGCGCGAGTGACAAAAGCCTGGAAGTACAATGCGCCGGCGAAGTGCCGCAGCAAATCCACCCCTTGATCTCCTCAATATCTATAGCAAGCTTTTCACAAACGGCCCGAAATGATATGTCGTACTCGGAGCCGGTCGAGTGAAGTGAGCAACCTGGATAATAGGCGTACTTCGCAGTCATCGTATGCTAACCTCCCTGAACACGTAAATCAGAGGATTTCGGGTTCTCAAGCGTATTTTAAAACTATTAATATAAACTCGCTTCACGTTATGATTTCCGATTCCTATTCTCGATGCTTTTTACACGATTAAAGATCTTCCATGTCCTCAACGCACCGGTAAGACTGGGGATCATCTTGAGTTTACCTTTTCTGAACATTTTCATACCCAGTCCTGCGTCTTTGAAGAGCTCGAAAGTCCTCATTTTAAGACCCATGATCATCCCCATTTCGTACATTCGCCCGCACTTTTTGATATTGGAGAGCGCAGCTCTGTAAAAAGACGCTATTTGTGGGATAGTGGGCTTGACCCCCTGCCGCAACGCTATTATCTTCACGGCATCCATCACTTTCGCGACATCGACCTCTTGCGGACACCTTGTTGTGCACGTCTCACATGATGCGCATAGCCACATCGTCTTGCTATTGAACACGAGGTCGTCCATCCCGAGCCGAATGGCATGTATTAGTTGCGCAGGCTTATAGTCCATCGCGTATGATATTGGACAGCCGGCCGCACACTTTCTACATTGATAACAAAGATTTACATTCTGGCCACTTTCGCTGAAAACAGCCTCGGCTAACTGCGACTGCAATGTAATAGTTAGCTCAGGTTCCGTCATCTCTTAGCTTCTTTCTCCTGTGACAGGTAACAGTGTCTCTAAGCCATTTGACCTATTTTGTAAGGTTATAGTCGGTTAAGGTTAAGACAGATATCCCAAATACAGTAAGATCGGGATTGAGAACCTGACGATGATATGCCTTTCATGTCTTACCATCTTCGCTGGTTTTTCTCTGCATTTTTCGCCAAGTGCTTGATCTGTTTCTTTTGTACGACGATACACACCCTTTTTAGATTTTGAGAGTATCTGAAAAACTTGGGGCGGAATAGGAACTGACACCTCATCTGCGGCTGTTAGAAGTGAGCCCTTAATTATTCGCCTCCTTGACTGGTTCATAAATACTCTAAGCTCAAGGCTTCAGTGAAATATTCAAAACACCTTTACTCTATAACATCGACCTAATCTACTGGTAACATACAGTTTTTTATCATTTTCTTGTTATTGAGAAAGAAAGCAAGAGAAAATTTTATCATTACCAAAAAAAAACAATGTAAGTTAGCCTTAGTCTTCTAAGTCATTATTAACAGGAAGCTTACATTTCATCTTTCGGGGTGCTTAGTTTCCGCTGTAGTTTTGTCCTTCACTGTTCGGTTCTCGGCCCGATGCTGACGTTTGACACAGAGCACGAGAGGCTCTTGCCTGCCGGCAGGCAGCACCTCGAATCCACAGGTATATCCCTAACCTCCTACGACGCCGCGAACCTCTCCGCCGACCAGGTCCTCGTTGTCGGACCAAGTGGTGGACAGAAGCTCGCGAGGGACGCCACAGCCATTGCTGACTGGCTGAAGGTGGGCGACAACCTGCTGGCGGTCGGGCTCGACGAGCAGGAAGAGCATGCATTTCTGCCGCTGAAGGTCCGCATGAAGGAGGAAGAACACATCTCGACATATTTTGAATCCTTCGACTTCAACTCCCTGCTGGCGGGAGTCGGGCCGGCGGATGTGCACAGCCGTGAGCCACGCAAACTGCCCCTCGTCTCGGCAGGAGTTACGAGCATCGGCGATGGCGTCCTGGCCAGGGCGGAGAATTTGAATGTCGTCTTCTGCCAGCTTGCGCCATGGCAGTTCGACTATAAGGAGCTGCGCAACATAAAGAGAACGTTCCGCCGCACGAGTTATCTCGTCAGCCGTCTGTTGGCCAATATGGGAGCTGCCGGATCAACGCCTCTTCTTGAGCGCTTCCACAGCCCCTTGGACACGTCCGAGGCCGAAAAGCGGTGGTTGGAAGGCCTCTATATGGATGTGCCGGAAGAGTGGGACGACCCTTACCGATTCTTCCGCTGGTAGTGGTATATTGCCAGTCTTCGGTAGTATTGGCTTGCTTACGCTTTTATTCCAAATCAGTAACTTGCAGAATCACCTGTTCCTTGGCAGGAACAAACTGTCATCAAGTCTCTCGGACCGATTTTGCCACATATTCTAACCAGTGTGCACATGAAAGACCCCCCAGATGGGGTTTCTTTTGGCACTAACCTGATTTTTAGCCAGTTTTCATTTATTTTTTTATAGCTCCCAACCCTTCCTGTATTCCCGGGTCAGATATTTATTCGCTTCCTGAAAGTTGGTTATTCTCATGTTTTCGGTATCGTAACCCACTTTCCTTCCCGCCCTTAACGCTACAGCACCGAGGTTGATGGTTTCCGTAACCGGACCTGCCAGCAGGAAACTACCGGGTGATTCTTCGTTGTTTTTAATGGAATTGACCCAGGTGTTTGATCTTCTTCGCCGGTTTTCTTCCCGAACCTCTTTTTGCCCGGCATGAGCCTGCATTTTCTTTTCCGGGATAATCCGTGGTCTTTCACCTCGGAAACCCGCCAGTATCTTGCCTTTATCGCCGACAAACATCATTCCTTCCTGCGGCATCGATTTATTATCCACTTCAAGCTCTTCCGGTGGAAAGGGCTTTATGCCTCCATCGTACCAAAAGAGATCGAAAGCAGGCAAAACTTTCTGTTTGGGGAACTTGAACCGGATCATGCAAGAGTAGGGGAAGGCCACGTCATTGTTCACCGCCTTACATACCTGATTGTCGATAGTTCGGGTAGTTGTACCGTAGGCCTCGACGCTGATTGGCGGCGTATCTATGCCAAGGGTCAGGAACAAAGGAAATAGGCTGTAATGTCCCATATCTGCAATACTGCCACCACCGAAATCATACCAGCCGCGAAAAACGTTGTGTGTATAATTCGGGTGATACGGACGATGCGGTACAGGCCCCAACCACAGTTCCCAGTTGAATCCCTTTGGTATTGGAGGGGTATCCGTAGGATTGGATGTCCATTGGGGCCACACGGGTCTATTTGACCAGTTATGTATTTCCTTGAGTCTACCAATTACACCGTCCTTTATCCACTTCAGCGTCAGTTCATTTTCACGTCTGCTGCTCCAGGCCAGAAGATGAGTTATGACCTTTTTCCGGCGGGCCGTTTCAATGGCCAGCCTTCCTTCAGATACCCTGTTGGCAATTGGCTTATGGGTGACGGCGTGCTTTCCTTTTCTCATGGCAGCAATGGCAACTGTAGCATGAAGATGGTCTGGTGTCATGATTTTTACGGCATCCAGGTCTTTTTCCTTCTCGAGCAATTCACGGAAATCCTCATAAGAATTACATCCCTGATATTTCCCTGAAGGCATATTCTTGGCGTAATACTTTTCCACATACTCCTGGCCAATGTCACGCCCGCCGGGAATACCTTCAATACCAGCTCCCCAGGTCGGGTCATTTAATGTTCTACGTATGCCGTTACGTATGCCGTTCGACGACCAATCAATGTAATTGGTCGTAAATTTATTCGGGTCACATACGGCCACAACCTGTACATCCGGATTTTCAAGCATACCCGGCATTTCGCGAAGGCCTTGTGTGCCGCATCCGATATTGGCAACGGTTACCTTATCACTCGGAGCCACATAACTCCGGCCTCCCAATACGTGCCTGGGAACCACTGTAAACGCTATTGAAGAAGCAACTGCAGATTCCAGTAATTCACGGCGGTTCAAGTTCTTTTTAGGTTTCATTTTAAAATTTTACCTCCAAAAATCCGTCCTAATTTGTTTTCAAAGAGTTGTATAAAATTCGGCCATTCCACT
>JABAOH010026660.1_pt3 | contig 30042 bp, 21 predicted proteins | sample 7062181 | NCBI WGS metagenome assembly JABAOH01 (sample SAMN14538630, study PRJNA623070) | marine sediment metagenome | biome: marine biome [ENVO:00000428]; feature: marine pelagic biome [ENVO:01000023]; material: deep marine sediment [ENVO:00002113]; isolation source: pool of 5 deep marine...
CGGTCGAGGAGGCGGGTGCGGATGCCATCTCTCTGATCAACACCCTGGTTGGTATGGCGATTGACGTTGAGAAGAGAAAGCCGATTCTGGGCAACATAACCGGCGGACTCTCCGGCCCGGCCATAAAACCAGTTGCCCTGGCCATGGTCTGGAAGGTTGCGAATGCAGTGAGCGTGCCGGTAATCGGCATAGGGGGGATCATGGACACACGGGATGCTTTAGAGTTCATCCTGGCCGGCGCTTGTATGATTCAGGTAGGATGCGGAAACTTCGTCGATCCGCAAACCTCCGTAAAGATCGTCAAAGGGTTGAACGGGTATTTGAAAGAGAAAAGGCTGGCCAGGATCGGAGATTTGGTGGGGAAACTCAAAACCGATTGACCATCCGCTTTTCACCTGTCAGGATTGTTTGCCCTCTGAAGTTGGAAGATCGAGAGCCGAGCACGTAAATGCGTTGGGGCAGGCTAGCTTCTTCTTTCACATCTCATATAAATCAGCTCTCAATTACGGATCATCGGCATGTCACATACATGAAGGGACAAGCGAGCTTTCACGCGCAGCAGTCCTCGGCAGGCGCCGGTCCTCCTTTGAAGAGATAATTGAGAAGATGGATCGCATCAGCCAGATCGACTATGCCATCGCCGCTTGCGTCTCCGACGCACAAGGGATCGGGCGGAGGCTCGCCCTTGAAAAGATAATTAAGGATGTACACCGCGTCCCCGACGTTTACCTGACCGTCGCCTACGGCATCGCCGCATATGAAATCACGCTTGGTCCATTGTGCGACATATCCCGCGACCTTGTCGCCCGCAATTGAAAACGGGCCTCCTGCGGTCAATTTGGCGTCATAGACGGTGAAAGCATGAAGGGAAGAATTCATTCCCGATCCCAAAGCTGACCAGGAAGAGCCGTCCCAGGAGGCAATATGACTGGCTTCAACTACGCCCGCGCTGTCGAACCGGCCTCCTGCGATCAATTTAGAGTCATAAATACCCAGGGCACGAACAAAAGAATTCACACCCGATCCCAAAGGCGACCAGGAAGAGCCATCCCAGGAAGCAATATAATTGGCTTCAACCCCGCCCGCGGTGGTAAACCAGCCTCCGGCGATCAATTTAGAGTCATAGATGGCCAGGGCTTCAACGTTAGAATTCATTCCCGATCCCAGGGGCGACCAGGAAGAGCCGTCCCAGGAAGCAATATACTTGGCTGTATCTCCGCCCGCGATCCAGAAATCGCCTCCGGCGATCAGTTCAGAGTCATAGGTGATCAGGGCATAAACGGTAACATTCATTCCCGATCCCAGAGGCGACCAGGAAGAGCCGTCCCAGGAGGCAATTCCATTGGCCGTAACTCCGCCCGCGGTGGTAAACTTGCCTCCGGCTATCAATTTGGAGTCATAGACGGTCAGGGCACGAACCGGACGATTCATTCCCGATCCCAGGGGCGACCAGGAAGAGCCGTCCCAGGAAGCAACATAATTGGCTTCAACTTCGCCCGCGGCGCTAAATAGACCTCCGGCGATCAATTTCGAGTCATATACGGTCAGGGCATTAACGTCAAGACTCACTCCCGATCCCAAAGGCGACCAGGAAGAGCCATCCCAGGAAGCAACATGATTAGCTTCAACTCCGCCCGCGGCGGTAAATATGCCTCCGGCTATCAATTTAGAGTCATAGACGGTCAGGGCATGAACGTAAAGATCTATTCCCGATGCCAGGGCCGACCAGGAACTGCCATCCCAGGAAGCAATTCTCTTGGCTGCAACTCCGCCCGCGGCGGCAAACCATCCTCCGGCGATCGATTTAGACTCATAGACGGCCAGGGCATACACCTCTGCATACCACGGGCCCGACATTCCCGACCCCAGGGCCGACCAGGAGGAGCCGTCCCAGGAAGCAATTGCATTGGTAACAACTCCGCCCGAGGTGGTAAACCATCCTCCCGCGATCAATTTGGAGTCATAGACGGTCAGGGCATATACGAAATCATTCATTCCCGATCCCAAAGGCGACCAGGAAGAGCCATCCCAGGAAGCAATATACATGGCTGTGACTTCGCCCGCGGTGCTAAAATCGCCTCCGGCGATCAATTCAGAGCCGTAGACGGTCAGGGCACGAACGGCATAATTCACTCCCGATCCCAGGGCCGACCAGGAACTGCCATCCCAGGAAGCAATATTACTCGCTGAAACTTCGCCCGCGGCGGAAAAACGGCCCCCGACGATCAATTCAGAGTCATAGACGGCCAGTGCATAAACGTCCCCGTAAGGCTCTCCCGAAACTCCCAATCCCAAGGCGGACCAGGAAGATCCGTCCCAGGAGGCAACATTGTTGACTGTAACTCCACCCGCGGTGGTAAACCATCCTCCGGCGATCAATTCAGAGTTATAGACGGTCAGGGCGCGAACCGTGTTATTCATTCCCAATCCCAGGCTCGACCAGGAAGAGCCATCCCACGAAGCAATATAATTGGCTGCATGGCCGCCCGCGGCGGTAAACCACCCTCCGGCGATCAATTCAGAGCCATAGACGGTCAGGGCCACAACCCGATCATTCGTTCCCGATCCCAAAGGCGACCAGGAAGAGCCGTCCCAGGAAGCAATATTGTTAGCCTGGATATCTCCAACAACGCTGAAAGACCCGCCGACAATAAGCAGACCATTACAGGTTGTCATGGCATACACCAGTCCATTAACGCCGGGAATTGATGGTGACACCGTGTTGTCCCAATAGATATCATCCGGGTGATCCATGCTTGATGTGACCTGTTGGGGGCGTATCATTGGTTCGCGGGTAATCGGATCAAGTTGAATATGGTATCCTTCCCAATTCAACGGACCCTGGTAACCCGATTTGCGAATCTTTTCCAGATCAAAGCGGTGGTCCGGCGTCAAGAAATCGCCAACGCTCCTGGTCTTCTTATCAGCTACAGATGGAGTATTTCCGTGGTTAATAGAAGACTTGCCGGTTAATGGCTCAGCAGATGCAGCTGTCTTAAGAACCAGGGCAAATGCCACCGCAAAAAGGACAGCAGAGTTTTTCATGAGACTTCTTCTAAACATCTCTCAACCTCGGGCGTTAATGGTTCTTAGGCAAAAAGGCGTAGCACAGTGTTCAAACTTTAAAGTCAAATATCTCACAACTCTAATTTGCAGGTCAGTCTTTTTGGGAATCTACTATAAACAAATATAACCCAAACGCTCCTAAAAAGCAAGCGAAATTCGCCAAAAAACAGAAAACGGCTAGCAGCTTTTTTACTTGATGCTGTGCTGTCCTACTCACCACATATCAAAAAGAGAATTGTGCGGGATTGGTGATGCCACAGACAGATCCCCAGCCAGGCGGGAGAGTCTTGCCGGCGGGCTTCTTTATGGACAACAAATCCTGGAGTGTTCGGCTTCAGCCGAACCACAGTCTGCCTGAGGTCATACGACCTGTGAGGGCAACCGCTCCAGACTGTTTTGCCTTCCCCTCCCTTGATGAGAGGGGTCGGGGGAGAGTGACACGCGCGGATGCGTGCGCGTACGGCACCACCCCCTCGCTAACTTCCGCCATTCCGCCATTGGCGGTCGGACGAGCGTCGCCAAACAGCTCCGTATGGGCGTCTGGACGGACGCGCCCCCGGCGGACAAGCGGAAGGGAATAGCACAGGTGTGTGACAGCTCGTCTCAGTGTGAACAACAGACCGTAATGGCGAGGAGTCCCCCTGGACGGGAGACGAAACAATCTCATCGCTTTCCAGCTACGCAAAGATTGCTTCGGCCCGACTTCGGCGGACCTCGCAATGACAGATTGGACCTGATCACCTCATCTTTAGCGCCGTCGCTTGCCTGACGCAGCAGTCGGGAGAGGGCGCTGGACCTGACCGGAACAGATAGCTGATCAAGTAGACTACATCACCCGCTTCTACACTACCGCTGAGATTAGCGTCGCCCACGCACATTGGCTCTGGCGCAGGTCCCGACCTGAACAGGTAGCTGATCAGGTAGACCACATCACCGGCCTCCACCGCTTCGTTATCGTTGGCATCGCCGCAGACGAAGGCAGGCTGGTTCAGCAGAACCGAGACATTGTCGGAATTGTAATTTGCAGTTGCCAAGTCCAGGTCCCCGTCCCCATCCAGATCGGCGGAAAAGACTGACCGAGGAGCGTCACCCACCGGATAGACGGAATGGGGGGCAAAGGTGCCGTCCCCGTTGTTCAGCAGAACCGAGACGTTGTCGGAATACCGATTCGCAGTCGCCAAGTCCAGGTCACCATCACCATCCAGATCAGCAGAAAAGACTGAGAGNNATCAGCGGAAAAGACTGAGAGAGGCTCAAGACCGACCGGATAGACCGAATGGGGGGCAAAAGTTCCATCCCCGTTGTTCAGCAGAACCGAGACGTTGTCGGAATAGTAATTTGCAGTCGCCAGGTCCAGGTCCCCATCCCCATCCAGATCAGCAGAAAAGACCGAGACAGGATCGTCACCCACCGGATAGACCGAATGGGGGGCAAAGGTGCCATCCCCGTTGTTCAGCAGAACCGAGACATTGTCGGAAAGCCAATTTGCAGCCGCCAAGTCCAGGTCCCCGTCCCCATCCAGATCGGCAGAAAAGACTGAGGAAGGATAGTCGCCCGCCGGATAGACGGATCGGGTGGCAAAGGTGCCATCCCCGTAGTTCAGCAGAATCGAGACACTGTCGGAATAGGGATTTGCAGCCGCCAAGTCCAGGTCCCCATCCCCATCCAGATCGGCAGAAAAGACTGAGAGAGGACCCTCACCCGCTGCATAGACGGAATGGGTGGCAAAGGTGCCATCGCCGTTGTTCAGCAGAACCGAGACGCTGTTGGAATTGCTATTTGCAGTCACCAAGTCCAGGTCCCCATCCCCATCCAGATCGGCAGAAAAGACTGAGGCAGGGGCGTCCCCCACCGGGTAGACGGATTCGGGGGCAAACGTGCCATCCCCGTCGTTCAGCAGAACCGAGACGTTGTCGGAGAGGTAATTTGCAGTGGTTAAGTCCAGGTCCCCATCCCCATCCAGATCAGCAGAAAAGACTGAGTGAGGATCGCCGCCCGCCGAATAGACCGAGTGGGGGGCAAAGGTGCCTGAACCATCGTAGACAATCGATGTAAAAGACCAGACATAAGCGCTGTCCAGAGTAATACCGTCGTACGACTCCAGCCCGGTGGTGAGCGTAACCGTAACCACTTCTCCTTCATCGAAATCCTCTACCGGGTCAAACGTAGCCGTTCTGCTCGGACCGTCGTACGTAATCGTGCCCGGATGCAGTCCGGTTGACCTGGCATTCACCACAAACGTGGAGTCGTTGATGGTGGTCTCATCCATATCAATGTCAAACGTAACGGATACATTGCTGGAGAGCGGTACGTTCAACTCGTTCTGCGCGGGTGAGGTGGAGACAATGTGGGGTCGGTTCTTGTTCTGCAGAACCGAAACATTGTCGGAGGTGAAACTTGCCGTGGTCAGGTCAAGATCGCCATCTCCATCTAAGTCCGCTGCAAAAACCGTGTGAGGGTAACCGCCTACTGCATATTGCGACTGTGCGGCGAAGGTGCCGTCTCGGTTGTTGAATAGTACTGAGACATTGTGGGAATAGTTGTTCGCAGTAACCAGGTCGAGATAATCGTCTCCATTTAGATCTGCTGCCAAAATCCAACGAGGGCTGTCATCCACTGAATAGAGCGACTGTGCGGGGAAGACTCCATCGCCATTGTTGAGTAATACCGAGACGTTGTCCGATACAGCATTTGCGACGGCCAGATCAAGATCGCCGTCCCCATCTAGATCTGCTGCAAAAGCCATGTGAGGCTCCTCACCCGCCGCATACAGCGACTGTGAAGCGAAACCACCATCTCCGTTGTTGAGCAGGACTGAGATGCTGTCCGAAAACTGGTTGGCAGTGGTCAGGTCAAGGTCACCGTCTGCATCCAGGTCTGCGGCAAAAACCGAAATCGGGTAATCACCCACTGCATAAGGAGCGTGTGAGGCAAAACTGGCGTCTCCATTGTTCAGCACAACCGAGATACTGTCGGACTCGTAATTAGCGGTGGCTAGATCAACATCTCCATCCCCATCCAGATCTGCAGCAAAAACTGACCAGGGGCCGTCACCTACGGGGTATAGCGATTGGGGGCCAAAAGTACCGTCCTGATTGTTCAGCAGCACGGAAACGTTGTCCGAGTTCAGATTTGCGGTAACCAGGTCAACATATCCGTCACCATCCACATCCGCTGCAAAGACTGTAATGGGAGTGTTGCCTGTTGAGTATAGCGACTGTGCAGTAAAACCGCCGTCTCCGTCACTGAGCAATACTGACAAATTGTTGGAATACGTATTTGTGGCAATCAGGTCCAAGTAACCGTCTTCATTCAGATCTGCCGCGATAACCGAGTTAGGGGCATCACCCACCGGGTAGACTGAGTGTGGCTGGTAAGTTCCGGTACCGTCATGAACCACACAGGTAAAAGACCAGGCAAGACTGTTATCCAAAGGAGCACCTTGAGACGATTCCATACCAGTGGTCAGGACCACAGTTACGACTTCTCCCACGCTAAAGTTGTTGTGCGGATCGAAGGTTGCTGTCTTGGCGGCAACGTCGTAGCTAATCGAGCCTGTGTGGCGCCCGGTACACGTAGCATTGACCAAAAATGTGGAGTCGTTGATGGTCGTCTGGTCCATGTCCACATCGAAGGTCAGCGATATGTTGGCGAAGATCGGTACGTTGAGTTCATTCTGCGCAGGCGAGGTGGAAACAATGTGGGGCGGTTGAGCAGAAGCAGGCATTACCCAGAAGGCATGGCTCGAAAGGCTTACCATGCCCAACAGCAAAAGCATCAGGATTTTCTTGTCCACTTTAGACCTCCGGTAGAAGGTGCGGGATATTTAGGGCCACATGGCAGTTCCATATACGTGGCAAGCAGCACGTGAGTTCCGGCCGAAGCCTTAAGTTTTAAGTCAAGAAGCCAGGCGAATAAGATGCACGTCCTGTGCTCCTCAGGCTGCAGCACGTAACACGGACCGGTACCATTACAGTAATCAACTTCCTGCAGATTTTAGGGAAAATCGGCCTTACAGGAAGGACTGGTTGGAGATTAAGAAACCGTCCAACCTCCTGTGAGGAAGTCCGGCCAGGTTTACTGCGAGTGAGTATCTTCTTGGCCCTAGCAGGAAGGTGCCGGGCCACCTCTGAAAAGATAATCTATCAGATAGGCCACATCGCCCGGGGCAATCACGCCGCCACGATTGAAATTTCGAACTTCATAGGGATCGCAAGCTGTCTTGTCGGGATTTCTTAATGTGCAGGCCCGGCTTCTGCTCCGGCCCCCTATTTCAGAAGGAGCATCTTTTTCGTCTCGGTCAAATCGCCGGCTTTGATCCGGTACAGATAGACTCCTGTCGCCACCGGCCTTCCATCACGGTCTGTCCCGTCCCACCGGGCGGTGTACTCGCCCGCAGGCTTTACGTCGTCGACGATGGTATCTACTCTCAGGCCCAAGATATTGTAGATGGAAATCGTCACGTGACAGCGAGTCGGGACCCAGTAGTTTATGGCGGTGGATAGATTAAAAGGATTAGGGTAGTTCTGACGCAAGGAGAATCGGGTTGGAACTGGCTCTGCAGTAGTTTCTACATCGCTGCCAGCTTCGTTCAGCAGAACCGAAACACTGTCGGAAGAATAATTGGCAGTTGCCAGATCCATGTCGCCATCACCATCCAGATCGGCGGCGAAGACCGAGTAAGGGTTCCAACCCACCGGATAATTGACCGAATCGGCAAAGGTGCCATCACCGTGGTTTAGAAGAACCGAGACATCGTCGGAGCCGAAGTTTGCCGCCACTAAGTCCAGGTCGCCGTCGCCATCCAGATCAGCCGCAAACACTGACTGGGGCTGGCGCCCGACCGGATAATTGACCGGATCGGCAAAGCTTCCATCCCCGTGGTTCAACAGAACCGAGACATTGAAAGACTGACCATTTGCGGTTGCCAGGTCAAGGTCACCATCAGCATCCAGATCAGCCGCGAAGATTGAGTATGGGGTATCACCGACCGAGTATTTGACCGGATCGGCAAAGCTGCCATCCCCGTGGTTCAGAAGAACCGACACGTCGTCGGAATTCCAATTCGCGGTTGCCAGGTCAAGGTCGCCATCAGCATCCAGATCAGCGGCAAAGACTGAGTAGGCGAACTCACTGACAGAATATCCGGCCGGATTAGCAAAGGCGCCATCCCCATGGTTGAAAAGAACTGAGACATCCGTGGACAACCGATTTGCTGTCGCCAGATCCAGGTCGCCGTCGCCATCCAGATCAGCGGCAAACACCGACGCGGGCTGGGTTCCGACCGGATAGTTGACCGAATCAGCAAAGCTGCCGTCCCCATGGTTTAGAAGAACCGAGACGTTGTCTGACTGAACATTTGAGGTTACCAGGTCAAGGTCACTATCAGCATCAAGATCAGCAGCAAAGACGGAGGAGGGCTCATCACCGACAGGGTAATTGACCGAATCGGCAAAGCTACCATCCCCACGGTTCAGAAGCACCGAGACATTGTCGGAAGCCGAATTTGCGGTTACCAGATCCACACCACCGTCACCATCCAGATCAGCAGCAAAGACCGATACGGGCTCACCGCCCGCCTGATAATCGACCGCAGGAGGGAAGGTGCCTGCACCGTCCTCGACTACCAGAGTGAAAGACCAGGCATAACTCCTGTCCAGAGGAACCCCCAGTGATGATTGAATACCCGTGGTTAGAACCACCGTGACCACTTCGCCTTCCTCGAAATCCTCTTTGGGGTCGAAGCTGACGGTCTTGGTCGCACCGTTGCAGGTGATGGTGCCCTGGTGCAGCCCGGTGTATCTGGCATTCACCACAAAAGTGGAATCATTGATCGTCGTGTCCTCCATCTCGATATCAAACGCCACCGATATATCGGTGGAGACAGGCACGTTCAGCTGGTTCTGCGTAGGTGTGGTAGAGACAATATGGTGCGTTTGGGCAGAAGCGGGCCAAGCCCGGAAGGCATAGTTAGACAGGCCGGCTATGCCCAGGAACAAAAGCATTAGGATTCTTATGTGCACTTCGTACCTCCGGAAGAAGATGTTGGAGATTTAGGGTCAAATGATAGTTTCGAGCCCGTGTCAAGGAGTGCTGGATTTAGGGCAAACCTTGAGTCCTAAGGCGGGCAGACCGTACTGAAAAGATCGGCGGTATGTCATTCTAGGTCTCCCCAGTGAATGTAATCTCCTGGTATAATAATACTCAACTTTTACCCGGTGTCAAGTGTAATCCGGCTTACTAAGATGGCTTGGCTACAGGACATGAATAGGCCGAACCCTCAGGGTGAAGGTTCGGCCAAGTTTACTGCGAGTGAGTACCTTATTCGGCCTAGCAGGAAGGTGCCGGGCCACCTCTGAAAAGATAACTGATCAGGAAGACGATGTCGCCGGCTTCAACCGAACCGTCACAGTTGGCATCTCCAGCCGCCAACGGATCGGGAGCAGGACCGTCTCTGAATAGATAGTTGATCAGATAGACCACGTCTCCGGGCGCAATCTCTCCGTCTCCGTTGGCGTCACCGGTCACGTACCCCGGCTCCGTTGCGAGGGATTTGAACACGTAGACCACTCCGTTCGAACCGAAGGTGACACAGGCGATGTTGGGTAATTCATCTCCGCTGATGTCACCGATCTTGACGTCCATTACGTCATCCGCACAGCTGTAATTCCAGAAAGATTCACCTGTCGATCCGTTGATGACGTAAACGTTCTGGTCGTCCGATCCGGCCACCACATCCATCTGGTGATCGTTGTCCACGTCGTAGACCAGAACGCAGTTCACCTCTCCCCCGGTTTCAAAGCTCCACAGCTCATGGCCGTCATCGCCGCTTAATGCGTGCACGTTTTTATCAGTCGAATTTCCTGGCACGACAACGTCGGGGATGTCATCGCCGTTCAGGTCACCATGAGCCAGGCTGTGCACGTTCGAGGCCACCGGCAAAGGTTGTGTCCACATGGGCAGATGCGTTGAGCCATTTATCATGATAATTTCCTTCGGCGCAAAGGGAGTAATGGCCGCAGCGACATCAGGGATATCGTCACCGTTGACATCCAGTGCTTCTACATGTTCAACCGCTTCGGGAGCAGTGTATTCCCAGAGTACGCTCCCATCAGATCCATCAACCACCACCACCTTCTTGCCGGCGGTACCGCTGCCCACGGCGACCACCACATCCAGCGGCCCCGAGCCATTCATCTGGGCCAGCTCCACCTCACCGACGCTGGCCCCCACGGGGCAATTCCACAGCTCGCTTCCATTTGAGCCGTTTATGGCGTAAACGTGACTGTCGTCACTGCCCGCTACAACGTCCACACATTCATCACCATTCAAGTCAGCCGCCTGCAAGCATTTTCTGTAAATCTGATCACCTGGATTGCTGAACTGCCACATCTCGGTGCCATGCGTGCCAAACAAACCGGTCACCCGGTCATCGTTCCCGCCCACGGCGACGTCACTTTTTCCACTATTGTCGAAATCTCCAGCAGTTACGGCGTACAGATTCTCTGTCCCGATCCAGGTCCACAGCTCGGTGCCGGTTGAGCCATCAATTGCCACCGCCAGGTCACCGAGCGAACAGACGGCGATGACGTCTTCGTATTCATCGTCATTGAGGTCAGCGACGGCTATGGCGTTTCCGTACTCCCCGAACGCGTACTCCCACAGGACCGGGGACTGGACTGTTCTCAATGCCCATACTCCTTTGGCGGGATTAGGCGGTGACCCGCTGTGTTCGGCACCGCCTCCGGCCGCGACATCCGTTATGCCGTCGTCATCGAAATCACCGCAGCCCACGCTCTGAATCGATCCATCCACCGAGTAATACCATGTCTTTGAGCCGTCGCGACCCTCTAAAACCTGCACTCTGTCGCTGGTTGCCGCTACCACGTTTAGGTCGTTGTCGCCGGTTACGTCCCCGAAGGCTATATCTCTGGTATTTCCATCCAGGGTGTCGGATATCCACAGGGGGACGTCCGATCCACCGGCAAAAGCATAAATTACGTGAGTGCCAAGGTAGGTGCCAACTATCAGGTCCGGCTCTTCATCGTCGTCCATATCATGGGAACGGAGAACAATGTCGCCGTTGGTATGATTGAGGCTTCCCAGATTATAGCTCCATTCCAGATCGCCGTTCAACCCGTCTCTGACGAATACCTCCCCTTGGTCATAGGAGTAAATACCGCCGAAGACGGCTTCCGGGTCTCCGTCGAAGTCGATATCGTCTATCAGGACGTCCATCACCACATAAGGAACCGTCATACCCCATATCTCCGATCCATTGGTGCCGTCCAGAACGCCGAAGTAGTTGTCCCAGCCAGCCAGGTACTCGTGAGCATATCCGACATCGTCAATGCCGTCGCCATTCACATCTCCGGCATCGACTGCATTCAACCACAGACTGCCGATAAGCGTGCTCCAGAGCTCGCCCCCGGTCTGACCATTAATGGCGTGGACATAGTCGTCGAAACACCCCACTGCCACGTCCAGATACGCATCGCCGTTAAGGTTGCCCACGGTAACAGAGTTGTTGGTCGACCCGGTGTAATACGTCCACAGCTGGCTGCCATCCGCCCCGTTAATCGCATGGACCCTTCCGTCGGGCGTGTTGGTGGAATGATATGAAGCGCCGGCGACCACATCCGTGACACCATCATTATTTAGATCGCCGATAGTCATTGAGCGGATACCGTCGTTCACCTGATAGGTCCACAGCGTATCGGCCGTTGCCCCGTCAATGGCGTAAACCTTGGATATCTCGCCGTAATAGTCGGAGCTGTATTCCGCTGCTATCACATCCTTAACGCCGTCCTCGTTGACATCAGCGGTTTCAACGCGCCGGATGTCGAGATCAGAATCGAATATCCAGATAGGTTCTGCAGAGGATTCTTGCTTATGGTTGCTATCAGCCGACTGCGGGCAGAGAGCACCAGCCAACGCAACTAGCGCTACTGAGAGAATGAACATCTTATTGCATTTGAGTAAATGATCTCTTCCAGTCATTCTGCTTACCTCCAATATGAGGTTAAAGGTTCTGGTGCGGCTGTGCGCCTATGGACCCTTAGCGGATAGTCTCTGTAAAAGACTGTGGCTCTCTTATTAATATATGCATTGCTCCCTCAAAAGCAAGACAATATTGCTTCAAAAGTAAACCTGCAATAAAACGGCCGAACCCCTCAATGAGGGACTCGGCCGGGTCTCTGAGAACTGAAATACCCTTTTGCTTAGCACGAAGGCGGCGGCCCTCCTCTGAACAGGTAGTTTATCAGGTGCACCACGTCCCCAGAGTCGACGCCACCGTCGCAATTGCTATCTCCTGCCGGGAGTGGATCAGGGGGAGCACCACCCCTGAACAGATAGTTTACCATAAAAACCACGTCTCCAGATTCTACCACGCCATCACCGTTGGCATCTCCGCGGACGGCGTCATACTGAACGTACTTGATGGTGGCATAGTCGTAACTGGTTCCGCTACCGGAAGCTTGTCCGGTCACATACACATTGCCAGAACCATCCACCGCTATGGCCCAGGCACCGTCGAAGTAATTCCCCGATCCGTTGTATCTTGTTGTCCATAGCTGGTTCCCGTCTGGATCATACTTTACGGTAAGATAATCATCGTGGGCCCCTTCGACACCCTGACTATATCCGGTGACGTAAGCGTTACCTAAATCATCAAGGGCTATGGCAGAAGCCACCTCGCAGTTGTCTGACCCTGAGTGGTATCTTGCCACCCAGAGCTCTTCCCCGGCGCCGTCATACCTTACCGTCGCGTAGTCAAAGAGCGTTCCGCTGAAACGGCTCCATCCGGTCACGCAGGCATTCCCTGAACCATCAACTGCTATGGCCGAAGCAACCGAGCCAGGTGGTATGATCAGCTCATCAGCATACGTTCTTGCCCAGAGTTCGTTCCCGTTCGGATCATACTTTACGGTTGAGTACTGATAGACCACATCGCTGTCATAGCTCGACCCGGTCACGTAGACATTGCCAGAATTGTCTACAGCGATGCCGTAAGCTGCATCAGCTCCGGTTTCAGGTCCATCATATCTTTGTACCCACAACTCGTTGCCATCCGGGTCGTACTTAATGGTGGCAAAGTCAGAACTGGTCCCGCTGCCGTGACTCGCGCCGGTCACATAGGCATTCCCCGCATTATCCACAGCTATAGCGTGAGCCTTGTCATCGCCGTTTCCCAGCCCATTGTACCTGGCGACCCAGGCTTCATTGCCGTTTGCGTCATATCTGATGGTGACGTAATCCTCGCTGCTCTCGCTTCCGATACTGTACCCCGTGACATACAAATTACCGGACAAATCAAGTGCTATACCAAACCCTGCATCAGTTGAGTTGGCAGGCCCGTTGTACCTTCTCACCCAGGCAGTGTCTCCGTCGGGCTGATACTTTATTGTGAGACAGTCAGAGTTATTCCCAGCGCCCACACTGTGCCCCGTAACGTACACATTCCCTGAGCCATCGGCGACTATGTCAACGCCTACATCCCGGGAATCTGCTGGCCCATTGTACCTTGTGACCCAGGCGACTTCTCCGTCCGGGTGGTACTTCACGGTGGCATAGTCCCAGTCTGTCCCACTCCCCACGCTCTGTCCAGTGACGTACACATTGCCAAAATCGTCTACAGCTATAGCGTGAGCCTCATCTTGAAAACTTCCCGGACTATCGTATGTCCTTACCCAAGCGGTATGCACGACCATGTCCGCAGACGAGGGCAAAGCCCAGAGAACCACAAGCAGAATCAGTAAACCTTTTCTGCACATGTTACCACCTCCAGGGTTGATGGTTTTGTGGTAAGACGTTCACGTCCTCAGATTAATAGCTCAAGTTTCAAGCTACAAAAATCGAATCTAAAGGGCGAAGTCTTTTCGGAATCCAAATTCAAAATAATACAAAGGTCGTCAAAAAGCAAGCAGAATTTTTAGAAAACCAAAGGAATTTTCTGCCTGATTTCGAAGTCGAAATGTCCTGGTGAGTCTCGTGGGACCCAGCACCTACAGCAAAAGCCCCAGTTCGACGAGAGCTAGGAGCGATTAACTCGCCCCTAAGATAGCTTGCCGGCCGCAAGCTAACAGTCAGGCGATGGCCCATCCTTCAACACGTAGTTAATCAGGTAAACCACATCACATACATCCATAGTCTCGTCGCAATTAACGTTCCCCACCTCCAAAGGTTGAGGGGCAGAGCCGTTTTCGTAGAGATACGCAATGATGTAAATCACGTCCTGAATGTCTATCGCTCCGTCTCTGGCGGCGTCTCCGCGGAGTGCCTGGACGTACTTTATGGTGACCCAGTCTTTGTGCGTGTTGTCATCCATACTATATCCGGTCACGTACACATTGCCAAAGTCGTCTGCGGCAATGGCCTTGGCTTCATCAAAGCCCTCTGCGCCTCCGTTGTATCTCTGAAACCACAGCTCGTTTCCTTCTGAGTCATACCCTACGGTCCCATAGTCGCCCAGGACCCCGCTATCATAGCTGTAGTCGACTCTACCGGTCACGTACACACTCCCAGAACTACCCACTGCCATGGCGCGGGCCTCATCATCCAGTTCAAGAGTTCCTTCATATCTTCTCGCCCAGAGCTGGTTGCCTGAGGAGTCGTACTTAACGGTTGCATAATCACCGTTGTATGGTACACACCAGTTGTGACGGCTGTATCCGGTCACATTAACGTCGTTAGAAGCGTCCAGCGCTATGGCACAGGGAACGTCATCGGCGAATTCCCCCAGCCCGGTGTATCTTCTTACCCAGAGCTGGTTTCCCCAAGAATCATATTTAATGGTAGCATAATCCCACCAGGTCCCACTGCCGTCACTACATCCGGTGACGTAGACATTGCCGGAACCGTCTATTGCCATGGCCCTGCCCTCGTCAATGCCGTCTCCAAGCGCGTTGTATCTTTGTATCCACAGCTGGTTTCCTGAAGCGTCATACTTTACGGTGGCGCAGTCAGACTGCCATAAGACACCATTGGTGACACTGTCCCAACTCACCCCCGTCACAAAGACATTGCCATTTTCGTCTAAAGCCAGACCTCTGGGGCAGTCCAATAAGTCCGAGGGGCCGTTGTATCGTCTCACCCAAAGCTCAGTTCCGTCGGGGTCGTACTTTATGGTGGCATAATCATAGTCAAGCAGATCCGTCCCGCCGCCTTTGCTTGAACCGGTCACGTGTACGTTGCCCGAGTCATCCACCGCTATGTGCGTGGCTATGTCCCAGTNNTTTGCTTGAACCCGTGACGTGAACATTCCCGGAGTCATCCACCGCTATGTGCGTGGCTATGTCCCAGTGACGTGCGGGTCCTGCATATCTGCTTACCCATAGTTCGTTCCCCGAAGAATCGTACTTTATGGTGGCATAGTCCCACGACGTTTCGCTGCCAATACTTCTTCCGGTCACACATACATTCCCTGAATCGTCCAGCGCCAACGCGAATGGCCAATCCTCGCTGCTTCCTGGGCCGTTGTAGGTTGCGACCCACAGTTCGCTCCCCTGCTGATCATACTTGATGGTGGCGTAGTCCTCGGCTGTCCATGGGCCGCTCCAGCTATACCCGGTCACATAGACGTTGCCTGCATCGTCCACGGCCAAGGCTTCAGCTACATCATCGTAGTCTCCCGGGCCGTTGTATCGTCTCACCCAGGCAGTATCGACAATTAGCTCCGCCCAGGCAGGCAAAGCCCAAAGAACAAATAGGAGAGCCAGCCAGGTCTTCTTTTTCATCGCAGAACCTCCTACAGAAATAGGAGTCAGATAGGAAGTTGAGTTCAAAGCGGCAAGCTCTAAACCTTGAAAACGAGCTCAACACCATCTCATTGGGCTGAATCTCTACTATAAAATAATCAAAATGGCGCTAAAAAGCAAGAAAAATGCTGCGTCAAAAGGAGTGGTCCCCGCTATACCCATGTTACTCACCCAGCGAGGTTCCACGTGAGTCTATCGAATAATATTCTCTGGAGTCAGGTTACGAACATCTCGGGGAGGCTGTTGGATACTGCACAGGGGCAGGAACTCAGCCTGCCCCTGCGAAACGTTCTTTTTACGAGTTTGTAAAACTGGGGCCTTTGTCCAGATTGTCCGCTGCGTCCTTGTCAATCACACGTGGATCAACAGATCAGCAGACAGCCCCCGATTTCGGGGAGGAGCATGTCTATTCGGAGGGAGGCCCCAGGAGCCGCAATACCGCTCTTCTGTTGGTCGCTCGCCCCGTTCTGGTATCGTTCAATACCTTGGGCTTTGATTCCCCGTGGCTTATGTAGAATATCCTGTGGATGGCAACGCCGTACTTGTCTGCCAGGAATCTCTTTACGTTCTCGGCCCGTTTCTCTCCCAGAACCTCGTTGTAGGCGTCAGACCCTATGTTGTCGGTGTGTCCCTCAATCTCAAGGATAAGGGCCGGCCTCTGCTGCATGGTGGCCCCAATCTCATCTAAGATGTCCTGTGCAATCTTGGTGAGGTCATACCTGTTGAAGTCGAAATTCACGTCCCGCTCTCCGATCACCTGGTAATTGACATAGCCTGCGGCTTCCTCCGCCTTTCTTAAAGCCTTCGTCGCGGCGCTCAAAGCGTCATCGGCTTTAGCATCTGTCGCAGAGAGTTTCGCATCCAGCTGTTCCAACTGAGCCCTATTGGCCTTGGCCATGTCCTCGACCTCTTTGGTTCTTTTTTTGACAGAGGACGTCGAGGCACAACCCCATGCCAGAATTCCGGACAGGCTCACCATAATCAGAACGACCACCGTCCTATGGTTACTTAACATCGGGCACCTCCTCATTTAGATATTGTTGACGCCGACTTATCGTTTTTCCTTTTCCTTGCTCTCTTTTCAGAGAGTCACAACGGGAAGGTTACACAGCCCGCGCCCGAAAGTCAAGGAAAAAAACTGAGGAACTCCACAGGAACCTTGACCCCCTCCGCAAGAAATCGCTGGCGCGGGGGGTGGAGCGCCTCGCTGTCAAGATCCTGTCCCACCAGGCAGAAGAAAGCCGAGGGGACGAGTGCGCCGGTTAACAATCTCACTTTAGCGCTTCCTTTATTCCGTTCACTATGAATTGAACTGGCACAATTAGCAAAATCAAGCCCATCACCCGGGTTATCACCTTTATGCCGAGGGGCTTGAGAAGTTTAAGGATGATGTCAGACTTGAAGAGGATAAGCATGGAAGCTATACACACGCAAATAGTGGCAAGAACAAAGACCGCTTTCAGGATCATAGTGTCGGCCCTGCCGAAAATTATCATGCCGGTGATAATGGGTGCCGGCCCGGTGTGCAGAGGTATTGCCAGAGGAACTATTGTGATGTTCTCCTTTTCCCCCTTTTTCCTGGTATTCGGTGCAGGTCTTGCGCCCGAACAGCATCTCTACGGCAACTATGGAAAGTAAGATTCCTGCGGCTATGGAGAAAGAGTATAGCCTGATGCTTAGATATCCGAAGATATAGTTGCCGAAGATCACAAACAACAGCTGAATTCCCAGAGCAACCAGAAGGGCCCTTCGGGCAATGTTTCTTCTGTCCAACCTGGAGTACTTCTCGGTCAAGGACAGGAATATGGGCAAGTTGGTGGCAACATCTGCCACCAGAAACAAGGAAACGAAGGCTGTACCAAAGTAAGCTACAGGAGACATCTACTCTCTTGAAGAGGAATTCACTTTTTTCTCAGGTTTTAGGTGTCTGTACAGGAAATAGGCTACTCCTAATACTATGATTACTCCGATGAAGATGTCGGCTCGCCGAAAGTAGACTCTTATGCTCATCCAGTTTTCGCCAAGAATCTTGCCCACGTAAGCAAGCATGAAACACCAGGGTAAAGATCCAAGAAAAGTGTAAACGACGAACTTGAAAAAGTTCATTCGGGCAATTCCCGCCGGTAGAGAGATAAAGGTCCTTATTACCGGCAGAAGACGGGAGAAAAATATTACCCACTCCCCGTATCTGTCGAACCAGCGATCTGCGGTGGCCAAGTCCCTAGACGAGATCAGGACATACTTTCCATACTTTTGGATGAAAGGGCGTCCCCCCCAGATTCCAACCCAGTAAGCGACCACCGACCCTACCACACATCCAAAGGCGCCCGCCACAGAGACCCCCCACAGACTGAATCTTCCTGCGAAAACCAGGTAGCCGGAGAAGGGCATTATGATTTCCGATGGGAGGGGAATGCAGGCACTCTCGATTCCCATGGCCATGATAATTCCTGGATAACCAAGCTCGGAGATGAAGTTGATTATCCAGGCTCCAATCGGCTCAATAATTGACTCGAACATGCTACCTGAGATAAAAAACGGGGTTAGGTTCAAAGGGCTGGAGATTCCCCCTCACCCCCTGTTGCGTCAGATCCGACTTCCCTTTATCCCTTCTCCTCTCTGATGACTTTTATTTTCTTCAATCTCGGTCCCACCTTGTCGAAGATCACGAAGGTCAGGTTGTCTAGCTTGATTTTCTCATCCAGAACGGGAATCCTCCCCAGTGTCCCGGCAAGATAGCCCCCCACGGTGTTGTATTCTTCGGGAAGATCGGTCTTAAACTTCTGGTTGAACTCCCCGATGAACAGGCTGGCGTTGACTATGGCCAGGTTCTCGGACAGAAGATAGATCTCTTCCTCTTCCCTGTCGTATTCGTCCCGAATCTCGCCGACTATCTCCTCGAGTATATCCTCCAACGTGATGAGTCCGGCAGTGCCGCCAAATTCGTCCAGGACGATGGCCATGTGCACTTGCTTTTTCTGGAAGATCTTCAGAAGTTCCCATATCTTCATGGAATCCGGGACAAAGTAGGGTTTCCGCAGAATGTCCTCCAGAATGATAAGCTCTCGGTTCTCCAGCAGGTTGATAATGTCCTTTGCGTAAATTACCCCGACGATATTATCCAGGTTGTCCTTATACACCGGAATTCGGGAGTACCCCTCCTCGGTCATGGCTCGCACGGCCCTTTCGTGACCGGCCTCCATGTCCAGAGCGATGATTTCCGTGCGCGGGGTCATGGCGTTTCGAACCGTGGTATCGGTAAACTCAAGTGCCCTGCGAATTAGCTGTTCCTCGGTGTGATCGAAAACCCCTTTTGTTTTACCTTCGTGCACTATAAACTTCAGTTCCTCATCGGTGACGAATCCGCTCTCTTTAGGCAGTCTGGTGATAAAAGGGGAAACCAGAAGGCGACTGGATTTTGATAGCAACCTGACAAGGAAGAAGGCCAGATTTGACAGAGCGTGAACCGGCCCCACCGTCCTGAAGGCCACCTTCTCCGGAAAAGCCAGGGCCAAATATTTGGGAACCAATTCACCAAGCACCAGGAGCAGATAAGTGATGATGACCACTACGATAGCGATTGCGATCGACTCGCTGGAATTTCGAATGGGTTCTGATGGAATTCTCTCGATCCAGAGCTTCAAATGGTCGACAACCTTGGCGCCCCCTACCACCGAAGCTAATGTGCCCACCAGCGTGATTCCCACCTGAATGGTGGCCAAGAAAACATCCGGCTTGTTCTGGAGCTTGTCCACCAGTTGGGCTTTTTTGTGCCCCTTCTGGGATAGGTGCTTGATCCGACTTTTTCTGGCAGAGATGAGTGCGATTTCAGATGAAGAGAAGAAGCCGTTAGCTAAAATGAGAAGGAGGATTATCAGTATCTCAATCCAGGCGGTATCCATACGGAGGACTATTTCTGTTCAGACAAAAAGAGCGGTGAGGGTCTCCGAGAACGCATTTGCCCCACCGCTTGGAATGCTTTTAAATTCCTTTTGCCATCTTCTCGAGTCTCGCCACACGTTCTTCAATTGGCGGGTGAGTGGAAAAAAGGCTGGCCATTCCTTTTCCGGAGAGGGGGTTGACGATAAAAAGATGGGCAGTGGACGGTTTGGCATCAAGAGGTATTCTTCTGGCAGAATACTCCAGCTTCCTTAGAGCACCAGCTAGAGCAAGAGGTTTGTGGCTGTTTCTTGCTGCCGTGCCATCTGCTGCATATTCTCTTGATCTGGAGATAGCCATCTGTATCAAGAGGGCAGCTAAGGGTGCCACTATTGCCATAATCAGAAGACCTAACCCACCTCCGCCCTGCCTGTCTCTCCCACCATAGCCGCCGAAGATCGCCGCAAAGCGGGCCATAAATGCCAGCATGCTGATGGCACCTGCGAGCGTAGCAACGATGGATCCGGTCAGGATATCCCTGTTCCTAATGTGAGCCATCTCGTGCGAAACCACGCCCTCCAGTTCATCCTCATCCAGAATCTTCATGATTCCCTGTGTGACTGCCACGGCTGCGTGCTTGGGATTTCTCCCTGTGGCGAAGGCGTTGGGAGTGGGAGTGGGGATAATGTAGACCTTGGGCATTGGCAGACGCGCATTCGAAGCTGCCCGGCGGACGATTCTGTGTAGCCGCGGACTGGTGCCCTCATCCACCCTTTGTGCCCGATACATACCCAAGACTATTTTATCCGAGAACCAGTAGGTGCCGAGATTCATCAGGGCAGCAAAGATGAATGCTACTACCATGCCTTGGTTTCCGCCGAGCATGCGCCCGATGAAGATGAAGAGCAACGTCATCAAGGTTAGAAGAAACGCTGTCTTTAGAGTGTTCATGTTTACACCTCCACGATAATCTTAGTTTAAGGAAATCTTCGTGTCAAGGAAAATTTCACTCGTGATACGAAGGTTGGGTCGTGTTTTTTGGCTTTACTCACAACAATCGGGTAAGCCAACGCAGTCGGACACAATTTGCTACACCAGAGACGTGCCTCTTTCTTATAAGATTTTGCTTGCCTTTGAGAACCTATGAATTATCTTTTGATTGGATTCCAGCGAGAACGTTAGTTATCCGAATTTGGGCCTAATTTGAGCAAGAAGGCCTGTGGACAAGTCTTGGCCTCAAATCGGGATTCCAGATTTTGATTTTTGGCTTTTTACTTTGAACCTTCTAACCACGGAGGTGGTGAGATGTACAAAAACATATTAATAGTCATGCTTCTTATATCCTGGGCTTCGCCCGCTGTGGCGGACATGGGTGCAGATGCCGCCTGGGTCAAGAGATATGATGGTCCGGGAAATCACCTGGACTACGCCAAGTTCATAGCCGTAGATGGAGCTGGCAATATCTACGTGACCGGATCCAGTTGGGGCAGCGGGACAAATGAGGACTACGCCACCATCAAGTATGATTCTTCAGGCTACCAGCTCTGGGTGCAAAGATTCAACGGAGTGGGCGGAAATGACTTTCCTTCCGGCATAGCAGTTGATGATGCTGGCAATGTTTATGTTACCGGGAAGAGCGAGTACAGTAGCTGGACACATACTGATTACGTCACCATCAAGTACTGCCCGGACGGAACTACTGCCTGGGTGAGAGGCTACAACGGACCGGCAGACGAGTACGATGATCCCTGGGCCATAACGGTGGACGGGTCCGGCAATGTCTATGTGACCGGATGCAGCGGGGACGCGGCCGGCTCTTATGATAACTATACAACCATAAAGTACTACCCTAACGGCGACACTGCCTGGGTGAGGAGATACAGCGGATTGGCAGACTCGACCAATTGGGCTTTTGACGTGGCAGTGGATGCTTCCGGAAATGCGTTCGTGACCGGAACAAGTTACGGCATCGGCACGTCCTTGGACTGCGCTACCATCAAGTACCTTCCCAATGGTGATACTGCCTGGCTGAGAAGATACAACGGACCGGCAGACGGAAAGGACATGGCTAATGCCATAGCCGTGGATGACTACGGAAATGCTTACGTCACTGGATATAGCTATGGCGGACCTGAGACATCTAATGACTACGTTACCATAAAATATCTGCCAGAGGGGGACACTGCCTGGGTAAGAAGATACGATAGGGGGCCGTACTCAAGTGACTATGCCCTTGACGTAGCCTTGGACAATTCAGGCAACGTTTTGGTCATCGGAACGCGCGCGACCATAAAATACGATGCAGACGNNCACTGAGAATTATATCACCATGAAGTATGACCGGGATGGAAACCAGCTCTGGCAGCAGTGGTACAACGGTCCTGAAAACTCGTCTGACATAGGCCGAGCTGTCGCCGTAGATGGTTCGGGGAATGTCTATGTGACTGGAGAGAGCGTGGGCAGCGGCACGGATTGGGATTATGCCACAATAAAGTATGTTCCTGCCTGGTTCCTGCGCGGTGATGCCAAGCGTGACGGGGTGATAGATGCAGCGGACATTGTGTATTTGATAAACTACCTGTTCAGAGGTGGACCTCTGCCTGAGCACTGGGATTCCGCCGATGCCAACTGTGACAAGACCGTTAGCGCTGGTGATGTAATCCGTCTTCTCGCCTATTTGTTCAGGGGCGGCCCGCCGCCTTCCTGTTAACTTCAGGTGAGGGCTGTTTCCAGGGCACACACGAAAGCCTCAGCTTTCAAAAGCTGAGGCTTTCCTTGTCTTGGTAGAATCTTGAGACGCTGCGCATGCTTGTAGAATCAGCGTCGGCTCGAGATCTCAACAACCGTATGGTATACACAGCCACACCAACCAGTCGTCCCGGCATGTACAGGAATTCGCTAGGCTGTCCGATACTACTTGCAGGAGGCCGCCGACAGCCTTCCCACAGGAAAGATTGTGCTTGATTTTTGTTGAAACACACGTATAATCAGAGGTTACGTTGAAGAAGAGGAGGAACAGATGGCTAAAGTGTGCGAAATTTGCGGAAAGAAACCCTTTTTTGGGAATGCGGTGAGTCACGCCCACAACCTGACCAAGAGAAGGTGGAATCCTAACCTGCAGAAGGTTAAGGTCGTCAGGAAGGGGAAGAAAACCACCATCACGGTTTGCTCCAGTTGTATCAAGGCTGGTAAAGTAGAAGCTTTAAGCTAGGTATTAACCAGGAGATCAGATCTATTTTCTCTTAGGGTTTCTCGAAAGCTGACTGTTCGATGCCGGACTCAGGGCCACAAGGATCTAAGTCGCAAGGTTGGGCCGGTACGCATTCTTCCGTGGGGTTTCGGCGCCAGCCGTCTGCCTGATCTTTAGAATGTCTTGAGCTATCCTTTCGGGCAATTCATCTATCCCATTCCCTTGCAATCCTTCTCGCCTTTTCAAATTCTTTTATTAAGAAGCTCTTACTTGTTCCGCTGTCAAAAAAATCCCAGGGAAGCACCGAGTCGAACTTCTTTGGCGCAAAGACGACTGCCTCAAAATCTACACCGGCTTTCTTCCACGACTGGCGAAGATTCAGGTTATCATTGATCGAATGGAATAATCCTTTCCCCACCTTCCGGTTGCCCAATGACAGCATACCTTGCAGAACTGCCTGACGCACACTTTTTCTTTCGAGATGAATTCCTTTTAGATCCTTCGCAGCGTCAGCGATAATTTTCAGCTTTCTCTTCAACTCTTCTTGCCGGTTCATGGCGCACCATTGAAAGGGGGTATGTGGTTTGGGAATGAATGGATTGATGGAGACGCTAAGTTTTCTCAAACCACGTCTTCTGCCGCTGTCTGCTTTCATCGGTGGAGATTCTTTCACAAAAGCTCGATGCACCTCGCCGACCAGTTTGACAATTCCGTGGACGTCATTTTCTTCTTCGAAAGGAAGTCCAACGATGAAATATAGCTTGAGATTAGGGACAAGAGCTTCTGAAGCCAGCCTGGTAGACTCCAGAACGGCATCTCTGTCGAGGTTCTTCTTGATTACCCGCCACATTTTCTCCGTGCCCACTTCCGGGGCAACGGTAAGTGTTTTCATCCCTGAGTCAACCAGAATCTTCAGGAGTCTCGGGGTGACCATATCCACACGCAAAGACGAAGTTCCGATCTCAAACCCATCTTTGTTCAGAATTTGACAGACATCCTCAAGCTCCGGATGGTCAGATATCAAAGAGCCGATCAATCCAACATGCTTGCTGTCTTTTGCATATCTGTGAACCTGGGAGAGTATGGAATCCTTTTTGTAAAACCTGCAGGGTTGATAGACATATCCCCCGGCGCAAAATCGACATCCGCGGGCACACCCTCTTCCCACCTCAACTAAAAGCGAATTCTTGAAATGGGCATAAGGGGAAGTTATGGGAGAAAAAGTCTCCACTCCATCCAGATTCACGCTTCTTTTTTGAATAACTGCCGGAGCTCCTTTTTGCACCTGTACGTCTTCAAGCGTCTCGTCTCTTTTGTAAGCCATCTGATAGAAACGAGGAACGTAGACTCCCTTGACATTGGAAAGCGCAAGCAGAAGATGGTCTTTTCGGATTCTCCGCGAACGGAGATCGAAGTATAGCTCCATGAATTGCGTAAGCATCTCCTCTCCCTCGCCGACAAAGAGGCAGTCAAAGAAAGGAGCCAGGACTTCAGGGTTTAAGGTGGGCGCAACTCCACCCGCTAGCAGCAAGGGAGTCTTCGCCTTCCTATCGGAAGACAAAAGAGGAATGCCAGAAAGCTTCAGAAGCCTTAAGATATTGGGATAGTCCAGTTCGAACGGAACTGAGAAGGCGATCAAATCAAAACTTTTTATGTTGCGATCGGACTCTAAGGTCTTGGTCTCTCGGTAGGGAGCAAAATCAAACACGAAGAACCTTTCGCAAACCACCTGATCCATCTCATTCAGCAGGCGATAGATGGTCTGAAAGCCGAGATTTGACATGCCCACTTCGTACGTATTTGGAAATCCCAGCGCCACCCGCAGAGCAGATGACTTCTTGGTCATCCTGCCTCTTTCGGTCGAAAGCAACTTCTCTCTTGCGACGGAAAAGCTCTTCGGATTCATTCTCACGGAAAGCCGATGCTGATTTTAGGTGAACCAGTAATTCTCTGTTTTTGACTCAATTAACCCTGTTTCACGCCGTTTGTCAATTCAAATGAGCTGCTCTAAAAGCCTTCGCGCCGCGGAGACCCGCAGGCGCCGCCGTGGTGCTCAGCCGCGAAACCGCCATATTTGGACAACGTCTACGGTGACGCCAACGGCGACGAGGCGGTGAACGGGGACACGCAGTCTATCTTATGACTTATCTCTATGGGTGAGCATGAAGCCCCAGCCCTTGCGAAAGTGGCGACGCGACCGGAGACTGTTCCGTGGATGCGGGCGACGTGGTTTACCTGATCAGCTATCTTTATAGAAAGGGCGAGGAACCCTTGGAGGGTGCTCCCAGTCTTAGAAGTGCAGTCGTCCAGGTCGAGTCTTGAAGATAACGACAATGTAATTGCATTGGCTAAGGTGAGGAGTAGAATAATCCCAGAACCGTAAGCCAAGGTAGCCTCGGCGGTCACGCGGCTATACCAGAGACGTTTCAAATTCAAATGCAGAGCCGGGCGTATCTTACTCATGAGGAGAGGGAACTGAGGTTCCGACCTAATGAATAATAGTTTCATTAACGGAGGATAGGTCATGCCAAAAGCGCTCCGGCCTGCGTTTGTATTGACAATATCCGTTTTGATCCTCCAATCCCTTAGCAATCCTACTGCAACGGACATTCAGTCTCCACGCGAATTGACTGCCGCCGAGAAACACTTGGTCGAATCGGACAACAGATTCGGGCTCAAATTCTTCAAGGAAATTGTCCAAGAAGAGAAGGACAAGAACGTTTTCATCTCTCCCTTGAGCGTTTCCGTGGCACTGGGGATGACATACAACGGCGCCAGCGGAACCACGCAAGACACTATGCAAAAAGCTCTGGAGCTTTCCGGCTTGACACTTGAAGAGGTGAACAAGTCCTATAAGAGTTTGCTGGAACTCTTGAGTGGACTTGATCCGAAGGTGCAATTCGAAATCGCCAATTCAATCTGGTATCGCCAGGGGCTGTCCTTTGAAAAGGAATTCATCAATCTGAATAAGACCTATTTTGACGCCCTGGTCAAGGCGCTGGACTTCGCCAGTCCAAACGCACCTAGCACAATAAACAGGTGGGTCGATGAAAGCACGAAGGGCAAGATAAAAGAAATCGTGAGGCCGCCGATCAGCCCCCAAATGGTCATGTTCCTGATCAATGCCATCTACTTCAAAGGTATCTGGACTTATCAGTTTGACAAAGACAAGACCACCGATGAAGATTTCTTCTCACCTGACGGTTCCAAGAAGCCATGCAAGATGATGACTCAAGAAGGTGAGTTCCGATATTTCGAGAATTCCGAGTTTCAGGCGATCGATTTACCTTACGGCGACGGTGATTTCAGCATGGCCATTTTTCTTCCACGGGTGCAAAAGAACCTCGATTCCCTGGTAGCGCAATTGAGTCAGCAAAACTGGGACAAGTGGATAAGCGGCTTTGCCAAACGTAAGGGAACGCTCCAGCTCCCCCGGTTCACCCTGGAATACGAGCTGAAACTAAATGACGCCCTCAAAGCATTGGGCATGGGAATCGCCTTTGATCCCCTCCGGGCAGACTTCACCAAATTGTACAAGGGGACCGAGCGTGCGTTCATCAGCGAAGTGAAGCACAAGACGTTTGTGGAGGTCAATGAAGAGGGAACCGAAGCAGCAGCGGTTACATCCGTGGGTATAGCACTCACATCGGTCGAACCCTCCGGTTTTTGGATGCGGGTGGACCGGCCGTTCCTTTTTGCGATCAGAGAAAACCAGTCTAAAGCCTTAGTCTTTATCGGAAAAATGGTAGAACCGAGCTCTGAGTGAGCGGAAAGGAGACAGGTAAGATGAAAAGGATTCTGTGCCTTCTCGGCATCGTTTTCTTGGTTGTATCGATCTCCTGTTCGAAGAAATCCACCTCACAGAGGTTCGGCAATATAACGGGGAACGTGTATGCTGCCAGCACGGGCATGCCGATCTCCGGCGCATTGGTCTTTTGCAGTGCCGTCTCAGACACAACGGACGCCAGCGGCGCCTATTCTCTCCAGAACGTCCCAGTAGGGCTCAGAACCCTGGCCGCCTCAAAACCAGGGTACCGACTCTACAGTACACCCACGCAGGTTAAGGAGGGAGCCAACTCGATCGACGTATATATGAATCTAGACGTGGCTACTATGGGCCCGATAGCATTCCTCTCAGACAGAATCGGCAGCACTCAGTTATTCGTGATGGATTCCGACGGCTCAAATCAGCGACAGCTGACTAACTCAAGTCTCCTTGAGTGGTGGGAGGCAGCTCGTTCTCCCTTATGGTCGCCTTACAAACAAAGAATAGCATTTATTGCCAAGCTGGACGCAAACACCCCAACCATTCTGTTGATTAATCCAGATGGAACGGGACTCGACACCTTGGTGCACATGCCCCTATGGTTTGCACTTCTAGGAGACTGGTCTAAGGATGAAAATCAGATTGTGTGTGCAGCTCAGTATCCGCTCCACGAGCCACCTCCGCTTTATGATATTTATCTGATAAACTCAGATGGAACCGGTATGGAGAGACTAATTGGCGCAGACGGACTACCCAGATTTTGCGGGTACGATAGAGTGCTTTATAGCGCCCGGAAAGGGGGATTCACTGCGGGAAACATCTTCGCCATCAACACTGACGGAACCGGAGAGGAGCAGTTGACCGATACCGCCATCGCTGGTGTTTCTTACTACTATATGCCGGTAGCTTCGCCAGATGGAAGCAAGATCGCATTCGGAGTTGAACTTATCATCGATTGTCTTCACTATGCCCTTGGGGTGATGAATTCGGATGGCACCGGAGATACGCTACTTGGCGGGTGCTCTGGCCCTTATAATGGCATATCAGACATAGAGTTTTCACCAGATGGTCAAAAGATTGTCTTTTTAGCCAATAATGGAGATAACAGCGAGGTTTATGTGATAAACGTTGATGGCAGCGGTTTGACTGCGCTTACCGGAGATATTGCCTGCGACCGGAGAGGAGCAAGATGGTCCCCGGACGGGAATTGGATTGTGTTTACCTCTAATATAAACGGGAACATGGATATATACAAAGTCAGTGCGGATGATGCGAAAACGCTTGTTCAGCTGACTTTTGATCCTGCAGACGATTTCAACCCGGATTGGTAGCGAGCCGAGAAATGAGGCGAGGACATCTACGATATTCCTAAAGCGGATCTCAACGATAAAAAGAAGGAGTTTGCCATGTTCAGAAAATTGAATTTCCTTCTCATGCTATTAATGAGTCTCCTCCTGCTGCAATGTTCAAAAAACCCCGTTACTCCGGATAACCCTCCTCCGCGCGAACTGACCTCGGCAGAGAAAAGCTTGGTGGAATCGGACAACAAATTCGGACTCAAGCTCTTCAGGGAAATCTGTGCAGAAGAGAAGGAGTCAAACGTGTTTATCTCTCCTCTGAGCGTCTCCATGGCCCTGGGGATGACCTATAATGGCGCCAACGGAGAAACGCAAGAGGCCATGCAAAACGCCCTTGAGCTTTCAGGCTTAAGCCTTGAAGAAGTGAATCAATCTTACAAAAGCCTGATAGAACTATTGACCGGGCTTGATCCTAAGGTACGATTTGACATTGCCAATTCCATCTGGTACCGTCAGGGCTGGAATTTTGAGCAGGATTTCCTGAACCTGTGCAAGGAATACTTTGACGCCCTAGTAACTGGACTGGATTTTGGGAGCTCCGATGCCGCAAAGACAATCAACGCCTGGGTTGATCAGAGCACCAACGGAAAAATAAACAAAATTGTGGATGACTCCATAGGTGACGCTTTCGTCATGTTCCTGATCAACGCCATCTACTTCAACGGCACCTGGACCTACCAGTTCGATCCAGACCTGACAAAAGATGACAAGTTCATTCTGCCGGACGGAACCAAGAAACCCTGCAAGATGATGTCACAGCAGGGGGATTACAGGTATTTGTTTAATTCGGTCTTTCAAGCTGTCGATTTGCCTTACGGCGATGGCGAGTTTAGCATGACTGTCTTCCTTCCCTGCCCCGAAGCTGACATCAATTCCCTGATAGCGGAATTCACCCAAGAAAATTGGGACGAGTGGGTCAGCAGTTTCTCCGAGCAGTCGCTGCAGTTGTTCCTCCCGAGGTTCAAGCTGGAATGCGAATTCGGGTTGAACCAAGTGTTGAAGAGTATGGGAATGGATATCGCCTTCGATCCCAACCGCGCCGACTTTACAAGAATGTTCAAGCCGGGCGGGATATGGATTGACGCAGTGAAACATAAGACATTTGTGGAGGTCAACGAAGAGGGAACTGAGGCGGCGGCAGTTACTTCTGTGGGGATAGTTGACGTATCGCTACCGCCTACAGTGCGGGTCGATCGGCCATTTGTTTTTGCCCTTCGAGAAAACCACTCTCAGACGATTCTCTTCATAGGAAAAGTCGTGAATCCGAGTTCCGAGTGAGCTTTGGGAGCCGGTAAGTCTTGGGCTTACTTCAGCGGGATGGTTTCTCAGACGGGAATACGTGCCCGCGGGGCGCTATACCGTGCAAACCAAGTTCTTTCCGCGACCTTTGGCCAGGTATAGAGCTTGATCTACCTTTGCGATCAAATCCTTCGAGGTTCTCCCGTTTTCCGGGAATGAGGCAATTCCCAGGCTTACCGTTATTTTTACCGGGGGACCCCCGCTGTCAGTCAGGAATTCGTCCGATTCCACCGTACGTCTGATCCGTTCTCCAATCATCCGGGCATCAGCTTTTTCGGTCTGCGGCAGGATTACGGCAAATTCCTCACCACCATAACGACACACCACGTCCACCTCCCGGACACATTCCTTGATCCTTGCAGCCAGACCCTGCAGCACCCGGTTACCGAAGAGATGTCCGTAGGTGTCGTTGCATCTTTTGAACCAGTCGATGTCGATCATGATGATGGATAAAGGCAGGTGGTACCTTTCCGCTCTCATGATCTCGCCAGCCAGTTTGCGACTGAAATAGCGGAAGTTGTAAAGACCGGTCAAGTCGTCCACCACGGTGAGCTCCTGAGTTTTCTGATGCAAAAGCGCATTCTCTACGGCCAACGCGGCTGAGCCCGCCAGAATGGAGAAAATCTTCTCGTCTTGATCCAGAAACGCCCCCGTTCTCGTGGAACGCGCATCCATTACCCCTATCACCTTTCCTCTGGACACCATGGGAACGGCCATAAAGAATCT
>JABAOH010039093.1_pt1 | contig 30038 bp, 28 predicted proteins | sample 7062181 | NCBI WGS metagenome assembly JABAOH01 (sample SAMN14538630, study PRJNA623070) | marine sediment metagenome | biome: marine biome [ENVO:00000428]; feature: marine pelagic biome [ENVO:01000023]; material: deep marine sediment [ENVO:00002113]; isolation source: pool of 5 deep marine...
CGGACCAGCGCGACGAGGCCGCGCAGCGTCATGTATGCGGTGATGGCCAGCACCAGGAGCACCACCAGCGACTTGAGGTTGCCGGCGCCGACGCGGATCAGCGTGCGCTGGCCGCAGCCCGCCCCCAGCGTCATGCCGATGCCGAAAAGGAATCCGCCGAGGACGTAACCGAGCCAGCCGAAATTGGTGGTCAGGTAGATCGAGTTGGTCAGGTCGATCCAGCCCAGGGCCTGCATCGCCTGGCTGCCGAGCAATGCCACGCCGAGCGCCAGCATCCAGGCGCGGAAGCGCGTCTTGGAGCCCATGTTGATCCAATCGCTGATCGAGCCCATGATGCAGAAGTGGGTCTTGTAGCCTACCGCTCCGAACACCATGGCGCCGACGAACCCCCACAGGGCCACCTTGTGGACGACTTCAAGCTCCATGATTGGCGTGGTCCTGCGATTTCATGTGCTACCCCTGAACGTGACGGCGGCGCCGCGCCTACCCGGGTTGGGGGATAGCATAGCCGACCCGATAGCGACCATTAATACCCCTTTCGGGCCTGCAGCCGCGGCCCGCCCCGCCGACGCACATTTGCGCGGACACAGCGGCGCGCGGGCGGCGGGGACGGCGGCGAGAGGTTCCTAGGCCCGGTCTCGACCGCTCAGCGGCCCTCACGGTCCATCTTCTTCAATCGCGTATCGGCCGACATCGCCACTGCGGTGCCGGGAAAGCGCTCGATGATCTGACTCAGCGTCGCCCGCGCGTTGTCGTAGGCCCCAAGCTCGTACTGCAGGTAGCCGATCTTGAGCAGCGCCTCGGGTACACGCTGGCTGCCCGCGTAGCCGTCCACCACCGCGCGGTACCCGATCAGCGCCGACTCGAACTCGCGGGTCACGTAGTGCGCCTCCGCGATCCAGTACTGCGCGTCGTCGGCGAGCTGACTCCCCGGGTAGTCGCGAAGCAAGCCCTGGAAGCCTTCCACCGCCTCGCCGTAGCGCCCCCTCTTGAGGGCGTCGAAGGCCGCGTCGTAAGCGGCCTGCTCCTGAGCCACATTGCCGCGCTTACGCTCGGACCAGCGGGAAACCGTCACTTTTTCCTCGGCGGCCGACGGCGCACCGGCCCCCGCCGCCGGCGGCAGGGGGGGCAATGTCGCGTCGATGGGCTGCGTGGCGCCGCCGCCCTGGATCGCATCCGGCTGGCCGGTCCCGGCCATCGTCTCGGTGTCGCCCCGCTCCCGGGCACGCAGCCGTTGGTCGAGGTCGTCGTAGAAGGCGCGCTGGCGCTTCTTCAGGTTCTCGAGCTCGTACTGCTGCTCCTCCAGCAGACTGCGCAGCTGGCGCATCTCCTCCTGAACGGCTTCAAAGTCCGTGAGGGCCTTGACGGCGTCCTCATTGAGCGTCGTCGCACCGCCGCCACCGCTCGACGACGGAGCCGCCGTCACGGCGTTGGCCCCGCAACCGCCCAGCAGGGCGGCCGCCGCTAACGCGAGAACCGTTATCGAGCGAACTTGAACCAGCACCGGCAGAACGTCCGCAGGGAGAGCGGCTATTGTAATGCAATAGCGCAACCGGCCCAAGCTGGGGCGACTGCGGGTCCCGCAGACCCGCACGGGCGACCCTGCTTCCAATCCCACCTACAGGCGGGCTCGGCGGCGGGCACCGCCGGCCGTTCAGTAGAGAATCTCGACGCGCCGGTTGAGGCTCCAAGCGGAGTCGTCGTGGCCGATCGACGCCGGGCGTTCCTCGCCGTAGGAGATCGTCTGAATGCGCTCCGGCGTGATGCCGTAGGCCTGCATCAGCCTGGACACCGCCTTGGCCCGCCGCTCACCGAGAGCAAGGTTGTACTCGCGTGTGCCGCGCTCGTCGGCGTGACCCTCGAGGACGACGTTGGCGCCGGAGTTGCCCGACAGCTGCGTCGCGTGCGCCTCAATCACGGCGCGCGACTGCTCGTCGACGTTGCTGCTGTCGTATTCGAAGTAGATAACGCGCTTGCTCAGGGGATCGCCTTCCCCGAACAGCGCCGAGCCTGCCGCACCGCCCTCCGCTCCCAGGCCGGCGGCGCTCGCGCCCGCCGCATCGACGGCGGCCGACTGATCGACGGCCTTCTGGCCGCCACAGCCCGCGAGCGCCGTACCCATCATCAGGACCAAGGCCACTTTCCATCTATCGCGCATTTGCGTCACTCCTCACAGTTTGCCATAAAACGGCGACCACGCCGGCTCTCTCACATCCCCTTGCTGTAGCTTGAGTCTTTGTTTTACCCGTCCGTCCGCCGAGACCGCGGCCAGCACACCGGTGCCGCCCGCCTCGGTGGCATAGAGAACCATGCCCGCGTTGGGGGCGAAGCTCGGCGACTCGTCGAGCTGTGAATCGGTGAGCACCTGCAACGAGCGACTTCTGATGAAGAAGATTCCGATGCGATAGCCGTCGCCCTGATTGGTCACCAGGGTCAGACGTTCGCCATCGGAGGAATAGGATGCGCGCGCGTTGTAGCGCCCCTCGAACGTCAGCCGCTCGGCCCGCCCGCCGGAGCTGCTGATGCGGTAGATCTGAGGCTTGCCGCCACGATCCGAGGTGAAGACGATGTGACGGCCATCGGGCGACCAGGCGGGTTCGGTGTCGATGGCGGTGTGCTGCGTCAGGCGGCGAAACTCACCGCTGGCGATGGTCGTCACGTAGATCTCCGGATTGCCGTCGCGCGAGAGCGTCAGCGCAAGCCGCCTGCCGTCGGGTGACCACGCGGGCGCGCCGTTGAGGCCGGCGTACTCGGCGAGCTTGCGGCGCTTGCCGTCGTGCAGGCGCTGCACGTAGATCTTGGAACGGCCCTCCTCGAACGAGACGTAGGCCAGGTGCGCCCCGTCCGGCGACCATGCCGGCGAGAGGATCGGCTCACGCGACTGCAGAATGGTGGTCGGCCCGAAGCCGTCGTAATCGGCCACCTGCAGGAGGAATTGGCGGGTGCCGCCGGGGGCGGGTTGCGCCGTGACGTAGGCGATACGTGTGTCGAACGCACCCCGCTCGCCGGTGAGCTTCTCGTAGACAACGTCGCTGACCTGGTGCGCAATTCGCCGCAGCCGTGCTCCGGGCACTTTCTGGTAGATATAGCCCGTGAGCTGTTTGCCGTTGAACACGTCGTAGAGGCGGAACTCGACGTTGTAGGCGTCGCCGGCGACCTGGGTGACGCGACCGATGAGAAGTGCTTCGGCCTTGATCAGACGCCAGTCCTTGAATTTCACCTGACCGTGGTCGTGCGGCTGACTGAGAAAATCCTGGCGCGGCAGACTGTCGAAGCGCCCGCTCAGGACCAGGTCGCCCTCGACGATGTCGCTCACCACGTGGGGGGGAGCGCCGCCGCCGCGATACTCGAACGGAACCACTGCGATGGGAATGCCGGCCGCAACGCCTTGCGTGATCTCGATGGTCAACACCGCCGTCGCGGTGAACGGCATCGCCAAGAGCGAGAGCGCCAGCAGCAGACGAACGGATTTTCGCATGATCCTAGGAAAAGGCGCTGGCGCCGGGCTCGAACTCGAACTTGAATTCGCGGATGAAATCGTAGTACTGCCGTTGCGGTGGAATCGGCAGCGGCGACGCCTTTAGCACCGCATTGACAACGGATCGGTCGAAGACCTGATCGCCGCTGCTGCGAACGACACGGGCATCGATGACGTCCCCGTTCGGCGACACGCGCACCAGAACGTCCGCCGACAGGCCCGTCGCCGATGCCGCGGGTTTGATCCAGTTGCGGCTGACTTTCTGCCTTATGGCGGCCCGGTATTGAGCGAACGCGGAAACCGCCTGCCGCTCGAGCTGCTGCTGTGCGACCCGGGCCTGCTCTTCCTGCTGCTTGCGCTTCTGCTCGGCGAGCCGCTGCTGCTCCTCCTTGCGTTTGCGCTCCGCCTGCCGCTTGGCCTCCTTTTCCTGCTCAAGCTTGGCGAGGCGCTTTTTCTCTGCCGCCGCTTCGGCTTTCTTCTTCTCCTCCTCGCGTTTACGGGCCTCAGCGAGCTTCAGCTCCTCCGCTTTGCGCTTACGCTCGACCTCCGCGCTCTTCTGCTCCTCCTCCTTGCGCTGCTGCTCGACGGCGGCGAGCCGCTGCTCCTCCTGGCTGCGCTTCTGCTCGAGCTCTTTTGCCGCTCGCTCGAGCTCGGCGAGCTTCAGCTCCCGATCCTTCTCCTGTTGCTGCTTACGCTCGTCCTCGGCCTTGAGCTGGGCGAGTTCCCGCTGAAGTTCCTGCTCGGGGACCACCGTTGCCTTCACCGGCTCCACGGTCGATGCCGGCGCCACGGCGAGCGTCTGCGGATCGTCGTTCCACTTGAAGCTGACGAAGACAAAGAGCGCCACGACCGCATGCACGATCACCGCGTAGACGACGCTCTTCGCGGTGAGGCCGTAGCGATGTCTCTTGGGTGTCACCTGGAGGTCTGCTTCTCGGGACTCTCGGTGATCAGGCCGATATCCTCCACGCCCGCCTGCTGCAGGGCCACCATGGCCTGAATCACGGCGTCGTATTCCGCCGCGCCGTCGCCGCGCACGAGGAAGGCCGTCCGGGGCCGGTGGCGCAGCACGGCCGCAGCCTTTGCCCTGATCTGGGGCACCGTGGAGACCTCCTCGACGTCCTCGTTGACGAAGTACTCGCCCGCGGCGCTGACGCTGACGACGAAAGGCTCGTTGTCCTCGGATTCGATGGCCTTGGCCTGCGCCTGGGGCAGCTTCACCTGCACCCCCTGCGTGAGCAGTGGCGCCGTCACCATGAAGATGACCAGCAGGACGAGCATAACATCGATATAGGGCACAACGTTGATCTCAGCGACCAGCTTCTTCTTGCGGGTGCGAACGGATTGCGCCATCGCTCGCTGACGTCGAAATCAGGCCTGCTGGGATGCGAAAGTCTGTCGATTGACGATGCTCAAGAACTCCTCCATGAACACCTCATATCGATTCACGAGCCGTTCGGCGCCGTTGGAGAACCGATTGTACGCGATCACTGCCGGAATCGCAGCGAACAAGCCCATCGCGGTAGCGATCAGCGCCTCCGCGATTCCTGGCGCAACAGTCGCAATTGTCGCCTGTTGTAACGCACCCAGGGCTCGAAAGGAATTCATAATCCCCCAAACGGTACCGAACAACCCGATATACGGGCTTGTGGATCCCACGGTGGCCAGGAACGACAGGTTCGTCTCCAGTGCGTCGACCTCCCGGCTCAGCGAAACGCGCATGGCGCGGTGCACGCCGTCGACGAGATCACCGCGATCGACGCTGGACTTGCCCGTCAGCCGGGTGAATTCCCGGTAGCCGGCCACGAACACACTCGCCATGCCTTCGGGATCGCCGCGCCGCCCGGCCCATTCCTGGTAAAGGCGGTTGAGATCGCCCCCCGACCAGAATGCGTCCTCGAAATTGTCCGCGAGCGCGGTCAGCCCGCGCAGGCTGAACCATTTCTGGAAGATCATCGTCCACGAGACGAGCGAGGCGAGGAGCAACAGCAGCATCACCAGCTGCACCAGCAGGCTCGCGTCGCGGATCAGACTCAGCAGCGAGATGGTATTCGCCGAAGCTGCAATTTCTATGGCGTTTTCCATGCGTTCAGCTTGGACTGCATTGCCTGTGGCAGGCGCCGGGGGACAAAGTCGCGTGCGTCGAGACAAGCGACGAGGACGTCGCCTTCGCAGAGCACCGTGTCGTTGCGCGTGAGTCGCTGTGCGAGCAGGAAGCTCGCGCCGCGGGCACGCTTGAGCTCCACGCTCACGTCGACCCGGTCATTGAGACGGGCTGGACTCACGTAGTCGACCTTCACGGACCTAACCGCGAAGACGATCCCTTCGCGTCGTGTCAGCTCGTCGAGCTCGTAGCCTAGCGACCTCAGCCACTCCGTGCGCGCACGCTCCATGAACCTCAAATAGCCGGCGTAGTATACAACGCCCGCTGCATCGGTATCCTCGTAGTAAATGCGCACGGGGATGGAGAATGCGGCGCCCGGGCGAACACTCATTTGGGGTCGAATACGCTGCGCTGCGGCGACGATTCGCCGATGCGATCGATGCCGCAATGCTGCCAGGCTCTCTGCGTGGCCACGCGGCCGCGCGGCGTGCGCACCAGGAACCCCTGCTGGATCAGAAACGGCTCGATCACGTCTTCGATGGTGCCGCGTTCCTCGCCGGTGGCGGCGGCGAGGCTGTCCACCCCTACGGGTCCACCGTCGAACTTCTCGATGATCGTGCGCAGCAGCTGGCGATCGAGCAGGTCGAGGCCGCTGTCGTCTACCTCCAGCATGTCCAGCGCACGGTCGGCGAGCTCGGCCGTGATGCGGCCGTCGCCCTTGACCTCGACGTAGTCGCGCACGCGCCGCAACAGCCGGTTGGCAATGCGCGGGGTGCCGCGCGAGCGCGATGCGATGGCGGCGATGCCGTCTGCCTCGCTGGGCACGTCGAGAATGTCGGCCGAGCGTTGCACGATGCGGCCGAGCTCCTCGGCGGTGTAGAACTCCAGGCGCTGGACGATGCCGAAGCGATCGCGCAGCGGCGAGGTGAGAAGGCCCGCCCGGGTAGTGGCGCCGACCAAGGTAAACGGCGGCAGGTTGAGCTTGATCGAGCGTGCCGCCGGGCCCTCACCGATCATGATGTCGAGCTGGTAGTCCTCCAGCGCGGGGTAGAGGATCTCCTCCACCACCGGGCTCAAGCGGTGGATCTCGTCGACGAACAGGACGTCCCGCGGCTCGAGGTTGGTCAGCAACGCCGCCAGGTCGCCGGGGCGCTCGAGCACGGGACCCGAGGTCTGGCGCAGGCTCGCCCCGAGCTCGTTGGCGATGATGTGCGCGAGCGTCGTCTTGCCCAGGCCGGGCGGTCCGAACACCAGCACGTGGTCGAGCGCCTCGCTGCGCCGACGTGCCGCCTCGATGAAGATCTGCAGCTGCTCGCGTGCCGTCGACTGCCCAACGAAGTCGGCGAGCCGCGACGGACGCAGACTGCGGTCGAGCTCCCCCTCCTTCGGGTCGGATCCCGACAGCGGCGAGAGCAGCCTGTCGGGGCCCGTCACGCCGCCCCCGCCGACATCGAGCGCAGCGCCCGGCGGATGATCTCCTCACTGCTGAGGCCCTGGTCCTGGCCCTCGACGGCGCGGGCAGCGCGCTGCGCCTCGGCGGGCTTGTACCCGAGTGCCACCAGCGCGCTCACGGCGTCCTGCAGCGGCGTGACCTCACGACGCGCGCCGGCGCTGCCCACGCCGGCCGGGGCGAGGGTGGCCGAGGCGACGCGGTCGCGCATCTCCACGATCAGCCGCTGCGCCGTCTTGCTGCCGATGCCGGGCACACGCGTCAGCATGGCGACATCCTCGCTGCCGACACAGACGAGGAAATCCTCGGCGGACAGGCCCGAGAGAATCGCCAGCGCCACCCGGGGCCCAATGCCGCTTACACGCAGGAGGCTGCGGAACAGATCGCGCTCGACGTGACGCAGGAACCCGTAGAGGAGTTGCGCGTCCTCGCGCACGACGAGATGGGTATGCAGCATCACCTCCTCGCCGACCTCCCCGAGGTCGTAGAACGTGGTCATGGGTGCCTCGAGCTCGTAACCGACGCCGTGGACGTCGAGCACCAGCAGCGGTGCGTGCTTGAGCAAGAGCTTGCCGCGCAGGCAGCCGATCATTGCGTTACGCCCGCGCGGCCGCCTGCAGACGCCGCTGCACAGCGGACTTGTGGATGTGACAGATGGCGCAGGCCAGGGCATCGGCCGCATCGCTCGCCGGAGTCGTGCTCAACCCGAGCAGAACGCGTACCATATGCTGCACCTGGTGCTTGTCGGCACGACCGCTGCCGACGATGGCCTGCTTGACTTCGACGGCGGCATACTCCACCACGGGCAGCCCGTGGTTCACACCAACCAGCATCGCCGTACCGCGCGCGTGCCCCAACACCAGCGCCGAGCGCGCGTTGCGCGCGAGGAAAACCTGCTCGATCGCCATGACATCGGGGCGATTGGCGTCTATGACCTCGCCGATGCCGTCGTAGATGATCTTCAGACGCGATGGCAACTCGTCCGACGGTGCGCGCACGCAGCCGCTGGCAACGTGTGAGAGCCCCGCGCGGGATGCATCGACGACACCGAAGCCGGTGATCTGCGAACCCGGATCGATGCCGAGCACACGCATCGCTCAGAGCCAAGGGCCTCGTGCCGCGGGGTCACGCACGGCGCCGGCGCGCCCGCAGCGCAATCGCCTAGGCCGCATACGAGTCCGCCATCTCCTCGGGAAAGCTGGCATTGGTGAACACTTCCTGGACGTCGTCGAGATCCTCGAGGGCGTTCAGCAGCCGCAGCGCCTTGTCGGCATCTTCGCCGCCGAGCACCGCTTCGGTGCTCGCCCGCTGCGTAATCTCGCCGTGCTCGGGCTCGAGGCCCGCCTTGACCAGGGCGGCGCGAACGGCATCGAAATTCTCCGGATCGGTGACCACCTCGACGCTGCCGTCGTCGTCGCTGTGGACGTCCTCCGCGCCCGCGCCGGCGGCAACGTCCATGATACGGTCCTCGTCACTGCCCGGCGCAAAAGTCAGCACCCCGATCTTGCTGAAGAGATAGGCCACCGAGCCGTCCGTGCCCAGATTGCCTCCGAACTTCGAGAACACGTGGCGCACTTCGCCGACGGTGCGGTTGCGGTTGTCCGTCATGCACTCCACGAGCACGGCGACGCCGCCCGCAGCATAGCCCTCGTAGCGCACGTCCTCGTAGACGACACCCTCGAGCTCTCCGGTTCCGCGCTTGACCGCGCGCTCAACGGTGTCACGCGTCATGTTCGCCGCCAGCGCCTTGTCGATGGCCGATCGCAGGCGGGGATTGTGGTCGGCATCGCCGCCGCCGGCCCGGGCCGCCGCTGTGATTTCACGGATCAGTTTGGTGAACAGCTTGCCGCGCTTGGCGTCCTGAGCCGCCTTACGAAAGCGGATGTTGGCCCACTTGCTGTGACCGGCCATCTTTGGATCCCGTCGTCGTGCCCCGTCCGATCGAACCGTCGGCGTCGCAGTTTACCATTGCCGGTACCAGCGCCCCAACCGAGGCGACGTTCGCGGCAAGCCGGGCGACGCGGCGCAACCCGGGCGCCCCGCGGTGAGGCGCGCTACGCGTCGCGATGCCGCGGGTGGCGTCGTTGTCCACGCGCAGTACGTTGTGCCGCCACGGCTCGGATCGCTTCCCGGTTCGTCCACGACCACACGCGCCTGGCGGCGACGTCGAAATCGACCCACTGGTACGCCGTGTGCTCACGGGGATTGACGGCGACCTCGGTCACCGCCGGGAGCTCGAGGGAGAACATGTGCTCGAGATTCTCGCGCACGCCGGGAGCGAAGCGCGTGCTCCACTGCGGCCAGATCTCGAAACGAAAGCTGCGACGCCAGTCGCGCAAGTCTTCGACGCGGCGGATGCCCGTTTCCTCGGCGAGCTCTCGCTCCGCCGCCTCGCGCGGCGTCTCGCTCGGCCACCTGAGACTGCCGGTGACCGACTGCCAGAAGTCGCGCGGCTTGACGCGGCGCAGCAGCAGCACGAGGCCGTCGTGGGTGTACACCACCACCAGCACCGACTCCGGGCGCTTGTAGGCATGCTGAGGGTGCGTCATGTCGGGGACTCGATCTGCGCGAGTGCGCCGGGTTCACCCGCCGCGCGCGGCCGCCGCCGCCCCGGCGGCCTAGGCCGCCGGCGCCGGGCGCAGACGAATGCCGAGCTCGCGCAGCTGCTGATCCTCGACGGCGCTCGGGGCGTCCGTGAGCAGGCAGGTCGCCCGCTGCGTCTTCGGAAACGCGATGACGTCGCGAATCGAGTCCTCCCCCAGCATCATGGCGACGAGGCGGTCGAGTCCAAAGGCGATGCCGCCGTGGGGCGGCGCCCCATGGGCGAGCGCGTTGATCAGGAAACCGAACTTGGCGCGCGCCTCCTCGGCGCCGATGCCGAGAAGATCGAACACGCGTTCCTGCACGTCGGCGCGGTGGATGCGGATGGAGCCGCCGCCGAGTTCGGTGCCGTTCAGCACCAGATCGTAGGCACGCGAACGCGCACTGCCGGGGTCGGTCAGCAGCAGGTCGATATCCTCCTCGCGTGGCGAGGTGAAGGGATGGTGCAGCGAGTCCCAGCGCTTGGCGTCGTGATCGTACTGGACAAGAGGAAAATCGACGACCCACAGCGGCCGCCATGAGGCCTCCACGATCCCCATCTCCGCGCCGAGCTGCAGGCGCAGCGCGCCCAGGGCGTCGTTGACGACGCTTGTCCGGTCGGCGCCGAAGAAGAGCAGATCGCCGTCGCGCACGACGGTGCGCTCGACGAGTGCGTCGACCACCGCATCGGGCAAAAACTTCAGTATGGGCGACTGCAGACCGTCACGTCCGCGGGCAACGTCGTTGACCTTGATGTAGGCGAGCCCCCGCGCTCCGAATTGCTTTACGAACTCGGTGTAGCCATCGATCTGCAGGCGCGAGAGCCGCCCGCCCTGCGGCACCCGCATCGCGGCGACCCGCCCGCCGGGGTCTTTCGCCGGCCCGGCGAACACCTTGAACTCGACGTCGCGCATGAGATCGGTGACGTCGACCAGATGCAGCGGAATTCTGAGGTCCGGACGATCCGTGCCATAGCGGTCGACGGCCTCGGCATAGCTCATGCGCGGAAAAGGCTCGGGCAGCTCCACGTCCAGCACCGTCGCGAACGTCTCCCGTATCATCGCCTCCATCGTCGCGATGACGGCGTCTTCGTCCACGAACGACATTTCGATGTCGAGCTGTGTGAATTCGGGCTGACGGTCGGCGCGCAGGTCTTCGTCGCGAAAGCAGCGCGCGATCTGGTAGTAGCTCTCGAAACCCGACACCATCAGCAGCTGCTTGAAGATCTGCGGCGACTGCGGCAGCGCGAAGAACTGGCCGGGGTGCATGCGGCTGGGCACGAGATAGTCGCGCGCGCCCTCCGGCGTGGAACGTGTGAGGACCGGGGTCTCGATCTCGACGAAGCCGCGCTCGTCGAGAAAGCGGCGCAGGGTGCGCACGACGTCGTGGCGCAGACGCAGGTTGCGCTGCATGCGTTCTCCGCGCAGGTCGATATAGCGATGCCTGAGCCGCACCGCCTCGTTGACGTCGGGCTCGTCGAGCTGGTAGGGCAGGCCGTCGGCCCTGTTCAGCACCTCGAGGGCGGTCCCCACAACCTCGATGGCGCCGCTCGGCAGCTCGGGATTCTCCGTGCCCTCGGGACGCCGACGCACCTTGCCGCACACCCGCAGCACGTACTCGTGGCGCAGCTGCTCGGCGAGCGCGAACGACTCCGCCAGCTCCGGATCGACGACCACCTGTGCCAGACCGCCGCGGTCACGCAAATCGATGAAGATGACGCCGCCGTGATCGCGGCGACGATGTACCCACCCGCACAGGGCGACGTCCCGGCCGATGTGTTTTTCGGCGAGCTCGCCGCAGAAATGGCTGCGCAGAGTGCCGAGAGGCCGCGTCTCAGCCGCCACTCGCTGCACTGCTCTTGCTCTCGCCGCCGGACTTGCCCGATTCGGCCTTGGGCTTCTCGACCTTCTTCTCTGTCTCCGCTTTCGTGTCGGTCGACTCGCCGTCCTTTTTCTCGGGCTTCTTCGCCTTTTCCTTCTCCTTGTTCTTGAAGTCGGTCTCGTACCAGCCGCTACCCTTGAGTCGAAATCCCGCCGCCGACACCTTGCGCTTCAGCTCCGCCTGACCGCACTCCGGGCAGTACACGAGCGGCTCCTCGGAGATCTTCTGCAAGGTTTCGAGCTGGTGACCGCAGGAATTGCAGAGATACTCGTAGATCGGCATGGTTTGCGTCTCCAAAACGACACTGCCCCCGAAGGTGGGGGCAGATCACCGACAATCAATAAGTATATCGCGTCGCCCCGCCGAGCGGATAGCCTGCGGGACACCGCCCATCGCCTTCAACGTCGCCGCCGTAAGCGGCATCAAGCCCCGGCGATGGTGAGCCCGTCGACCAGCAGCGACCCCGTGCGCGTGCCGCCGCGCACGTCGACGTCGGTGCCGCTCTCCGCGAGCCCCCGGAACATCTCACGCAGGTTGCCGGCCACGGTGATCTCCTGCACCGGGTGGCGCAGCTCGCCGCCCTCCACCCAGAAGCCCGCCGCGCCGCGGGAGTAGTCGCCGGTGACGTTATTCACGCCGAACCCGATGAGCTCGGTGACGAGCAGCCCCGTGTCCATGGCGGCCAGCAGCTCGCTGAAGTCCTTGCCGCTGGGCTCGATGGTCAGGTTGTGCACGCCGCCGGCATTGCCCGTGGTCTCCAGGCCGAGCTTGCGCGCGGAGTAGGAATCGAGCACGTAGCCCTGCAGCACGCCGTCGGCGACGACGTCTCGCGCCGCTGTCGCCACGCCCTCGCTGTCGAAGGCGGCGCTGCCCATCGCCCGCGGCAGGTGTGGCTGTTCGTGAATGCGCACGTTCGCGGGGAATATCGCCTTGCCGACGTGATCGACCAGAAACGACGCACCGCGGTAGAGACTGGAGCCGCTGATCGCACTCACCAGATGCCTCAACAGGCTTGCGGCCACCGGCGCCTCGTAGAGCACCGGCGCCTGGCGCGTCTTGAGGCGCCGCGCATCGAGGCGACGCAGCGTGCGCCGGGCCGCGATGCGTCCCACCTGCTCCGGCGCCTCGAGCTCGTCCGCATTGCGCGCCGCCGTGTACCAGTGATCCCGCTGCATGCCTGCCTCGCCGCGGCCGATTACCGCACAGCTTATCTGGTGACGTGTCGAGCGCACCCGGCCGAGAAAGCCGTTCGTGTTGCCGTAGACCTGGTGACGCTCCACGCTCGCGACGGTCGCGCCCTCCGAGTTGGTGATACGCGCATCGCTCGCGCGCGCGGCGTCCTCGCACGCCATGGCGAGCTCGACGGCCCGCTCCACGTCGAGCGCCCAGGGGTGATAGAGGTCGAGATCCGGTACCTGCGTCGCCAGCCGCGCGGGATCGGCCAGCCCGTTACAGGGATCGGCCCCGGTGTGGCGCGCGATGGCGCACGCCGCACGCACGGTGTCGGCCACCGCCGCGGCCGTGAAATCCGAGGTGCTCGCCGCGCCGACCCGGTTGTCGAGGTAGACGGTCACCACGAGGCTCTTGTCGCGGGTGTGCTCTACGGTCTCCAGCGCACCCATACGCACGGTCGCCGAGAGGCCGCGGCTGCGGGTCACGGTCGTCTCGGCGGCGCCGACACCGAGGCGGCGGGCCTCGCTCAGGACGCGCTCGACCAGCTCATGCTGGCCCTGCCCGCTTTCCTGCGGATCGCCGGCGCGGGCGGGCACGTTCAGCTCTGGCATGGTCCTGCCTGCGACGCGTTCAAGCGACCTCCACCCCGCCGACGGTAATGCCGTCGATGCGCAGGGTGGGCTGCCCGACGCCGACGGGCACTCTCTGGCCCTCCTTGCCGCAGGTGCCGACGCCCGTGTCGAGCTCGAGGTCGTTGCCGACCATCGCGACCCGTGTGAGCACGTCGGGTCCGTTGCCGATCAGGGTGGCTCCGCGCACGGGTCGTGTCACCTTCCCGGCCTCGATCAGGTAGGCCTCGCTGGCCGAGAAGACGAACTTGCCCGAGGTGATGTCCACCTGTCCGCCGCCGAAGTTCACCGCGTAGAGCCCTTTGTCCACCGAGGCGACGATCTCCGCCGGGTCGTGCTCGCCGTTGAGCATGTAGGTGTTGGTCATGCGAGGCATCGGGAGGTGCGAAAAAGACTCGCGGCGACCGTTGCCCGTCGGCGCGGTTCCCGTGAGGCGCGCGTTGAGGGTGTCCTGCATGTAACCCTTGAGGATACCGCTCTCGATGAGCACGGTGTTCTGCGTGGGCGTACCCTCGTCGTCGACACTGAGCGAACCGCGGCGCTCGACGAGGGTGCCGTCGTCGACCACCGTGCACGCGGGCGCGGCGACGCGCTCGCCGATGCGCCCGGCGAAGGCGGACGTGCCCTTGCGGTTGAAGTCTCCCTCCAGGCCGTGACCGACGGCCTCGTGGAGCAGAATCCCGGGCCAACCCGGGCCCAGCACGACCTGCATGGAGCCGGCGGGCGCGTCCACGGCCTCGAGGTTGACGAGCGCCTGGCGAACCGCCTCGCGCGCATAGCCGAGCGCGCGCTCGGCATCGAGGAAATAGCCGTAGCTCACCCGCCCTCCGCCTCCGGCACTGCCTTGCTCGCGGCGACCGTTTTGCTCCGCGATCACGGTCACGTTGAGACGCACGAGCGGGCGCACGTCCGCCGCCATCAGGCCATCGCTGCGCGCCACCAGCACCACCTCATGGACACCGGCGAGACTGGCCATCACCTGCTTCACGCGCGGATCCTGCCGCCGCGCCTCCGCCTCGACGCTCTCCAGGAGCCGCACCTTGGCCTCGTCGCCCAGGCTGGCCAGGGGATCGGCCGGGGCGTAGAGCGCCATGCCGCCGCCCCCGTTCCACGAGATGGCTTTCCCCGTCTTGCGGCCCGGCGCCCGCGCGATCGCCCGCGCCGCCCCGGCGGCGTCGGTCAACGCCGGCAGCAGGAACTCGTCGGAGTACGCGAATCCCGTCTTCTCGCCGCTCACGGCACGCACGCCGACTCCTTGGGCGATGTTGTGCGAGCCCGACTTCACCCGGCCCTCCTCGAGCATCCAGGACTCCTGCCGCAGGTACTGGAAGTAGAGGTCCGCGTAATCCACATCCCGGCCCATCATGGAGCCGATGAGGCGGTCGAGCTCACGCTCGCCGATGCCGGCGGGCTCCAGCAGCGTCGTGCGTGCGGTTTCTAGAGGCTCACTCATGCGGGGTCATCGGCTTAGTCGGCTGCACCGTCCGGGTCGGTAGACAATGGCGGCAGCGCCGACCACATTCAACCTCGCGCCGTCAGGGGTTTTGGTCCCCGCCGACGGAGGCCCGGCGCACCGGCTCGGGTCGGATGCCGAGGCGGCGATGCTCGAGCGCCGGCAGCGACGCCCGCGCCCGCGCCGCCCGCTCGAGATCGATCTCGGCCGTGACGATGCCTTCTCCGCGCGGGCGGCGCGCGAGCACCTCTCCCCAGGGGTCGACGATCATCGAGTCGCCGTAGGTTTCGCGGCCGTTGTCGTGCGTCCCGCTCTGGGCCGGCGCCACGACATAGGCCAGGTTCTCGATGGCGCGGGCACGCAGCAGCACTTCCCAGTGCGCGCGCCCCGTGGCGACGGTGAACGCCGAAGGCACCACGAACCATTCGGCGCCGTCGTCGAGCAGGCGGCGGAACATCTCGGGGAAGCGCACGTCGTAGCAGATGCTCAGACCGACACGACCGCAGGGCGTGTCCGCGCACACGAGTTCGTCTCCCGGCTCGACGTAGGCTGACTCCTCGTAGACCTCATCGGCGCCAAGGTGCACGTCGAACAGGTGCATCTTGTCGTAGCGAGCGACGAGCGTGCCGTCGTCGTCGAAAACCAGGCAGGCGCTGCGCACCCGTGCCCCGGCCGCGCTTTTGTACGGGATGCTGCCCGCGATCAGCCAGATCGAGTGCCTGCGGGCCTGTGCGCGCAGGTACGACTGCGTCGGCCCGCCACTCTCGTCCTCGGCCGCCCGCCGCCGGTCCTCGCGCGAGCGCGCCATGAGCGAGAAGTTCTCCGGCAGCACGGCGACGCGCGCGCCGGCGGCGGCGGCGGCGGCGATCAAGCGTCCCGCCGCCGCGAGATTGGCGTCGACATCGCCGCCCGAGTTCATCTGCACCGCCGCCACCCGGCTCATCGGCTGCGCCCGTCCACCACCTCGATCGCGAGGACATCCGCCGCGCCGGAGCCCGGCTCCAGCGCGATGTGTCGCGATGCCACACCGAGGCTGATCAGCCAGTCGCGAACCTCGAACGCCCAGGCGTTGCCCAGATCGCCCCCCGGATAGCGGATAACGATGCCGGCGTTCTCCTGCTCATCGAAGCGCATCACGGTGCGCTTTAGCGCCGGCAGCGCGATAACGCTCTCGGCGCTGCGCACCCGGGGCCAGTCGGCACGCGCCAGGTACTCGACTTCGGCGCCCCGCGCCGCCCCGCAACCGAGGACGAAAGCAACAGCGAGTATGACGCCGCGCCCGCGCGGCGAGCGTCGCTCAGCGTTCATCGATGGTATCCCTATGGCCGGGCATGCCCGCCGGCTCGGAGCTCACCGGCTCCAGGATCGGGTCCTCCCAGGAGCCCGTGACGAGATACTTGCGGTAGACCGCCTTCGACAGCCGCTTCTGAAAGAGCTTCTGGGCGAGAAGCACGGCGGCACCCGCGGCGGGATTCGCCAGCGCCGCGAAAAGACCGAGGCTGATGTTGCTCGCCACCCCCGGAGCAATCATCAGCTCGAGATCGTAGTCTTCCTGCGGCAGGCCCACCCGACCCTTGGCCTCGATCAGCGCCGCCGGGCCGACGATCACGAAACCGTCGCTGATCAGGTCGCCCCGGGCGATGATGCCGACACCGTCGAGGCGATCGAAGGCGAACCCTTCCGCGAACACGTCGGAGAAATCCAGGCTCACCCGACGCGCCAACGCCTCGATGCTGAGCAGACCGAGCAGCCTTCCGCCCCCGCCGGGGCTGACTTTCACGAAGCGACCCTCCGTCGCCGTGAGCTGATAATTGCCGCTCAACTTGGAGAACTCGAAGCCGCCGGGGCCGTCGCCCCAGACGAAATATCCGTTGGCGCTGCCGGCTCCGTCCTCCACGTAGCCGGCGTAGCCGAGCGCCGTCAGCGTCCGGCCGAGATCGCTGCTCTGCGCCTCGGCGGACAGAGCCGTGCGGTGACCGGACTCGAGGAAATCCCACGTGCCCTGCGCCTGCACACTCATCTCCGGCCGGGTCAGATTGATGGCGAGAAAGCGCATTCCCCTCGCTCCCGGCTCTGCGCTCAGCTCGAGGCGGCCCAGCTGCATCTCGCCGTATTGAAAATCATCGCAGACGATCTCCAGCCGCGGCAAGGTGCGCGGGTCGGTGGTTTCCTCGCGGGACTCGGCCAACCGCTCGAGATAAAGGCGCTCGAAGCGCGCGACCACGCGCCCGGCGCCGGCGTCACCGCTCTTCGGGTCTGCAGACGGATGCACCTCCACGTCCCCGGCAACCCCATCGCCCACGACCCGCGCCTGCCAGACGCCGTCGGCGTCGAGTGCCGCCGCGACGCTCAGGTTGCGCCAGGTCCTGCCGAGGTAGCGGGCGCGGGGCGCTTCGACGCGCAGGTGGCGCACGTCCACCGCCTCACGGGCGGCTTTGTCGCCGTCGCCGCGCACCAGCTCCCACCAGCGGTCGAGATCGACGAAGGGCGCGTGCACCCCCACCGATACGCCGGGCCCGCCCAAGGGCACCGCCCGCGGGGCACCGATCGTGATCGCGCCCGAGCTGATCGACGAGCCCGCGCCCACCGCCGAGGGCTCCAGCTCAAGCCTCCCGTTGACGCGGGAGCCGACGTCGAAGCTGACCTCGATGGGGCGATCGACGCCGAACTCGATGCGCGCGGTGAGCACATCCGTTTCCCCCGCCGGCTTGCCCACCGGCTCCGGCAGATCGATCTCCACGCCGGCCAGACGGGACTCGATGTCGAGGCGGCGCGTGCGCCCACGCAGCAGCATCTGACCGCTCCAGGGAACGGCGCCGACGAGCCGTGGGGCCACGAGTCGGCCGAGAAATGGCGTGAGTTCGGCGGGCTCGGCCTGGCCGCTTCCCGTGATCACCAGCAGCGCCGGCTGCTCCTTGGCGGTGGCGCTGACGTCGAACCGCACATCGCCGCCGAGCAGTCGCCCGCGCAGACCGCGTCCGCTCACATCCCGGTTCGTGAAATCGAGCGTGCCGCGCAGTTCGGACAGCAGGATTGACTGCGGCAACGTCACCGTGTTGCCGTCGAACTCGAAGCTGCCCTGCAGGCGTGTCTCGGCGAGCCGGCGCAGCGGCAGCGCGACGTCGAGGTGCAACGTGCCGGCTCCCTGCGCACTGAGATCCGTCGGCAGCAGCGGCGAGTCCTTGAAAAGCGGTCCGTCGCGCAGAAATTCGACGCCGCGCTCGGCCGGCCCCCGCAGCACGCCCCGCACTTCGAGCGTCGGCGCCGCGGTCTTCAGGGTGGCGAAACCGGCTTCCCCGGCGGCGACGGTCATGCCGCCCACCTCGCCGCGGGTCGCCACCATGCGCATGCGCGCGCCCTGCACGATGACTTGCACATCCGCCGACTCGAGCCGCGGCCAGCCCGGCACGTAGTCGAGGGTACCGTCCTCGATGAGGGCGTTCACTTCGAAGGTTCCCGGGGCCTCGTCGAAGGGAAAGTCCGCGGCGCGGCCATCGAGCAGCAGGCGGCCCTCAGCGACCGTTCCGCCGACGATGGCTCGCTCGAGCCAGTCGACCAGCCCGGGCGACATGATGCCCGCCGGATAGAAAGCGGGCGCCTGCGCGGCGTCGCCGCCGGCGAAGACGGCCTCCAAGCGCAGGTGCGGCGAGCCGCCGGCCGCCGGCACGCGCACCTCTCCGGCGGCCTGTGCCCGCAGCGAGCCGGCGCCCAGCGCCACGTCGCTCGCGCGCGCCACCCAGCCTTCGTTACTGCGCTCCCAGTCGAGGCGCCCGACGGCGTTCTCGAACACGAGTGGGTCCCGGAACAGCCACGGCAGAGCCACCTTCGCCGTGGCGGCGTCTAGCGCCAGCGTCCCGCCGCCGCGGCGAAGGGTCACAAGCCCGCCGAGCCCCGCGAGCCCGGGAATCCGGCCGTCGCCGCGCACACCGACTTCGTGCAGACGGGCCTGGAAGGCCTCGAACACGCTGTCGCGCCAGCGAACCTGGACGTCCTCGGCGACACCCACCGGCCGCATGTCCCGCAGCCTCTCTGCCCAGGGCGCGCTCAGCCCCAGCCAGGGCAACTGGGCGACGACATCGGCCAGCCGCAAGCGCTTCGCGGCGAGCGTCAGCACGTCGTCGCGCCGGGACAGATTGAGCTCTCCCAGCCGCCACGGGGCCCGCCCGGCCCTGAGCGCCAACCCTTGCATATCCAGCGACCAGCCGCCCCCGTCCCGGCTCCAGCGGAAGCCGCCGCCGACTTCCGCCAGCCGCAGGGGCGGAATGTCCCCGACTCCGGGCACCTCCAGATCACGCAACAGCATCGTGCCGTGTGCCCGTGCCAGCAAGTCACGCTCCAGCGTCATCTCCACGCGGCCCTGAGCCTGTCCCGCGAGGCGCCTCACGCCGCTCGGCAGAACCACCAGCGAGCCCAGGTCGAGCCCGGGACTGGTGAGGGCGACACGCCCCTCCCACGCCGCGGGATTGAGCAGCTCGCCGCGGATCTCGGCAGCGAGGCCCACGCGCGAGCCGGGGGCGTCGAAACCGGAGACCCCCGCCGAGAGTCGATGGTGCTCGGCATCGGCATGGGTCAGTCGGGCGCGGATGCGCGACAGCACGGCCCGTCCTCCCGGCAACCGCGCATCCTGCCACTCGAGCTCCCCGTCCTCGAACCGGATGTCGGTATGGCTCGCGAGCCAGGCGAGCGCCCCCATGCCGGCCCGAGAGGAGCCCCCGGGCCGCTCTGCCACCGCCAGGCCGACGCGCCCGTCGCTCTCGCGCCGCAGACTGACGCGCGGCGCACGGACGGCGAGCTCGGCGACCATGAAACGGCCCGCGACTATGGCGAGCGGGTCGACGGCAAATCTCAGCGACGCCGCGCTCAGCAGGGGGCGATCCGAAGCGGCGCCGCCGGCGGCCGACACGATCAACCCCGCCGCGGTCAGCGTCGGCGACACGCCGACCCACTCGCCGTGCACGGCCTCGAGGTGCACGCGGTGACCGAGCCGTGCGCTCGCCCACTGCTCGATCTCACCGTGCCACTGATCCACCCAAGCCAGCAGCAGGGTCAACGCCGCCGCGAGCCCCGCCACCAACAGCAGCAAGCCACCCACGAGCCGGATCAGCAGACGCCGCACGGGGGGGACACGCGCACGCTCCCCGGGGGATGCCGGTGCCGTCACCGCAGACGCGTCCCTATCGCCGCAGGGCGCGTCGCCTTGAGCGCGCTCCCGGCTCACCGCCTGTCAGACGCCGGCGGCGAGCTCGCACCGCAAAGGCGCGATGCGGGGAGAGGTCGGGATCGTGGACTCATGTGCCTCACTAAATCAAAACGACGTCGAAGAGTTCCTGGTGGTACAGATTCTCAACCTGGAGATGGATCGGCTTGCCGATGAATTCTTGCAGATCGGCCAGACCGGTGGATTCCTCGTCGAGCAGCATGTCGATCACCACTTGCGAGGCCAGGACCAGATACTCGCTGGCCTCGAACTGGCGGGCCTCTCTCATGATCTCCCGGAATATCTCATAACAGACGGTCTGCGGCGTCTTGAGTGCACCGCGTCCGCCGCAAACGGGACACGATTGCATCAATAGCCTTCCCAGGCTCTCGCGTGTGCGCTTGCGCGTGATCTCGACCAGGCCGAGCGGCGACATTTCGGTGAGATAGGTCTTGGCGCGATCCCGGCTGAGAGCCCGCTCGAGCGCCCGCATCACCTGGCGCCGGTGCTCCGCATCGACCATGTCGATGAAATCGACGATGATGATGCCTCCGATGTTGCGCAGCCTCAGCTGCCGCGCGATCGCCTGCGCCGCCTCGAGGTTGGTCTTGAACAGCGTCTCCTCGAGATTGCGGCGTCCGACGAAGCCGCCCGTGTTGACGTCGACCGTCGTCATGGCCTCGGTCTGGTCGATGACCAGGTGGCCTCCCGATTTCAGGGCCACGTTCTTGTCGAGAGCCTTTTGGATCTCGTCCTCCACCGAGTAGAGATCGAAGATAGGCCTCTCGCCGGGATAGTACTCGATGCGGGGGGCCACCTCGGGCATGAGCTCGGCGGCGAATGCCCTCGCTCGACCGAAGCCCTCGCGCGAGTCGATACGAACTTTCTCGACGTTCTCTCGTGCCAGATCGCGCACCGTTCGCATCATCAGCGGCATGTCCTCTTGGATCAGGCCGGGCGCGGTCGTGACGGCCACGCGCTCACGGATCCTGGCCCACAGCTTTTGCAGGAACTCCATGTCCGCCGCGAGTTCCGCGTCCGCCGCCGAATCGGCGGCAGTGCGCACGATGAAGCCGCCGGGAAAGTTAAGGTCCCGCCGCACGCCCGCGACGACGGCTTTGAGTCGTTCACGATCCTCGGGCTCGGCAATGCGCTGCGAGACACCGATGTGCTCACTGTCGGGCAAGTAAACCAGATGGCGCGCGGCCACGCTGAGCTGGGTCGTCAGGCGCGCCCCTTTGGAGCCGAGTGGATCCTTCAGCACCTGCACAACCACCTCTTGGCCATCGTGCAGCAATCCCAGGATCGAGGATTGTTCGCCGAGGACGCCGGCGACCATGTCGGCGGCATGCAGGAAAGCCGTGCGCTCGAGCCCGATGTCGACGAAGGCCGCCTGCATTCCGGGAAGAATGCGCACGACGCGCCCCTTGTATATGTTGGAGACGATGCCGCGGCCCCGCGCCCGCTCGACGTGTACCTCCTGCAGCATGCCGTTCTCGACAACGGCTACGCGCGTCTCCTGCGGCGTGACGTTGATGAGGATCTCTTCGCTCACGATTCGCGGCCGCCCGCTCGCCGGAGCAACACGCGCACCTCGTGCAGGGGCAGGCCGACGACGCCGGAGTAGCTGCCCTCCAGGCGCGTGACGAACGCCCCGGCGCGGCCCTGTATCGCGTATGCGCCCGCCTTGTCAAAGGGCTCACCCGTGTCGCAGTACTCGACAATCTCCTCTTGCGACAATTTCGTGAAGCTTACCGTGCTCTCGCTTAACGCGGTGTGAACCTCTGCCCCGCTCTGCAGCGCTACCGCCGTCAACACGCGGTGGCGCCTGCCGGACAATGCCCGCAGCATGCGTATCGCTTCCTCGCGCTCACGCGGCTTGCCGAGAATCTCCCCGTCGACGACGACTGAGGTGTCGGCCGCCAGGACGGGGCGTGCGGCCAGCCGACGCGTCGCAACCAGTGCGGCGCCCGCGTTCGCCTTGGCTCTCGCCAATCGCTCGACGTGCATGCGCGGGGACTCGCCGCTGCGCCATGTCTCGTCGATGCTCGTCGCCAGCAGCTCGAACTCGACGCCGATTTGCCTCAACAGCTGCCGGCGCCGCGGCGAGCGCGAGGCGAGGTAAACGCAATGCCCGCTCACCGGCCTCGCTTCCCGCGATGGTAAGGCAGTCCGGCGACGATGCTCCAAGCCCGGTAGAGCTGCTCGGCCAGCACGATGCGCACCACCGGGTAGCCCAGCGTCAGGCACGACAGCGACCAGACCTCGTCGGCGCGCGCCAGGCACTGCTCGGCGAGCCCTTCGGCACCGCCGATCAGCAACGCGGCATTACGGCCGCTGGCGAGCCACTGGCGCACGGCGTCGGCGACATCGGGCGTGGAGCGCGGCGTGCCCTCGCGCGAGAGTGCCACCAGATGGCTGTGCGCGGGCACTGCAGCGAGAACGCGGCGCCCCTCCTCGCGCACCAGGCGCTCGACGTCGGCGCCGCGGGAGCGTCTCGGCGCCGGCACTTCGATGAGCTCAAGCCGGCAATGACCGGGCATGCGCCGCGCATACTCGTCGAACCCGTCTCGAACCCATGCGGGGACTCGTGACCCCACTGCGATCGCATATATCCGCATCGAGCAATGCCGTTTTCACCCGGGACCCGCGATCCCGTGATCGGCACGGATGCGCAGCCCCCCACCCCCACCGGTGGGCGTACTGCCATTTTACGTGAAAGCCGGGCGGCGGCGCGGGCGATCCGGCGGCGGAGGCTAGGAGCTGTCCTGACGGCCCTCGCGCTGGGCGATGATGAGATCCCGCAGGTCCTCGCTCCACAACCGCTCGAGATCGTAGAATTCACGCGTGGATCGGCGCATGACGTGCGCGACCACGTCGCCGTAATCGAGCAGGACCCAGTCCCCCTCCTCCTCACCCTCGACGCCGATCGGCCTGAAGCCGTCCGCCTTCAGCGCCTCCAGCACCCTATCCGCCACGGCCTTGACGTGACGATCGGAGGTGCCCGATGCGACGACCATGAAATCGGTGATGTCCGTCATTCCGCGGACATCGAGAACGCGAATGTCCTCGGCCTTGCCGTCTTCCATGGCGGCGACGACTCGGGCCTGGATCTGTTCAGAGGGCACTGCGAACCTCCTTGCGGGCGGATCGGTAGAGTGCGTGTTCCAAAACGTAGGTGTGAACCTCGGGCGGCAGCTGCGAGGACACGTCGTCTCCGCGGGCGAGCCGCTGTCTCACTTGCGTGGCGGAAATGTCGCACCGGGTCACGTCGAGCGCGCGTATCCACCCGCTCGGACGCATGCCGAGATCAGCGCCGTGCGGGCACTCGGCATCGGCCCACCACTGCGGTAACGGTTGCGGAGCTGAGCAGCCCGGCCGCCTCATGACCGCTACATGCGTCAGCGCCAGCACCTCGCGCCAGCGGTGCCAGGTCGGTATATCCAGGAACGCGTCCATGCCGAGAACGAGACACAGCGGACGTTCCCCGTGCTCAGCACGAAACGATTCCAGAGTCGGCACGGTGTAGGACACGCCTTCGCGCCGGATCTCGCGATCATCGGCAACGAAGCGGGGATACGCCGCCGTCGCCAGCTGCACCATACGCCAGCGGTGCGCGATGCCGGCGACGGGCTGCGCACGGTGACCGGGGCGCGCGACGGGCACGAAGTGCACCGTCTCGAGATCGAGCTGCCGGCACACGTCCTCGAGCGGCAGCAGGTGCCCGTAATGGATCGGATCGAAGGTGCCGCCAAAGATGCCGAGCGGCCTCATCGGGCTCCCGGGGCGCAGGGCCGTGAGCGGCGGCGCCCGGCGCAACCGCCCGTCACTGCCGCACGTGCCCGTCGCCGAGAACGACGAATTTCTGCGATGTCAGCCCCTCCAGGCCCACCGGGCCGCGCGCGTGCAGCTTGTCGGTGCTGATGCCGATCTCGGCGCCGAGCCCGTACTCGAAGCCGTCGGCGAAGCGGGTCGAGGCATTGACCATCACCGAGCTCGAGTCGACCTCGTTCAAGAAGCGGCGTGCGCGCGTCCAGTCCTCGGTGACGATGGCGTCGGTGTGCTGCGAGCCGTAACGCCGAATGTGATCCATCGCCGCGTCGAGATCGGCGACCAGACGAATAGACAGAATCGGCGCGAGATACTCGCTCGTCCAATCCTCCTCCGTCGCCGCGTTCATGTCGGGGAACTGCCGCCGCGTCGCCTCGCAGCCACGCAGCTCAACTCCCGCCTGCGTGTACATCTGCGTCAGCTGCGGCAGCACACTCGCCGCGATGGAATCTGCCACCAGCAGCGTCTCCATCGTACAGCAGGTGCCGTAGCGCTGTGTCTTGGCGTTGTATGCGACGCGCACGGCCTTGTCGACGTCCGCGCGGTCGTCGATATAGACATGGCAGATGCCGTCGAGGTGCTTGATGACGGGAATGAGCGACTCGCGTGCGATGCGCTCGATCAAACCCTTGCCCCCGCGGGGCACGATGACGTCCACGAACTGCGGCATGGTGAGCAGCGCACCCACCGCGGCACGGTCGGCGGTGTCGACCACCTGCACGCACTGCGGCGGCAAGCCCGCATTCTCGAGCCCCGCCGTGATGCATCCGGCAATGGCCACGTTCGAATGGATCGCCTCCGAACCGCCGCGCAGGATCGCCGCATTGCCGGCCTTCAGGCACAGCCCGGCCGCATCGGCGGTAACGTTGGGGCGGGACTCGTAGATGATGCCTATGACGCCGAGCGGCACGCGCATTCGGCCGACCTGTATGCCCGAGGGCCGGTAGCGCAGATCACTGATCTCGCCGACGGGGTCCGCCAGCGCTGCGATCTGTCGCAACCCCTCGGCCATGGATCCCAGCCGCTGCGCGTTGAGCTGCAGACGGTCGAGCAAAGCCTCGTCCAGCCCGCTGCGGGCACCGGCTTCGAGATCGAGGCGGTTGGCTGCGAGCAGGGCCTCGCTGCGCCGCTCGATCGCGGCTGCCATCGCCTCCAGGGCCCGGTTCTTGGTCTCGGTGGGGGCGCGAGCGAGCAGGCGCGAAGCCTCGCGGGCCTGCCTGCCCAGGCCGTGCATGTACTCCTCAAGGTCGAATGCCTGTTGCGCGGGTATCGTCATAGCCTGACCTCCGCCGGCGTCACCGGCGCGTCGACGCCGCACAGGGTCGCGGCGATGCGCTCGAGCTCCGTCCACACACCGCCACCCATGGTAACCGACTCACGTCCTTTTAGCACCCGATCGGCGCGCGCCAGCTGCTGTATCAGAGCCAAACACTGCGGTCGCGCGAGCCGTTGCAGGGCGCCGCCCACCAGCCCGGCACGGCTCTGCCAGACCCCGTGGGATTTGAGCACCCGCGCCACGGCGGAGCCGCCATCGATCGCCGAGGCCATGCTCGCCAGCGAGCGTGCTTCCCGCGCCAGCGCCCACAGCACCAGACTCGGCTCGGTGCCCTCGCGTCGCAGACCGAAAAGTATACGCAGGGCACGCGCGAGATTACCCGCGAGACAGGCATCGACGAACTTGTAGACGTCGAAACGCGCGTTGTCGGCGATGATGGTCTCGACGTCCTCCACGCGAATGCGCTGCTTCGGGGCGAGCAGCGCGAGCAGGCGAATCTCCTGAGCGGCTGCGAGGAGATTGCCCTCCAGCAGGTGGCTCAGGTGCTCGACGACACCCGTCTCGACGTCGAGCCGCTCGGTGCGCAGTCTGTGCCCGATCCAGCGGGGCAGACGCTCGGGCGTTACGGCAGCATGCTCGACGAGCGTGCCGTGGCGCTCGATGGCCTTGCACCACTTGGCGTTGCGGGCGCTGGCATCGAGTCGCCCGGCAATGATCACCACCAGCGTGTCCGCCGGCGGCGAGACCGCCAGCTCGCCAAGCACGCGCCCGCCGGCGTCGCCGGGACGACCCGACGGCAGGCGCACTTCGAGCATCCGGCGGCTCGCGAACAACGGCAAAGAGCGGGTCTGGTCGACGAGCTGCTCCCAGTCGAAGCTCCTGTCGGCGCCGAAGCGCAGGCGCTCGTCGAAGCCCTGAGCCAGGGCGGCGCGACGGATAGCGTCGCAGGACTCCTCGATCAGCAGCGGCTCGTGCCCGAACAACAGGTACGTGCCCTGCAGCGGCGCCTTCAGCCGCTTGGCGAATGCCGCGGCATCAACTCGCATGGACTGGACGACGAATGCGGGGGGCGGCGCCGGGGACGGACGCCGGCCATCGAATGCGCGCGAGCAACCTAGGCGCGCAGCGGTGCGGGTCTGACACCCTCTCTCGGTCCGGGCAACTGCGCCGTCGTCACGGTCGACAGGCGCCGCATTATGCGTTGCACTATCTCCTCCTGCATGTCCTCGCGCAGGAACTCCTCTTCGTTCCTCTTCTGCAACAGCTGGGTGCTGTCGAAGTTGAAGTCACGCCTGAGCTGGAACGGTGGCACTTGGGCCAGGGTCTCACCTTTGCTGTCGAGCACCCGGTAGGCGACGGTATAGACCAGCTCGTAGCTGGTGGCGAGGCCGCGAGTGTCGACGGTGCGCACCTGGCGCGCGTAGTCGGACCGCAGCAACTGCACCACTGCGGCGGTTTCACTGCGCTCACCGAGGACCTGAGCGCCGCTCGACGCGAGTGACTCCTTCAACTGACGCACGATGTCCACGTCGCTGCCCTCGACATAGACCGTCGAGAGCGCTTTAGGGAGCACGAACGTCCCGCGGAGGTGGAACCCGCAGCCTGTCGCCAGACCCGCACCGAGCAGCATTGTCATCACCAAGCGTAGTAGCATGTCCGTCACCTGTTGGTCCCTGTTTGTGGATTCTGCCGCGCCGCGGCGCTGGCGCACGCCGTCCCCCGGTCCCGCGCTACGCCACGACGATGTTGATCAGTTTCCCCGGCACCACGATCACGCGCTTGACCTGCGCGTTACCCACGTGCCGTCGAACCCGCTCCTCGGCGAGCGCGGCCGCCTTGATGCGCTCCTCGTCCGCCTCGGCCTCGATCTCGATATGACCTCGCAACCTGCCGTTGACCTGAACCACCAACTCGAGGGTATCACGCACCAGCGCCTGCGCGTCCGCCTGCGGCCAGGGGGCATCGATCACGTCGCCGCCCTGACCGAGCTCGGACCAGAGCTCGTGAGCGATGTGCGGCACGATCGGGGCCAGAACGGCGATAAGTACGACCAAGGCTTCGTGCATCGCCGCCGCGCGCAGATCGATGCCCTGTGGCGGCACCGCGCGCAGGTCGAAGCGCTCTAGGGCGTTGGTGAGCTCCATGCACGCCGCCACCACGGTGTTGAACTGGAACCTGGCGTAGTCGCGATTGACACGCTCCAGCGTCGCGTGCGTGCGCGCCCGCAGGGCGCTGATGTCGCCTCCCAGGGGCGCGTCGGCCCAGTCGAAGCCGCCATTGCTGCTGCGACCCTCGAGAAACGCAGCGATTCTCTCCCGGTGGCGATGCAGGAGCGACCACAGCCGCCGCAGGAAGCGATTCGCGCCCAGCACGGCGTCGTCGTTCCACTCCAGCGTCTGCTCCGGCGGTGCCGCGAACATGGTGAACAGACGTACCGTGTCGGCGCCGAAGCGATCGATGAGCGCCTGCGGATCGACCCCGTTGTTCTTCGACTTCGACATGGTGCCGATACCGCCCGACTCGACCGGCTCGCCGTCCTCGCGCAGACACGCCTCGAGGCGGGCACCGCGCTCGTCGGTGCGTACGTCGACCTCTGCGGGGTTGTAGTAGGTTATGCGGCCGTCCTCAGAACGGCGGAAGAAGATCTCGTTCAGCACCATGCCCTGGGTGAGCAGGTTCGTGAACGGCTCGCCCGCGCGCACCAGACGCTCGTCGCGCATCAGTTTCTGAAAGAAGCGCGCGTAAAGAAGATGCAGCACTGCGTGCTCGATGCCGCCGACGTACTGATCTACCGGCAGCCAGTAGTCGGCGCGCTCATCGACCATGCCCTCAGCCTGATCGGCACAGGCAAAGCGCGCGAAGTACCACGACGACTCGACGAACGTGTCGAACGTGTCTGTCTCCCGACGCGCCGCTCGTCCGCACTGCGGGCAATTCGTCTCGACGAACGCCGCGAGCTCGGTCAGCGGGGAGCCCACCCCCGCGAATTCGATATCTTCGGGAAGCAGCACGGGCAGCTCTTCGTCGGGCACCGGCACCGAGCCGCAGTGCTCACAATTGACGATGGGAATGGGGCAGCCCCAGTAGCGCTGGCGACCGACCCCCCAGTCGCGCAGGCGATAGTTGGTCTTGCGCTCGCCGTTGGCATGCTCGCACAGATACCCGGCGGTGGCGGCAAAGCAATCCTCGAAACCGAGCCCGTCGAAGCGCCCGGAGTTGCACGCGACGGTGGCTTCCTTGGCCACGTAGGCGCCCTCGTGGAGGTCGACGTCGCCCTCGGCCGGCCGCACCACCTGACGGATCTCGATGCCGTACTTGCGCGCAAACTCCCAGTCGCGCTGATCATGGCCGGGCACCGCCATGATGGCGCCGGTGCCGTAGGCCATGAGAACGAAATTGGCGACGTAGATGGGCAGCTCCTCGCCGCTCACGGGGTGGATCGCCCGCACGTCGAGCAGCTGACCCTGCTTGTCCATCTTCTCCAGCGCGGCCTCGCTGGTGTCTGCGCCGCGGCACTGCTCGACGAAGGCGGCGAGATCGACGTCCGTTGCCGCGTAGCGCTGCGCCAGCGGATGCTCGGCGGCCACGGCCATGTAGGTCACTCCCATGATCGTGTCGGGACGCGTGGTGTAGACCCGCAGCGGCGCATTGCCATCCTGGACCGCGAAATCGAACTCGACGCCCTCGGAGCGTCCGATCCAGTTGCGCTGCATGGTGCGCACCGCCTCCGGCCAACCCTCCAGGGTGTCCAGTTCGGCCAGCAGCTCCTCGGCGTAGGCCGTGATGCGGATGAACCATTGGGGTATCTCGCGCCGCTCCACCGGCGCACCGGAGCGCCATCCCTTACCGTCGATTACCTGCTCGTTGGCGAGCACCGTCTGATCGACCGGGTCCCAGTTGACGGTCGCCATCTTTTTGTAGGCGAGGCCCTTGCGCACCAGGCGGGTGAAGAACCACTGCTCCCAGCGGTAGTACTCGGGCCGGCAGGTGGTGACTTCGCGCTCCCAGTCGTACGCGAAACCGAGCCGCTTGAGCTGACCCTTCATGTGCGCGATGTTTTCGTAGGTCCACTGCGCCGGCGGCACTTTCTTCTGGATGGCCGCGTTCTCAGCCGGCAGTCCGAAGGCGTCCCAGCCCATCGGCTGCAACACGTTTCGGCCCCGCATGCGCTGGTAGCGGCTGATGACGTCGCCGATCGTGTAGTTGCGCACATGCCCCATGTGCAGGCGACCGGACGGGTAGGGGAACATCGACAGACAGTAATACTTCTGTCGCGCGGGATCCTCCCGCGCGCGGAAGCTGCCCTGCGTCCGCCAGTACGCCTGCACGGCGGCTTCGAGGCGCTCCGGTCGGTAGTGCGGGTCCATCATGGCCGCGTATTGTAACGGCTAGCCTGCGGTTCTCACAGGAGTTCCGGCCGGACGGAAGGCGTGCACTGCCTGTCGCCCGGGCACGTCGATGCTTCACACGACTTGCCCCCTCGGCGCGCCTGCCCGAGCCGTCGGTCTGCGGCTTCTCTCCGCAATCGAGAAATGTCTACAATAAAGTCCATGAAGCAACGACACCGCTGTGGCCTGAGCATCGGCATCGTCACGCTGCGGGTGCTGGGGGCCATCGGTGCCGCCGCCCTCCCGGCGGCGGCAGGCGCGGAGACGGTCTGCAAGCGGATCGATGCGGCAACCAATAAAGTCATCGGTTACGGCGACTGCACCCAGCAGGCGGGCGACGACGCAACGCGCAGCCAGGCCCTGAGCATCGACACCGAAGCCAACGTGGCGGAGCCGCCGCGAGCCGAGCCCGCGCCGCAGCAGACCGAGGGCGCTGCCGCCGCCGGCGAAGCCACGGCGGGCGCAACCGACGGCCAGGGTGCACGCTCCGATCTCGGCGGCGTCGGTGCGGCGCAGGCGGCCACCCTGCCGAACCTGCCGCCGGGCGTGACGCCTCCCGGCGCCGGCGCACCGACCGCGCCGGGAGGGCCGCTGTCCC
>JABAOH010006508.1_pt2 | contig 30037 bp, 31 predicted proteins | sample 7062181 | NCBI WGS metagenome assembly JABAOH01 (sample SAMN14538630, study PRJNA623070) | marine sediment metagenome | biome: marine biome [ENVO:00000428]; feature: marine pelagic biome [ENVO:01000023]; material: deep marine sediment [ENVO:00002113]; isolation source: pool of 5 deep marine...
AGCGAAAAGGGAGTCGGGTATTTGCGTAATGAGGGAATAGATATTAATTCCGACTACTTGCACAGGTACATGCCTGGTTTTTGAGGAAACTCCAGTAAGCATTTTTTGATTGAAAGAGGCAGGGATAATCACTATAATGGCAGGAACGCGGGAATCTGAAAAATGCAAATCTTTTCGCGGACACTAGCACCCGTGGTGATTTCTCTCGTGCTGTTTGGAGGGGTCGCCTATGCTCGGGATATCTTAACCGTGGAGGTAACTCCCAGTACCGTGGAACAGGGAGGTGTTTGCCTCATCATCGCGTCGGGTTCAAAACCTCTCAAGACGGTTCATGGGGAGTTTGACGGAGCGGAATTCCCACTGCCACTCGTGGCCCGGGATGGCACCTTCCAGGGGCTCCTCGGGATCGATATGAACAAAAGCCCGGGCCCCCATGATCTCAGGGTTATTGGCAAAACCACGGACGGCGAACTTCTCATCCAAGTCCACAGGTTACGAGTGGAAAGGGTGGCTTTTTCCACTCAGAGGTTGACCTTACCCCAATCGATGGTGGATCTTGATCCAGAGACTTTAGAACGTGTGAACAAAGAGTCAAAGCGAATGCGCACCCTTTTCAAAGGGTACCGGGAAGAAAGGCTCTGGAGGGGAGGTTTTGTTCGACCCGTGGAGGGGGAGGTCACTACCCCATTTGGTGTCCGGCGTATTCTGAACGATCAACCTAGGAATCCACACACGGGCGTCGACCTGCGGGCAATGGAAGGTACTCCGATCCGAGCATGCAACGACGGGGTGGTTGTTCTGGTCGACGAACTGTTTTTCAACGGAAAATCGGTGGTTCTCGATCATGGTTTTGGGATGTATTCGATGTATTTCCATCTCTCAGAAGCTCGGGTCCAAGAGGGGGAAACCGTCGCCAAAGGCAATGTTATCGGACTGGCAGGGTCGACCGGAAGAGCCTCAGGACCTCATCTCCATTGGGGAATCAGGCTGAATGGAGCAAGAGTCGATCCCCTTTCCATGATGGAGCTCAATGATTATCTTCAAGAGTGAGTTCAGAGATGTTCCTCAGGGCCAAGAGCCTCGCCAAATCGGGAAGCTCTTCAGCTGACATTCAGGCGACATCTCTTCTAGGATAAAATCCTGGAAACGGGTATCTCGGAGGATCTATTATGGAAAAGAAAGAAGGTGCCGTTGACAGCTTTCTGGGTGATAAATCCAGGCTTGAGGGCACACTTACATTCAACGGCACCCTGACACTGCTCGGGAGATTCAAGGGGAAAATCGAGGGGGGAGAAGAGGTTGTCTTGGGGGCGAGTTCTGAGTCAGAAGCTGACATCGAGGCGGGTCACGTGGCTGTCTACGGGAAAGTCACGGGGGGCATCAAGGCGGACAGAGGAATCGAAATCTACGACAGTGCGGAGGTCGATGCCGATCTCGTCACTCCCTCCCTCATTATCCAAGAAGGAGCAGTCTTTGATGGGAAATGCTCCATGAAGCGACTGCGTGGGAGACAGGCGAAGGAGAAAACCGTCGATTTGAAGGAAGGCTGGATCCAGAGCGAATGACGGACACGCCGTGTTTGTGAAGAAGTCCCCCTTTTGCTCTTTTCCTTCGCGTTCAGAGCGGCTCTTTCAATTGTTTCAGGATCTCTTCGATGGGTTCTTATTTGGGCATCCCCTTTACGGCTTTACAACGAGGGATGGGTCGGCCTTCTTCTTCTCCATGTCGCGAGCCACAAGGGCATAGATCGATCGAATGACGAGATTGAGCAGAAACGGATTAGGCTGAAGGTCGAGGGCCTTGGGGGCGGATCGCAGGTCGATACTGGCAGCCAGGGCGGCTTTGGCCCTGTCCTTGTATCCCTCTTTGAGTAGGACGTAAGCCATTTCCTCGAGGCGCCTTCGATACAATAACCTCTTTTCCTCAGTAAACAGCTCAATCAGGGCCTTCCGGTAAGTCTCCTGGAGTCTTTGCTCTTTCTGGGCCGGATTCAGGACGAGCCGGCTCTCCTCGGCCTCCTGAATCAGTTTGGCATACGTCTGAACCTCCTCGGCTGGTAGAAACCACGAAGAAAAAGGCTCGTTCTGAAATAGGTCGGCTGTTCCTCCAAGAAGGCTCGTGTCTCTTTGAACTTCCTTTTCGTCGAGGAGAAGGAAGACAGGAGGTGTCTCCACCCGCTCGATCTTTTCAATGTCTCTCTTGGATGAGAGATAGGCTGATGGAGGCGACCCTCCCCGTTGGCCAGTCAATTCAGCGGCCTCCTCAAGACGAAATCGGCAATAGCCGACATCGACCTCTACGATGGGGAGCTGTTCAGGCGTTTTGATTGATTGGTAGAAGTCCTTGAAGCCCCTCTTCGTTGTCTCTACCCGGTTGAATTCGATCAATCCTTTGGTGTCACTGACGATCCCCTGGAGTAAATAGAGTCCCTTGGGTCTCCGGGAAACCGTCAGAAAAACGATCTGACTTCCCTCGGAATCTACGGCACTGATGAATCCTCGGGACTGCTCCTCGACGGCAGGTCGAAGAATTGAGGGCTCGAGTGTCTCCTTTTCGGATGCTTCAACCGGAATCCCGCGTTGCTCAATACGATAGAGAGATCGCTTGATGGCTTTCAGGACGCTTTTTTCTGAAACTGATCGGGAGAGTCCCTGGAGGAGTCTAGCTGTCCTCTCAGTAGGAATCGACCCCAGGGCGGTGACCACTGCCATACCCTTTTCAGCAGACGGACCGATCTCGGATTCTATCTTTTGGAGAGATATTTTGAGGGGTTCGCCTTTGGTTTCACCGTCCTTGATTTCCTGTACGATGGTCTGCACGGCCGAGGCAATTTTCGGAGAAAGGGCCTCAGGCGTCTTTTTCTTCTTGGCTTTTTTCTTTGTCATGTCCTATCGTTCTTTCCCTTGAAACGGATTTCGCATTCGTTCCCATAGAGACATTTTCTTAACGTCCTCGGCCCGTAGCCAGAGCTGTCCGTGGTCTGTTACCGAAAGGTCAGCAACGCAGTGTCTCAGGGATATGTGGTTGAGTCTTGAGAGTTCGGTTTTTGATTCCAACAAGCCCACCCTCCTGCAACGACTGACAGCTGACACTGGATCCCTGAAACCTGCCCTCTCACCACTGCTGATTGTAAACCTCATCATCGTATATTTGTTCGAGCTTGAGCTTGTGCTTCGCCTCTTCCTGAGCCAGCATCTTAAATAGCTTCTCGATCTTGGGGTCGTGGGCAAATCGCTTGGCTGAGGCAAGATACATATGATGGGATTTTTCCTCATTTTTGATTGCCAAACGGATGGCATCTTGATAGGTCATGCTTTCATCATAGGGGACATCCTCGAGAAACTCGCTGATCTTAAGATCGGGAATGTCTTCCAACTTGTATTTTTCAACCTTCTCCCAGTCGAGTTCCTCAAGAAGCTTTTTGTGTTTTTCCTCCTCATCGGCCATTTCTTGGAAGGTCGTGCTAATTCCAGACTGCACCCTCTCGCCAGCCATCCGGTAAAAGGCAGCCGCGTCCGCTTCCTTCCTTATGGCCTCTCGAATCACCTCTTCAAAAGTTCCATTCATTGCTACCTCCTCCTCAAGGCTTCACAAAGAATTCCCTTCACACCGATCACCGTTATTCACTCGAGTACCCATCTAATGCCGAGCCAATCTCGTTTTGGGTGACCCATTGCTACCGAAACAATAACCTCCCCGCGAGGATCGCGGAATTTTTGTTTTTGGGATCCCCGTCCTGGTGGAGAGCGTTTCCTTACCAGGGGGCGGGCTGAACGCTGACCCCGTTCCTTCAAGTCTCCCTGTTCGAGGTGACTAGTGGATAAAGTCCTTTTTGTCTCTCCCCTCTTTCGGGTCCACAACGTGCATGTGTTTTCTCAACCTACGGAGCTTATACTGGAGATAGGCCAGATATATCCTTTTGATGATACGGGCGTAGTTAATGTAAAGGTACCCAAAAAGCATTCCTCCCAGGTGTGCCACGTGGGCGATGCCCCCACCCGTGCCCACGATCGAGGCGTAGAGTTCGATAGCCCCGAAAATCATGACAAAGTACTTCGCCTTCATGGGGAATAAGAACCATACATAGATCATCTGGTCGGGAAAGATCATGGCGTAAGCCAGCAGGATTCCATAGATTGCACCCGATGCACCAATGACCGGCCCCAATTGGCCTGGGTTCACCAGAGCGTAAGAGATCCCCGCACCGATTCCAGTAACGAAAAAGTATTTCAGAAAGTTCTTTGTGCCCCACTGTCTTTCGAGCTGGCATCCGAACATCCAGAGGGCAAAAAGGTTAAAGAGGAGATGAAATAGGCTGCCATGGAGGAAAATGTAGGTCCCCAGTTGCCATAGATAGAGCTTTTTCCAGACGAGGATGGGAATCAGCCCAAAGCTGAAGAGGATTTGCTGAGGCGCAAAAGACTGAAGCAGAAACATCCCGCCACAGGTGATTAGGAGATACTTGACTCCCGGAGTCAGACGGCCCCCCCCCCAGGACACCCGGTGTTGATAATAGGGGTAGCTCATAATTTCCTCCTGGAACCTTTCACCGGTTCACTTTTCAGCGCGAACTAGCCTAAACTACCGATTTCGACTCCGCGGACCGACTTCCGAAAGGCCTCGCTGGCTACTGTGAGATGCTTACGATTGGAATCGGTAATCAAATCCACTCTGGGCGAAATCTCCTTGGGGATTGTGTTGAGCCAATCGAGTAAATTCCGATCGATCGAAAACCGATTGAGATCTTCTGGTTCCCAAACCGATGCGAGATCCAAGACAGCATCCCGTCCCAGTTTGTTAAAGACATCGGCCAAGATAGCAATGACCCTGGCATCGCTCGACATGCAGCAAATCTGCGAAGACCGGACGGCATAACCATTTCCATTAAACGAAACGGCCAACCCACCGTGCTCCCTCACGAGTTCGAGAGCCTGCACATCGGTTATACTGTCTCCCACATACATGACGTCTTTCAGGACAATTCCAGTCGTCTTGAGGCTTTTCCTTACGGCGTTGGCCTTCTCGATACCCCCCATGGGATTGACCTCATTAAAGATCCGTCCGATCTTCATTTGCGGGATCGTCTCCCAAAAAATCTGATCGAAGCGTTTCAGCGTGTCTTGGTCGTCCTCTGGGAGATCTTCAATTCCCTCCGCGTCTTCCCCCCACTCGAGCGTCTCCATCGCAGCGATTTCCCTTGCTTTCTCCTTGAGCCAGGATTTTTCATCAGGATCTAGAGCGTAGCGATCAACATCAACTTGGGTGAAAAAGACCTGATTCACCGGGAAATCGACGACATCGCAGAGCGCTCTAATGTAAGGTTCATAGCTCGTACTGATAATATAAGAGGCCATCCAGGAACGAACGAACCGAAGGGTCTCACGCGCTCCAGGGACCAAAAGAATGTGGGATCGGCTATAATTCTGGATTGACTTATTGGTCGCTCCAAAGGCGATGAGAAATGGCAAAATCAGCTTCAGAGTGTCTCCTGCTTTGTAGCCCGGTTTTTTGAGGACATCCGCTAGGAAGTCGTCGTATTTGCTCACGAGCGCAAAAAAGGCCTGGCCTTCGGGGATAAGGTGAGCCGATAGTTCCTGGGCATTGTCGTTTTTTGAGATGGGTCCCTCGCAATCGGTCGTGAATTGTCGAGCCATGCAATCTCCTCAGGTTGTGCTTTTAAGGCTCCTCCAGCGGCCTCATCCTATGAGCTCTCAGAGAGGCGACTCAGATGCGCGTCAATCTCGCCGTTGAGGCAGGCGGGGCCAGTTTCTTGGCCTTCTTGGTTTAGGATAATCCCCCTTTCAACCCTTACCTTCCCCTCTGCCAGAGCCTTCATGCTGAGCAAAAGGAGCGGGATCTCTCGTTTGACTCCTTGTCTCCGAATCTCCTGGAAAAGAGCGTTCTTTTCCCCTTCTTCTTGGATGATTTCCCCGAGTGGCATGAAGGCGAGTTTTGCCCCCATCTCGACCCAGAGGGAGTCGAAAGGGTCGCCTTTGAGAGGGAAGGTACAGTATGTGATCGGGGGGCCCTCGTCGAGAGCCTCTGTGACCAGGTGTACCATCACTCCGGTCGTGTCGGCTCCACGGGTGATAAGCTCCCAGATGACCTCCTGCCAGGTCCCTTTCGGGCCCCCGGGCGCGGCTGGATGAAGATTGATCATCGTGTACCGACGACACATCTCAGAACTGACAATCAGCATGTAGCCAGCCAGGACGATCGTAGCAAATTCCTGTCCTTTTAAGATTTCCATGACTCTCTTGTGGAAGGCCTGACGCCACAACTCACGATCTTTCCTTCTCAGAGAAGGTTGGAATCGCCGGGAGGAGATCGAGAGTAAGGGGATTTCTAAATCCTGAACCAGTTGGAGAAAAAGATCGCTCTCACGTGCTTCGCCGGGCTCACGGTCACAAAGGACAAATCCGAGTTTGGCAGGCATCTTACCATCTTCAGTGTTCCGCCAAGCCTCTTTCAGAAGCTGCCTTGCCGCCTCATCCCTTCCCGTCGAGAACCAACCAAAAGTGTACATCGTCGATCCTATTCATAACGTTTTGACACGCTACCGCTCGACTTCGTCAAAAAAGCCACATCTTGCTTTTGAGGGTAACGGCCTCTTCCATAGCCCGTAACGCTGCGGGCAGCAAGACGGATTGCGAAAGATGCGCAGTCAACAAGGGGACGATTCCTCAAAAGACCAGCCAGAAATCCTGCATTGAAGACGTCTCCTGCCCCGGTATTATCCATGACTCTCGTTGATTCGGCTGGAAGCTCGAACTCCTCATTTCGGGAAATCACATGGGCGCCTCTCCCACCCCTCTTGCATACGATAATGGATGGGCCAATCTTTAGCAGAAGACGGCCACCCTCATGAAAATCTAATCCGGTGAGCATTTCGATCTCGCCCTCCGTGGCAAAGACGACGAAGCTTTTTTTCAACAGAGTCTCCACATAGTTCAACCCATGGCGGGCATAGACTTCCCCGGGGTCAAAACTGATTCGAAGGGGAGGGCAAAGCTTCTCAGCCAATGACTGTTGAGCAAGAAAAGGTCTCTCCCCAGCGAAGGAGGTGAAATGGACGTACCGAGCGTCGGTGACATAATGAAAATCGATCTCTTCCGAAGAGAGGCTGTCATTGGCATTGGGCCCTAACAGGATCGACCGATCACGGTTCGAATCGAGAATGCACAGGCACCTCCCGCTAATCCCTTCAGAAAGCACACCCCGAAGATCCACTCCTTCCATCTGTCCAAGCAACCACTTTCCCTCGGCGTCACTGCCCACCTTACCGACAAGACCGGTTTTGAATCCCATTCGTGAGAGAGCGACGACAGTATTGGCCGCCGATCCGCCCCCGTTCCTTGTCTTGAGGATGCCCCGTTCCTTGACCCTCTTCAGAACCTTTTCAAATGCCTCTGAATCGGGGCAGAACTCCTTTCCGGGTCGTAATTCGGTCCCCTCACAGGAGATTTCTGAGAGGGAGCCGACTTCGTAAATCAGATCGAGATTAATGGCACCGAAACCAATGACATCGCGCATCAAAGCGGTCTTCTCTTTTCTCTTAAAAGCATCAACTACGAAACCATATTATAACCCATTATAGATTTCAATGTTTCGCTCCCTTGGTCTCGCGTTGACCCTCTTCCCGCCGTTGGCCGGATAGGTGGGGACAGGCCGTTGCCCAAATTCCTTTTCTCGACTTTTGTCTGATGAAAGCGGAAAGGGAGCGCTCTTCGCTGCTCCAAAGCCTTTTTTGGTGCTGTCAGTTGTCGGTTGTCAGTGGTCAGTTGTGACGATCACTTCAGGTCATTCGATTGGAAGTCAGATTCCCTGGGCCCGTTACTCGAATAGCCGTGAATGCGCAAATTCTAGCCTTTAAACAACGAACCACGGACGACGGACCACGAACACCGACTTTTGGTTCAAAGCTTCCCTTCCCACTTTCTGGCGAATTACTCTTTCAAAACATTGACCAGAGTGTTCTAAAGGTATTTGGGAAGAGCCCAAGCAACACTGACCGCATTCTTCCGCAAACGTCCCCCAGGGACATGAGCGTCCAGAAAACCGAGGAAACTCCTCCCTTTCATAACTTGAGCTTTTGTGTTACAGGTATCGAAATGTTCACGACCGAGTCGAGAAAGGATCACGATTCATGGATCTAAAGGATTTCTACCTAGACAAGAAAAGGCTGGTTTTTATTGTTATTGACATGCAAGAAGCTCTGGTGGACGCGATGAAACCCGGGGTCGTCAGGGAGATCATCAGAAATATTCAACTCCTCATCCAAGTAGCCAAAACATTTCAGATTCCCATCATCTTTACCGAGCAGTATCCCAAGGGCCTCAGAAAAACCGTGCCGCCAATCCGCGAGATCCTTGGGTCTCTCGAACCTGTCGAGAAGGTGACCTTCAGCTGTCTGAAAGAGGAAGCATTCACAGAAAAAATCTCAGACGATTCCCTGAATCAGGCTGTCATCATGGGCATGGAGACCCATGTATGCGTTTTCCAAACGGTTTTGGATCTTCTTTCTCGTGGATATACCGTCCACGTTCCGCGAGATGCGACCTGTTCACGTGTCAAGCAGAATTGGGTTACCGGTCTTTCATTGATGGAGCAGGCCGGGGCTCTGATCACCTCGGCAGAAACCATTGCCTTTCAACTCCTCGAAAAGGCCGGCACTGATGCCTTCAGAGCCCTTGCTCCGCTCCTCAAATAATGGAAGGTTGCACACTGTGGAATCCTCTACCAGGAGTTTTCTCTTTTGGTTTTAGAGGGCTGTGAAAAAATGACCAGAGGGAAGCGTGTCAATATTCATGGAATTATCGGAGTTACGGTTCTGATCGTGGCTCAAGGCTTGATGTTTTATCGTGTGGAGCCCTTTTTCTCCTGGTTCTACTGTCTTGCCTGGTGGTCCTATATCCTCATCGTGGACAGCCTCATCTATCGATTGAAGGGAAACTCCCTGATACTGAGCCGACCACGCGAGTTTCTTCTTATGATTCCCTGGTCTTTCACCCTCTGGCTGTTCTTCGAGGTGGTGAATCTGGCGATGAGGAACTGGTACTATATCAATGTGCCGAGTAGCGGGTTGATCAGATTCGTGGGTTACGCCGCTGCCTATGGAACCGTCCTGCCTGGAATATTTGAGACGACAGAACTTCTGGAAACGGTGGGACTCTTTCAGAACGTCTCAACACCGAGAATCAGAGTCACCCCGGGATGGTATGTGGCCTTTTTCATAGTCGGTGGACTTTTTCTGGTTCTTCCGTTGGTCCTTCCCCGATACACCTTCCCTCTCATCTGGGGAAGCCTCATTTTTCTTCTTGAACCGGTCAATCACCGGTTCGGTGGAAGATCCCTCCTCGCCCAATGGGAGCAGGGAAGTTTGAGGAAATTCTACATTCTTCTGGTGTCAGGCTTGATCTGTGGTGGCCTCTGGGAATTCTGGAATTTTTGGGCAAGGACCAAATGGGTCTACACCGTGCCTTTTTTCGATGAGCTGAAACTTTTTGAAATGCCCCTGTTAGGGTTTCTCGGGTTTCCTCCCTTTGCCGTCGAGTGCTATGTTATTTACAACTTCATCTCTCTTTTTCGCCATGAACGGGGATGGGAGGAGGACGTTTACCGGCTCAATCTCGAGACGAGGACGTCCCGCCGTCTGCGGCTCATAACAACCCTTTGCCTTCTCCTCTTTTATGTCCTCTCAACGAGAGCCGTCGATCGGTACACCATCGACTCTACGCTCCCCATCCTGGATGATTTTTCGTCTCTCAGTGCGGATGAAAAGGAGCAACTCGAAGGTTTGGGGGTATATACGCTCGATGATCTGTTCTATAGAGCCCGCACCCCAGAGGCCTACAAAGAGATCCACGATCGACTTAATTTCCCTCAGGATCGTCTGGACGAGTTGATCAGAAAAGCGAGAGTGATTGGGCTGAAGGGTCTTGGAATAAACCATTTCTTACTACTGGAAAAGGCCGGAATTGACTCTGTGGAGAAGCTTGCCAAGGAAGAGCCGGAAGGACTTCATCGAAAATTGTTGGGGATCGAAACGCCAAGCCCCTCAGCCAAGCATCCCACACGGGCCCAGATGAAGATATGGATTATGGAGGCCCGTCGGCAGATCCGATAGCAATCCGAGAGGCTCATCATGGCAGTTCATCCCAGAGGCGTTTCAGTTTTTCTCGGCTTATCCTGAGATAGTTTCGATCTCTCGAAAATACCTCTACCGTCATGGAATCTTTGTAGCCTGAAGACTTTAGATCCTCGAGGACTTGACGGAAATCGATGAGACCCGTGCCAATGGGTAGGTGATTGTCCTCTCTTCCGAGGTTATCGTTGGCATGGACATGTCCTATTCGATTTCCAAGGACGGTGATGAAATCCAGAACATTGTTCAGGCCTCCAGCGACAAAAGCATGACCGATATCAAGGGTCAAAAGCAGGTTTGGAAATTCCTCAAGGATACTCTTGAAGTCTCGTGGGGTCGTGAGGGATCCTCCTTTCGTAAACATATTTTCCAGACAGACGGTGATGTTCAGATCCCTTGCTCGCTCAAGGATTTTTTCAAGGCTTGATAGACCATAGTTTCTCACCTTTTTTCGAAGGAATTTCCCTAACCCTGTTGTGTAGGGCGGATGAAGAACAACCTTTTGGATGTCCAGCTCCGAGGCCGTCTCGAGAGCCGCGATGGTCTCCCGGAGCGATGCTTGGCGGATGCTTTCATAGAGATCGGCAATCGAGACAAAGGTCGGCAAATGAGCGATGATCCCCATGTCGTGCTCTCGGGTCGCTTGGGTGATCTCATTCTTGAGGTTACGCACTTTTTCGGGGACGGCTTCTGGAGGGTCCATAGAGATTTCGACATAGTCGAACCCCAGACGACCGATCTCCTCGACTTCTCTCATGAGCGGCTTAATTGGGAAATTCATGGCGCCAAATTGCATAAATTCTCCTTACTCATCTTGAGATACTCACCCACCATCGATTCCTGTTTTTCGAGGCTCGGAATGATCCGTGGAAAGAAAGGGTCGACAGGAAATGAAATCGTAATGTTCCGTATTGCTTTACTTGAGAAGTCGCCGAGCCCTTTCCTCGAATGATCATCAGGTGGGAGTCCCCGGTGGTTTAACCGCCTCAATAGGGATTTCCTCTCGAAGGGAGTTGATGAGTTCTTCAGCGTCTTCCAGACGATCGGGAGGGATCATCCATTCTATGATCCCCTTTTCCGGATCCACAGTTCGCAGAACGGCGAGTCCCTCATACGATTCAACAATGGACTTCAGATAGGCCATATGCTTCGAGTTGAGTCTGAAATATTTTTGGACAGTATTCATGGGCGTCAGGTTTTTTGAGAAAAGGAGAGGAAGAGACCCGCCACGAACGTACGCAGGACGGGTCTTCATGGTTTGTAGTAGGACAATGCCTCTGGCATCCAACCCTCGATTTGGGCCATCCGCTTTTCATCTGTCGGGTGGGTGGAGAGAAAGGCAGGGGTTTTTTTGCCGCCCGCTTGAGCCATCCTTTCCCAGAAATTGATAGCTTCTCGAGGGTTGTATCCCGCCTTGGCCATCAGGATGAGTCCAATGTGATCGGCCTCTGACTCCTCTAGCCTGCTGAAAGGTAGCAGGACGCCCACCGTTGATCCAGCGCCGTAAGCGATGTTTATCGCCCTCACCGTCTCTGGACTCTGGTCCTCGATCGCCACGTTAAGGGCTACCTGGCCCAACTGGGCGAGAAGGTATTGACTCATCCTTTCGGCTCCGTGACGGGCCAAAGCGTGTCCGATCTCGTGACCGACGACTGTGGCTAAACCCGCTTCGTCTTTGGTATACCGGAGGAGTCCCGTGTAGACAGCTATTTTACCGCCTGGAAGGGCAAAAGCGTTGGGTGTTTTGTCATCGTCGATGACATTAAATTCCCATTCGTAATCCTTGGCGATCGGGTAATCGCGACTGGTCACCCGGGCGATGTCCCATCCGACCCGATTGACCATGTCGACGATTTCTTTGTCTTGGGAGAGTTTCGATTTGCTCAATATCTCCCGATAGGACTTGAGGCCCAGTGCCAGTTCTTGAGATGGAGGGATGAGAATCAGTTGTTGCCGGCCAGTGACGGGAGCTGTTGCACAGCTCGCGATAATTGAGAAAAGAAAGGCCATTGCGACCGAATAGGCATGCAATTTGAATAAGACTCTCTTCATGATACCCCTCTTTTTTGTGGCCCAAAAAATTGTAAGCCCTTAGATGAATTTATTGAGTAAACAACCTTTGACGACCGAGAAGATCCGAAACGTACTTCTCTCGATTATCATACTACAAATCGGTTGTGGAGAAAACCGAAGAAATTGAGACGTTTCCTAGGTTTTCAAAGCAAGGAATTTCTAAAATTCTGATGTTTCACGACCATTTTGAATCCTTAGATGGGGCCCTCATATCCCTTCGCTCCCCTGCTCTCGCGTTGACCGTTTCAGGGCTCCCAGGTGAATCAAAAGAAGGATAAAGGTCAAAGGAGAAAGGAAAAAAGACCAAGACGTGCAAATCGATTGTCCTTTAACCTTTCGCCTTTAACCTCGTGGAGGTAACCGAAGAATTCAGATCGTCCCAGGCGCAAAGAACCGTATGATGGTGCAATTGACCGGCACCACTAATTGTGCTAATTTTTATACATAATCGATCATAAGGCAGCCAATGAGAAGCTTCAGTTGTCTCTTAATTTTCACGACACTCATTCTTCCCTTGTTTTTTCAGTCCTGCACGCGAGTGCCCACCGCCAAATCCGGTCAGGACAAAAGCCAAGTCCCCTTGCCAATGGCTCGGAAAAGCGAGAGAGAGATCGGATCCAGAGCGTATTTTCATTATCTGGCGGCTCAGGTCAAGGCAAACAATGGGCTCCTAGACGAGGCCATTGAGGAGTATGAGAAGGCCATCCGTTATGATCCGGAATCGGCTCTGCTGAAATTGGAACTCTCACGGCTTTACATCAACAAGGGACTGATGGATGAGGCGGTCGAACAGTGTCTCAAAGCGATTGCTTTAGAGCCTCAGAATATTGATGCCCTCCTGACCCTGGGGGGGATCTACTCTGCCCAGAATAAGACGGAGCTTGCTCTGGAACAATTTGAAAGAGTCTTGGCCATTGACCCTCAGAACCAGCATGCCTTTCGCTACCTGGGCGACCTTTACTACTCCGTAGGAGAGTACGAAAAAGCGATCGATCTTCTGAAACAGTTCGTCGAGATTGAGCCCGATTCAATTCTTGGATACTACTATCTCGGGCGAGTTTACGCCGAAATGGAGAAGTTCGATGAAGCAGAGGCCAACTTCTTGAAAGCTCTCGAGATCGACCCGTCCTTTGTTTCTGCTCTGAATGATCTGGCCACGCTCTATGCAGTTACGCAAAAGCCGGAAAAGGCCATGACGTACTTCAACCGGGTTTTGCAAATTGACCCCCAGAACAAGAGAGCCCGGGCAGGCCTCGGTCAGATATACATGCGGAACAATCAGCTGGACGAGGCCATTCAACAATTCAAGGAGATTCAGAAGCTCGATAAGGAGAACATTAATATCCGCGTGATGCTGGGGGTCATTTATTTCGAGCAGAGGCGTTATGATGATGCGATCATCGAATTTCGATTTGTCCTCGCTGCTGCACCGGATAATCATCGTATTCGATACTATCTTGCGTCTACCTACCTCGAGAAGGAGGTCTTTGGAGAAGCCTTAGAGGAGTTTAGGAAAATACCCTCCGATTCTGACCTCTATGTGGATGCGCGGAAAAGCATGGGCTACATCCTCCGGAAGCAGGAGAGGTTTCCGGAGGCGGTGGAGACGATGAAAGAGGCCATCAGACAAAAGCCAGACGATGCAGAACTCTATATTTATCTCTCCACCTTATACGAGCGGATCGAAAAACTCCCTGCCGCTCTGGGAGTATTGGAAGAGGCTCGCGCCCTGGAACCTGAAAATGTTGAAATCCTCTTTCAGATGGGCGTTGTATATGACAAACAGGGAAATCTCGACAAAACGATTGAAATGATGGAGTCGGTGATCCGGAGTCAACCGGACCATGCAGAGGCGCTCAACTATCTCGGATATACCTATGCGGATCGAAACATGCACCTGGAGGAAGCCCTTGAATTGATTCAAAGAGCTCTCGAAATCAAGCCTGATAGCGGTTATATTGTTGACAGCCTCGGATGGGTTTATTTTCGAAAGGGGGATTATGAGAGGGCGGTGAAAGAGCTCGAGAGAGCTGTCGCCATGACCCCAGATGATCCCATCATCAATGAACATCTTGGTGACGGGCATCTGAAGCTCAATGACAAGGCCAAGGCTTTGGAAGTGTATAGAAGGGCTTTACAGCTTAATCCCAAGGAAGACCAGGTGGAAAGGTTGAAAGAGAAGATCGATTCGCTGGAGAGGGAACAGGAAGGATCTCCTTGAAAATCTCTTCAGGCCCGTTGTCTTTGTTCATCATTCTCACTTTTTTCTCGGGCTGTTCTCTCCTGAAACATCCAACCTACCGGGCAATACCCCCTGTCGCAGATCTCGTTGAAAAGGTACGTGAGTCAAATGGGACGATTCATTCTGTTCGCGGAATCGGCCGAGTCGAGGTCTTTTCTCGGGGAAAGAAGTTCAGAACCCGGCAGTTTCTGGTCCTTACAAAGCCTGACATGATGCGCATCGACCTTCTCGACTTCCGGGATCTACCCTATATGAGCCTCGCTTTTCAAGGGGAGACCTTTGAGGCCCTGGACATGCGCGAGAACGTGTTCTATACCGGGGAGGTAGCAAATGGCCTGTCTCTTTTTGTCCCTTTGAGACTGACGGGTGTGGAGTTCATAGAATTCATTTTCGGAGAGATGCCGGACCAGGACCAAGTCTCGGCCCGGTACGATCCCCATCGGCGGTTTTATCAGCTGACCTTCGGCCCTTCAAACAGATGGGATAGCCAGACTTTCTGGATTCACCCAAAGACTCTGAGGGTGGTCGAGATCTCAAAGACGGATGCCTCGACGGGAGACGTGATTCAAATATCCTTCGACCGATTCAAGGGGGTAGGTTCGAAAAGCTTTCCAAGGGAGGTGAAGATCGAGATTCCTAGGGATACCGGCCGGATACGGTTCATTTTTCAAAAAATCGAAATCAATCCCCTTCTGCCTCGAGAACTCTTCAGACTCCTCGTTCCTCCGGGGGTTGCGGTTAGGGAGATCGAAGATGAAATCACCCAGAGACCGCTTATTCTTATGGGGGAAGAATAGCGAGATGTGGACTAGCCGCCCCCTCCCCACTCCAACGGAAAACCCTCCTCCGTAAGGGAACCTCGTTTCCCTTGCCCCCCGGCGACCGGTGGAAAGACACTCAGAACGTCCCCATCCTTTAACTTGTCATTCTCTTTTGCATGGACCCCATTGATGAGAATGATCTTCGGATAATCTTCGGGAAGACCGAGCTTTCGGAGGACATCGGCTACTCGTTTAGAAGCATCAACTTTGATTTTCGAAGAGAATCTGTCGCTCCCTTTTGGGAGATAGTCTCGAAAGTTGGCAAAGAGTTTGACTTCAATTTCCATGGCATCTCCCTGGATGAGGCTTTCGTCACCTTCAGACACAAGCTAGGATGATTCGTTCTGGTATCGAAGGCTCAGAACTCGCGAGTATTATATCCGTAGCGTTACCGAAGATCAATGGTTTCGGTATGTAGAGTTTCCGGAGTTTTCAAAGCAAGAAGTTTGTAAACTTCTGATGTTTAGCGACAGTTTTGAATCTTTAGATGTAACCCTCATATCCCTTCGCTCCCCTGCTCTCGCGTTGACCCCCTCGGGGCGCACAGGTGGGGAATTCTTGCCCCTTCCCCGCTCTGAAGNNTAAAGGAGTTTGCTGAGATTTGAAACTGAGACATTTCTAACCTTCTGATGTTTTACGGCGATTTTGAATCTCTAGATGAGGCCCTCTATCCCTTCGGTCCCTCCTTCCCGCCGTTGGCGGGTCACGTGGGGACGGGCGGTTGCTCAAATTCCTTTTGACCGCTTGTGTCGAAGTCATTTCCAGAGTATTTNNCCCAACGCTTCCGCAAACGTCCCTCAGGGACATGAGGGTCCACAAAACTGAGGAAACTCCAGGTCTTCTTCCCTTGACAAAGTGTACAGGTTTCATTAGGTTGGATTAACGGATTTTTGACTGTTTTTGGTGGTATTTGTCAAAAAGTGGTGTATCGGCGATGGCGAGGAAGCAAAGGGAAAGATCGATCGGCGAGAAAATAGCTCGCCTGAGAAAGGGAAAAGGCCTTTCTATCTTGGAGATTGCCAATGAGACGGGAGTAGCCCCCGAATTCATTGAGGGCGTCGAAGCCGGAAAGGTTTTGCCGCCCGTCGCCTTCTTAATCAGAATTTCAAAGGCCCTTGCGATTGACGCAGGCTCCCTTTTGTCGGAAGAGGAGGAGAGAGTCGCCTCTGAAAGACGGCGACAGAGTTTTATCAAGAGAACCCAGGAGTATTCGTATCAGGTCTTAACCCCTGCCGCACAGAATAGACACATGAAGGCCTTCCTCGTGACCATCGACCCCATGAAGGAACACAAGATGGTCGAATATTCTCATGAGGGGGAAGAATTCATCTACGTTCTGAAAGGGAGAATAGAGGTATTGTTGGGCGAGAGCTCGAATGTCCTGGGAAAAGAACAAACCATCCATTTCAACTCTGGAGTTGTTCACAGACTGAGGAACTTGGGTAAAGAGGTGGCGAAGCTGATTGTCGTTATTTACACACCCTAGGGGTACAGAAGTCAGGAGTCAGAAGCCAAAAACCAGAAATCAGCGGCCGGGAGTCAGTAGTCAGAATGAACAGATAACCCTCGGTAACATCTCGTCGTTCTTCCTCGAGATCGAGGGTGTACGGATACATGGAAGTCGCCGTTTCGGTTGACAGAAGCCAATAATCTAATCAAAACGTACTCCGAGCCTATTCTGACTTCTGTCTTCTCAGTCTTTACCTTTGAAATCCCTCTTCAGATTCTCGATGACCGCCTTGGCCTTTTCGACAAATTCGTCGGGTACCATAACGGCAGCCCAACCCTTCTGAGGAATAAAAAGGCCGTCGTAAGCCGTATCGTCATATCGGCGGATTAAGAAGGGTATACCCTGCTTTTCAAGGGCGTGGGAGACCCTGTCCTCCTCAAATTTGTTCGCCACAGTGCTGATCCTGGACATCTTCCAACGCGCAGCGTCTCGGTTATCGCCCATATTTTTCTCTCGCACATTGTGGGGAAAATCTGGTCGCCTCTACTCTTCCTTTTGCAGAGTTGCCAACCTCTCCTTCGCTCTTCTGGCCTGATCTGTGTGTGGGTAATTTTGCACCACTTTCTGAAACTCCCTGACCGCATCATCCCTGTGAAGGCGATTCCAGTATCCCGAGAATTCGTTGTGAAAGACCTCTCCTTTTTTGAACTGTGCCTCCGCAGCCAGTTCTGAATTAGGATAGGAAGCGATGATTTCATCGTAGATATCCATTGCTCGATTAAGACCCGGTGGAATCTCCTCTTGTTTTCCAAATTGCCCGTATTCCCAGAGGGAATTCAAATAAAGTTCGGCGAGTCCAAATTGGAAGTCGATGAAGTCTCTGAACATGGATTCTTTGCCTAGAGTGAGTTGTATCGCTTGCTGATAGGCGCGCTCACACTCGGAGAAGTCTCGTGCCCTTTCACATTCTCTAATATACACTTTGAGTTGACCGAGCCCCATGGCTTCGGTGTTTTTTCTCTCAAAGGGCAACTCCATATCTTCTAATTCTGATTCTCTGACTTCGGTCTTGTCCGGGGGGCGGTTCGCGAATTTCATCCACAAGGCCAGAGCGACGATGCACGCCGCTGAGAGGCCCAATAGTACCCATTTTAGATTTCTGGATTTCTTCATCTGATGTCCAAAAGTAGATTCCCTTAACCTCAAGGTATATGGGCGTGAAGAATATGGCTTTTTGAATAATCTAGCAAATCTTCACGACTTTTCATAGATTTGTCTCTGGTATTGCCTTTCTTCTTCAAGGCGAAGACGCCAGGCCCTTTCGAAAGGTTCAGAGAAATGTTGAAGGACACCCCAACGTTTTCGCAGATGTCCTTCAGGGGCAAGAGACGCCCCAAAGGGTGGGAAGCTCTCCAGACAGCCTATCTTGACAACCTTCAATCCTTGTCTATAAGGTAATGATGCCTCAGAATACGGAGAAACCCAGCGAGCTTTGCTCCCTTCGAGAGGATTCTTACGGAAACGACCAACCATGGAGAGTATGACCGGGAAAAAGACTGCCAGGCAGCGTCATACATGTTTTGGTTGGGGTTCTGAATCCAGGAGAAGAAACCGATGGGTACAATTCCTTTGCAAGTGGTCGAAGTTTTTCGGAACGGTTCCGTCGAAAGCGTTCACAGGGGCTCTATCGCGGTGGTTGATAGGTCTGGAAAGTTTCTGTATTTCTGGGGAAATCCTGACTTTCCCACCGTCATGCGGTCCTGTGCCAAACCCTTTCAGGCCATGCCTCTCCTTGAGTCCGGCGCTGCGGATCACTTCAGACTCAGCCAGAAAGAGATCGCAATCACCACAGGCTCAATCAGCGGTCAGGAATTTCAGCAGGAGACTGTCAGCAGTATTCTAGAAAAAGTGGGCCTCGGCGAAGCGAGCCTTCGATGCGGCACCCACAGACCCTTCCACGTCCCAACAGCCGAGAGGCTCGATGTTGAGGGGAAGAAACCCAGTCTTCTCCACAACAACTGTGCCGGAAAGCACGCGGGGATGCTGGCAACATGCGTTTTCGAAAAATGGCCAGTCGAAACATACATGGAGCCGAACCATCCTCTTCAACAGAGAATTTCAGAAAAGGTTTCCGATTTCACTGGAGTTCCTCAATACCAGATCCCGATAAGCATTGATGGATGTGGTGTTCCAACCTACCAGGTACCCCTAAGAAACCTGGCACTCTCGTTTGCCAAGCTGACCGATGAGGGCTCTTCAAGCATCATGCGTCTCATGGAATGCGCCCGTAAGCATCCGGAGATGATCGCGGGGGAGGGCCGGATCTGTACAGATCTGATTAAGGTAACAAAGGGTCGCGTGTTCGGCAAGATCGGGGCCGAGGGCGTTTACGGTATCAGCCTTTTCGAGAAAGAATGGGGAATAGGGATCAAGATAGAGGATGGTAGTCTTCGGGGATTGACACCAACGGTTGTTGAGGTATTGAGGAAGCTTAACGCTATCACGGAAAGAGAGTTCGACCTGCTCAAAACATACCACCAACCCAAGGTTTTCAACTATCGCAGGGAGGTTGTGGGGAGGGTCAGGCCGACCTTCGATCTCGAAACGACCAACGGGTAGCCAGAGGGTGCATCTTCTCAAGGAAAATGATATCCCAACAACCTCCGGTGAAAAAAATCGACCTCTGATAGCAAATGGGAAAAGGGATGGGCATTTCCATTTGAGAGGCAGTGAGGCTGGCTGGGACCTCTTCAGCCGCCATTCAGAAGCAACTTACACCATTCTTAGCAAAGGAGGAGGCCGAATGAAAGAGCATGCACTTTTCAATATGTCCGCTGGACCGATTGAAGGCACACCGAGAACGTTGCGCGCCCTTTCCCGTCAAATAATGTATCACTATGACCCGGAGTTTGCAGATATCTTTGATGATACAACAGAGAAACTGAAGAAGCTTTTCAGGACCAAAAATGACGTGATCATCATGCAGGGAGAGGCTGTGCTTGGGCTTGAGGCTGCGGCCTTCTGCACAATCGACGAGGGAGATAAATGTCTCAATTTGGTTTCGGGTGTCTACGGGCATCTCTATGCGTGGTACATTAAGTCCTTTGGCGGAGAGCTTCTAGAGGTGCGAACTGATTACAACAGAGCCATCAACCCTGCAGATGTAGAGAAAGCCTTCAAAGACAATCCGGACATCAAAATCATGTCGGTGGTTCATTGCGAAACCCCCTCTGGGACTCTCAATCCAATCAAGGAGATTTGCCAGATTGCCGAGAGATATGGTGCGCTCACCATCGTGGATGCTGTTTCTTCTATGGGTGGCATCGAGGTCGAAACTGACCAATGGGGGCTTGACATCTGTGTGGTTGGACCACAGAAGTGTATTGCCTCGTCCCCTGGGCTGGCACTGGTGTCGATCAGCGAGGAGGCCTGGGAAAAGATGCGGAAAAAGAAAAACCCGGTCCGTTACTCTTATATGAGTATGCTTGACATGAAAGAACAGTGGCTGGTCGAAAAAGAGAAGCGGAAGTTCCCCTTCACTATTTTTACCTCCGAGGTCGTCGCACTCAACGAAGCATTGAACCAGTTATTCGAAGAGGGCCTAGACGCTGTAATTGAGAGACATCAATCGGTTGCAAGGATGTGCCGCGAGGGTGTGAAGGGAATGGGGTTGCAACTGTGGGCTGACTCAGAGGATATCTGTGCCGCGTGTGCAACGGCCATCAAAACGCCTGAGGGGATGGACGATGCCAAAATAAGGCGCCACATGTACGATAATTACAGGGTTCTAATCTCAGGAGGGTTCGGCGATCTGACCGGGAAGCTTTTCCGCATTGGTCACATGGGTAAAATGGCTCAGCCTGTCTACGTGGCGGCGGCTCTGGCAATGTTGGAGAAAACCCTGAAGGACATTGGATACCCCGTTAGATCGGGAAGCGGTGTGGGCGCGGCGCTTGAAGCGATCTGACTCCTCGCGAAGGAGGCGAACATGCTGAGTTTTGCGAGAGAAAAATGTGTTTGTTTTAGATGGAGAGCGTCGAAAAGCCAATGAATTCCGAATGTTCCGAATATGTAGTGGACATGAAAGGGATCACCAAAAGATTCCCCGGTATCCTGGCTAATGACCACATCGACTTTAACCTAAGAAAAGGGGAGATTCATACCCTTCTGGGAGAAAACGGCGCCGGGAAGACCACGCTGATGAATGTTCTTTCCGGAATGTATCAACCCGATGACGGGGAAATCTCAGTCAAAGGCAAACCTGCCGACATCCGTTCTCCCCATGATGCCCTTGCTTTGGGCATCGGGATGGTATATCAGCATTTCACGCTGGTTCCCACCCTATCGGTCGTCGAGAATATTGTCCTGGGCTATGAATCACATCTCTTTTTAGACCTTACCAAGGCCGAGAAGGGGCTAAAAGGAATTATGTCGGAAACTGGTCTGGGCGTTGATCCCCATGCCACCGTCTGGCATCTCTCTGTGGGTCAGCAACAGCGTGTGGAGATCATTAAGGTTCTCTATCGAGGTTCTGAGGTCCTGGTCCTGGATGAGCCTACGTCAGTTCTTACCCCCTTTGAGGCAGAAGAGCTTTTCAAGATCCTGAAAAAGCTGATCCTCGTGGAAAAGTCGGTGATCTTTATTACCCACAAATTGGAAGAGGCAGTCCGGATCAGTGATCGGATCACGGTGCTAAGACAGGGGAAAAAGGTGGAAGAGATCGAACTTCGAGGGCTGAAAGAAATCGATGCCCAGAGGCGTATGAATCAAATCATTCGGGCCATGTTCGGACGGATTCAGATCCCACATACCGTCAGGGAGTCCAGAGACATATCCGAAAAAACAGTTCTGATGGTAAGGGAACTTACTGCACGGAATGACATGGGATTTGAGGCTCTTCGCGGTCTGTCATTTACTCTGAGACGAGGAGAAATACTTGGCATCGCAGGTGTGGAAGGAAATGGGCAGAAGGAGCTTGCGGAAGCAATTACCGGCCGACGGAAAATCAAGAAAGGAGAGATCGAGTTGGACGGAACCTCCATCGCCAACAAGGGGATCGCGTGTGCTTCAAGAATGGGTGTCTCCTACGTAACTGATGATCGGATGGGGGAGGGCTGTGTGGGAAACCTTAGCTTGGCTGAAAACATGATTCTCAAGGGTTTCCAGCAGGAACCATTTTCAAAGTACCATTTCCTCAATCGCAGATCGATTGCCCAGCACTCCTCCAGGCTCATGGAGGAATTCAATATCAAGGCCTCTGATCCATGGACCCGTGTCAACGCTCTGTCAGGCGGTAACATACAGAAGCTTCTCCTGGCCAGAGAACTGTCGACTCATCCAAGGGTCTTGGTATGCTGCAATCCCACGCACGGACTGGACGCCATGACGACCCGGTTTATTAGAGATCGCATCAAAGCTGAAACGCGACAGGGAACAGCCGTGATTCTGATCTCATCGGACCTGGATGAGATACTCGAGTTGAGCGATCGGGTGGGAGTACTCTTCAGGGGAGAGATCCTTTCCGTCTCTCCGTCAGACGAAGTTAAGAGAGAAGAGATCGGAAAACTCATGTTGGGCATTAGGAACTGAGGTGATACAGATAAGTCGATATCTTTCAGCCATCAGTTCAGGGCTGGCCATTCTGGCTGCTCTCGCGACAGGAGCGGTCCTCTTACTGACCGTCGGCTTGAATCCGGCCAGAGTCTATTATGAGCTTTTCTCGAGGGGCATGGCTACGCACCTGGGTATCACTGAGACACTGATCAAGATGGCGCCGATCCTTATGGTGAGTAGTGGACTGATCCTGGCCTTCAGAGCCGGGTTGTGGAACATCGGAATTGAGGGACAGTTCCTGATTGGTGCTATTCTCGTAGGATGGGCCGCGCCTACCCTGATCAGGGTACTTCCCCATGGTGTTGCGCTACTGATCCTCGGCCTCGTGGGATTTCTGGGGGGACTCCTCTGGGCTGTGATACCTGCGGTTCTCAAGGCCAGGTGGGGTCTGAACGAAATCATAACTACCCTGATGATGAATTTTGTTGGGCTCAATCTAACCACATGGCTGGTCAAAGGGCCTCTGAGAGACCAAACTGTAGTTCCCCCCCAGACCCCCGTGATTCCTCTTCAGGGGAGGCTGCCTTTTGTTCCCTTTACCAGGATTCACATCGGTCTGGTTGCTGGAATCATTTGCATCCTTGCAATCTATATAATTATTAAGAAGACAACTTTTGGCTTCCAACTGAGGGTCCTGGGCGAGAATCGGAAGGCCGCCATCCACAGCAACATCAATGTGAGCCGTGTGACGATCCTTGTGCTTCTCATTAGCGGTGGATTCGCTGGTTTGGCTGGAGCGAACGACGTTCTGGGCGTGAAAGGGCTCTTTCAGGCAGAATGGAACCCGGGATACGGTTTTGCGTCGATTCCCCTGGTCTGCCTGGCCAATTTCAATGGTCTTGCCGTTATTCCCCTCTCCTATTTTTTCTCTTTTTTGATTGTCGGCGGGGAGTTGATGTCGCGGGCAGCCGGGGTGCCGATCTTTTTTGTTCAAGTTATCGAGGGATTGATGTTTTTGTATTTCGCAGGAGGGGAATATTTTCGGAAGAGAAAGGCTGGGATCCATGGGGCTTCTATCCTTCTTTGATGAAGCTTTTTTTGTCGTTCTGTTCGGAACGAGCCTGAGGGCCTCTACACCCTTACTTTTGGCAGCCCTGGGGGAGACCTACACTGAGAGGTCAGGTATTTTGAATCTGGGCATCGAAGGCATCATGCTGTCGGGAGCCTTCGGGGGATTCGTGGTCGCCCTGTTCACGGAGAGCATCCTGTGTGGATTTATTACGGGAGTTCTGATTGGCCTGGTTCTTGCCCTCATCACGGGTTTTCTCACCATCACGCTTCGGGTGAATCAGATCGTTGTGGGGTTGGGGATCACGATCTTCGGTTCAGGGATGACGAGCTTCCTTTTTCGGATTCTCTTTGGAACGCGATTTCCCACCCTCCCTGTCATGGCGACTAAAATGAGAATTCCTTTGGTTGCAGATATTCCATACTTTGGTGAAGCCATTTTTAACCAGCATCTTGTGGTTTATCTGGCGCTGGCTCTCATTCCGACTCTTCATATCCTTCTCTACTGGACCAATTTCGGCCTTAAGATCAGAGCGGTCGGTGAGAATCCAGTTTCCGCTGATGCGGCCGGTGTCAATGTTGCCCGGGTCCGACATATCTGTCTCCTGCTCGGAGGCATGCTCGCAGGTCTTGGTGGAGCATTCCTGGCCATTGGTGATCTCTCCTTCTTCGTGAGCAACATGACTCTGGGCAGGGGGTTCATCGCCATTGCCATCGTCATGCTTGGGAAATGGAACCCATACTGGGTTCTTCTTGGGGCCATACTGTTTGGTGTTACCCAGTCTCTCTCCTCAGGGCTCCAGGTTCTGGGGGTCGACGTTAGACCTGAGTTTATTCTCATGTTGCCCTATGTTGCTGTCATCATTGCTCTCGTCTTCATTGCCAGAAACACTTTCTTGCCTTCCGCCCTGGGAGTCCCCTATCGGAGGGGTGAAGGGTAGAGAGGAACCAAGGGAAATCACCGTATTCAATGTCAGGAGAAAGGGAGGGAAAAGGAGTGAGATGGACAATCTTTCGATTTCTTTTATCGGGAACATTACTTCTGGGACCGACTCTCGTAGGAAGGTCTGGAGCGCTTGAGACGCCATGTGGTGGCCCTCTGCGAGTGGCAATCATCTTACCTGCCAGCAGGGCAGATCAGGGATGGAACCAGCAGGGAGCAGATTCACTGGAATCCTTGAAGAAGAAGTGGTGCCTGACGATAGAAATTGCTGAAAACCAGGGCTATGGTGATATTAAGCCTGTCATCAGAGACCTCGCCGACAAGGGGTTCAATCTCATTATTGCCCATGCCAGCGGCTATCAGACGACGGCTCCAGAAGTTGCCGCCGAGAAGGGTGTCCGGGTTGTTACCATCGAAAATGCAAAAGCTGTGAAACCCGGCCTGGTCTCAGACATTGACACAGAAGCACAAGGGGCAGCATACTTGGCGGGAATCGCTGCGGGCAAGGTGACCCGCGCAGGAATTGTTGGAATTGTGGTCTCGGCAGAGCCTCCCACCTGGAACCGCATGAGTGCAGGTTTTATGGAGGGCCTTTACTCAGTTAGGCCCGATGCCAGATTGCTTTACAACGTCATCGGCGATGCGGCCTATGAAGATGCGGCAGGAGGCAAGCGGAACGTGGAAGCCCAGATCGCCGCTGGAGCCGATGTGATATTTGGACAGGGAGACGGTGCCTCCTTCGGCATGATGAGTGCCTGTTCCGAAAACAAGGCAAAGGATGGGGGCAAGGTCTGGTTTATTGATGTAATCGGTGACAAGAGGAACATCGACAAGAAAGGAATCCTTTTGACCTCAGTTCTCTTTGACTATGCTCCGATCTACGAGCAAATGTTTATTAACATATACATTGGGACCTTTGGGCAGGAACACGTTCTGAATGTGGCCAACAATGGTGTCCGACTCATGGATTTTCATCCCGACGTTCCCCAATATGTTAAAGATTCTGTGGAAAATGCCAGGCAGGGTATCGTTTCTGGAAAAATCAAGGTGTCCAACATTCCTGATTCGACGGGCCTGAAAACCTTCAGGGCGAGATTATTTCCAAGGTAATACTCCTAAGAAGTCGTGGTGAGTGGAGGGTTTTTCCGGGAGAGCAGAATCAAAACAAAGGCCAGCATACCCGAGACGACGAACAGGTAACCCATGGCGTAGAAAACCCACTCCAGGCCCAAGTGGTCGGCCAGATATCCAGATACACTTGATGCAAAGGAACCGACGCCAAAGCCTAGAAAGAAATGGATTCCATATGCCGTTCCCCGGAATCGAACGCTCGTGTAGCGGGCGAGCAGATGACTCCCGGTCGGCTGCGTTGAGAAGTAAAAGAAAGCATAGGCTAGGGCCGAGAGAACCACAGGAAGATTGGTGGAAAGGCCAACAAGAAAGAGCGATGGAGCCCCCAGCAGCAGGGCGCCAAAGTACACCTTTTCCGGGAGATACCGATCGGAAAGATTTCCTCCCAGATATTGACCGATTGTCCCAAAGAGCAGGGCAACTGTGGACATCATGCCTCCGAGAGCCACGTTCTCGATAGGAAGGAAACCGATTTGCACTTTCTGCGCCATGTAGGTGGGCAGAAAGGTCATAACCCCCCTGTAACATAACCCGATCAATGTGGAGGTGGCAAAAAACACAATGAGAGGGAGAACGGAAAAGCCCGAACCCTCCCGGGCAGCATCCCCCTGTATTTTGTCCTTTCCATTTTTGTGGGCAACTTCCTGTAACGTGAGGGAAACAAATCCCAGAGCCATTCCGGCAACTCCGAACATGGCATAGGCTGTCTTCCAGCCTAGAATCGAAGCAAGAAAACCCGCCACAAGAGGTGTCAGTGCGACACCGAAACTCCCCGCCACTCCGTGAATTCCAAAACCCTTGCCCGGTTTTTTGATTCCCCTGGATATGAGTGCGTTACTGGAAGGGTGATAGGTACTGCAGAACATGCCCACTAGGCCGATGGAAATGGCGAGGGCCGTGAGCGAATTGGAGAAAGCGACGAAGAAAGAGGATAAGCCGGCGCCAAAAAGATAGAGGCTGATCAGTGTTCTTGAGCCGATGCGATCGGCAATGACTCCGGCGGGGAGTGAGCCGAGCCCATAGGCGAAAAAGCATATGTTGCCAATCAATCCGAGATGAAAGTAATCTGTTTGAAAGTCCTTCTGGAGCATGGGAAGGACAGCGGCGAAAATCAGAATAAACCCGTGGTTCAGACCGTGAGCGGCTGTCGTAACGCCAATGATTTTTCTCTCTTCCCTTGTCATTCTTCAATGCCTCGTAAACTCTATACAAAACATGGATGCAACGCCGAGGTCAAGATGGGAGTTAGAGTAGGAGTCAGGAGGCAGAAGCCAAAATGGGTTTGTGGAGTTTTCTGAGTTGTCAAAGCAAGAAGTTTGTAACCTTAAGATGTTTCACGACGATTTTGAATGTTTTGATTGGACACTCATATCCCTTCGCTTCCTTGCTCTCGCGTTGACCCTCGCGGGGCTCGCCGATTTTGCTTCCCCAGGACGAAGGAAAAAGGAAAAAGGTTCAAGGAGAACGACTCCGACCAAACCTTTGGCCTTTAGCCTTTAACCTATCTGGGTGTCCCAACGCTTCCGCAAACGTCCCTCTCAGGGACATGAGCGTCCACAAAACTGAGGAAACTCCAGAGTGGGTTTCCCTTGACAAAACTTGTTCCTTTGTCATTCACTAAACAGTGCATAGGCTAATGCCGATTCGATAGAGAGGGGATAGGATATCATATGACCGTCCAAATAGGACGAAAAGGGAGAGTGTGAAGATGATCGACGGCGGGCTCAGGGGGTCGGAAAAGATCTTGGTGATTAGCCCCCATCCTGATGATGTGGACTTTGGATGCAGTGGAACGATAGCCAAATGGAGCCACCAGGGCATGGATATCGCCTACATTATATGTACGAGTGGCGATAAGGGAACGGATGATCCTGATATGAAGGCTGAGGTTCTGGCCAATATCCGGGAGGAGGAACAGCGTCGGGCGGCGGCAATTGTGGGTGTCAGTAAGGTGACGTTTTTGCGTTTCAAGGACGGGGAACTGAGGAACGACGAGGCGTTCAGGGAGATTCTTGTGCGGATGATCCGAACGTACAAGCCCGATGTGGTTCTGAGCATGGATCCAGCCAACACCCGGTTTGAGAATCCCTACGTGAGCCATTCCGACCACAGGGAAACAGCTCTGGCCGTCTTTGACGCGATTTATCCCGCCTCGGGGAATCGAAACTTCTTCCCAAAGCTACTCGATGAGGGGTTCATGCCCCATGCGGTTGGCAGGATCTTTTTCTTTGCGACTCCCACCCCCAACACGTGGATTGATATCACGGACGCGATAGAGGCAAAGATAGAAGCGCTCCGGTGTCACAGGAGCCAGATGGCGGATTTCGACAACTTGGAGACGTGGGTGAGAGAGCGATTTGGTGAAGTAGGCAGAGAGAAAGAAATGGCCTTCGCCGAGTCCTTTCGCCAACTTGAAATTCCCCATTAGGACGTTTCATTCTCCATGAATGTCACTCAACACCGACGGCGTGAAATGGGTGATCCCAGAATCGAGCTTGTCCATCGGTTCTTTTCGGGCACAGGCCCGACTTATGACTCTATCGTCAACCTCTGTACCTTTGGGTTTGACCGACTCTGGAAAAAAGGGATTCTAGATCGAATCCCAGAGCGCCCCACGCGCCTTATTGACCACGCCTGTGGCACGGGGATCCTCACGTTCAAGATCGCCCGACAATTTCCAGATTGCCACGTCATCGGGGTGGAACTTCGCGATGAGTACCTCGACATCGCCAAACAAAAGGCGAAGTCCATGGGCATAACCAATGTCGAGTTTATATTGAGCCGAGCAGAGGATGTCCTTCTGGAGGGGCCTTTCGATTGTATTACGGCGTCCTATCTCGCAAAATACGCCGATCTCATTACCCTGACTCGGAGGACGAAAAAGATGCTGAGAAAAGGAGGAGTATTCTTGATGCATGACTTTACTTACCCCCCTAATCGCGCCTTTGTATGGATATGGGGGTTATATTTTAGCCTTCTTCAGAAAGTTGGAATTCTCTGGTATCCCCAATGGAGAACAATCTACTACGAACTGCCCGAATTGATTCGGAAAACAAATTGGGTCACAGAGCTTGTTGACCAGTTGGAGCGGAATGGTTTCTCGGATATTAGGATTGACTATCTGACAGTGGGGACTTCAGCGATCGTTATGGGCAGGAATTAGTTAGTCCGTGCTGAAAAATGCCCATTTTGCTCTCTGGACGGAGTTTTTGACCCGTTCTAGAAGCTCAGTCGTTCGACCTACTAAACTCTCCGCCTTCGGCGGATCAGACAGTTGAAGTTCGCTCCTTCGGGGACACTCCCTTGGCCAAGACGGCTACCCCAAAACTCCGTAATGTTCGCTCAAGGGCATTTTCCGCTCCGGACGAGTTATCTTTCCTCGCGCTCTCCCGCCTAATCAAGGGGATACGGTTTATCTCATTAACCGCCAGAGAAGCATACCCACCCCGAGGAGGATCACTCCTAAGCTGACGGTCTTGAGAATCGTTTCGTATGTTTTGATCTCCTTTTCTCTTGCCGCGTCACGGCGTGTCCCCTGGCTTCGTTTGAGTTCCTTGTAAGGCCGCGAGGCCTTAATTTCGATGGTGCTGAACAAAGCCATGGAACCCGCGAGAATCAGCGCAGCCAGGGAGATGCTATTGGTTTGGATAATATAACCTGTAAGGACGGGGAGAAACCCCCAAGAGAAGGCAAACCACCCATCCGAGTGAAATCTCCCCCCAAACCACTCGAGGTTGTAAGCAAACACGAAAAAACCCTCAAGAACCGCCACGACCCCGAGCAGGGGGACATAGAGGACCATGTAGTAGATCGCAATCAGATAGGCAATCACCAGGGAGAGGATTGCCATGAACCACAGTTGGTTCCTCGAGAAGACCTCGCCCCATGGTTTCGCCTGCCTGCTTCCGAGGGCATCGAGGGCGTGTGCTGCAATGCCCAACCCAAGGAAGTAGATCATAACAACCGCACCAACCCTGTCCCAGTAGATTCTATCGGCGACCATTGAGCCGATGACGCTGAAAGCGACGACCATCCCCGTGTAGGGCAGAAAAAGGAGGCCCACGAGGAATCGAAATCTCATGGGACCAAACTTGGGCACAAACCACTCGGACCCTCTGTCGGTAGCCTGGCTACCCATGGGTTCCCTCATGCCAACAGGTTAATCTCCCTCAGTTCCGAATAAACCATCTGGAACACTGACATTCACCCTGAGACCGCGAAAGAATATCTCTCGCTCGAGCCTTCCGTCTTGAGTTGATTCGATGACCGCCACGGGAAGCCAAAGCCTCTTATCGATGAGAAATTGATACCGTGTCACAACCCCATCGCGGAAATGGTCATCAGCCAAAACACCGATCCGAATGTGTCCCTCGCCCTGTGTAACCTCCAAATCTCCACGACGTCGGTCCGTGACGCTATGGGAGATGTTTTTGATCAGGAGCCCGAGGTCGGTCTGATCGATTCGCTGACCCGGGGAGACCTCCAGGAGAAAGGTCTCCGGGGTCAACCGAAATCTGAAAAAGCGAGCCCATCCGGAAGGACGTATCACGACCTTTCCGTTCTTGTCAGGATAAATCAGGACTGCTCCCGGATAGGGCGACTCGAAATCGAT
>JABAOH010110264.1_pt2 | contig 30023 bp, 29 predicted proteins | sample 7062181 | NCBI WGS metagenome assembly JABAOH01 (sample SAMN14538630, study PRJNA623070) | marine sediment metagenome | biome: marine biome [ENVO:00000428]; feature: marine pelagic biome [ENVO:01000023]; material: deep marine sediment [ENVO:00002113]; isolation source: pool of 5 deep marine...
TAAGCGCCGAAGTTCGTCTTCGAGATGAGCACCGTGCCGGGTTTGATGCGAAGCACCGGTTCGCGCACCGCAAAGGTCGGCTGAGCGACCTCGGGCGTGAAGTAGACCGTATCCGGCGGCGTGCTGGCATCGCCGGCCTGCACGACGGCGGCCACGGCCATCGTCAGCAACGCGTTCATCGACACCTCCCGAGGAAGACCCCGGCTGGACTTTCAAAGGAGCCTTGTTCGGCCTGAGCGATTAGGCCGATTATCCGACCTGAAGAGCGGTCGGGCAAGAGCACGCGGAGAAGTCTTTCACTATATTATTATGGTGATCAGACCCTTCACCAGTGAACCGGATCCGGGCTAGAGAGACACTCAGCAGCTTGATGCGGACGACGGCTGCGACGGAACATCGCCGGCACCAGAGCGGGGTGGCGTGATGGAGAGCGGTGTGCCGCTGAAGCGAGTGCTTTCCGCTNNCAGCCCGAACAGCTCAGCCAGCTCATGGACGCGATGCTGGCCGCCTCAGTCGGGCTCACCGACGAACCCGACACCGAGCTCCAGGCCTATGACCTGATCCTTGAGGCGGGCACGCTGCTCAGCGACAACCCGACCTACGGGGCCGCGGCCGAGCTTCGGATCAACAGCGCTCTCTTCAACAAAGGCGTGGTGCTCGCCAAGCTGGGTCGCTGGCAGGAGGCGATCGCGGTTTACGACGAACTGGTTCGTCGTACCGGCGGCTCGGCGGTTCTCGGCCTGCGGGAGAACGCCGTACGCGCCCTGTTCAACAAAGGGGCGAGCCTGGCCGGTCACCAGCGCTATGAGGAGGCCATCGCCGTATACGACGACCTGGTGAGGCTCTATTCCGACGCCCCCGAGCCCAGCCTGCGCGAGGCGGTGGCCAAGGCCCTGATCAACAAAGGAATCGCTTTGGCCGAGCTGGATCGCCCCGTCGAGGCCCTCTCCGTCCTCGACGAGGTCGTTGCCCGCTGGGACAATTCCCGGGATCCCGTGCTCCAAGAACGAGCCGCCCGCGCCCTCGTCAACCGAGCCGTGGCACTGATCAAGCTTGGCGAGGCGGCCGCCGCACTGGACACCTACAACGAGGTCTTGCTCCGTTTCGAGGATGAGTCGCAGCCGTCGCTGCACGAGTGGCTACGCGTCGCGCGACTCGGGAAGCAAGCGCTCAAGCACGGTTCTAATTAGAGAGGGCGCTGCTGTGATCGTGCACGATGCGCCAGCCTCCCGGCGTATCTTCCAGCACCAGCGTGAACACACCGGTCGAGGTCGTCGAATCCCCGCTAAAGAGCACGTAACGCGCCGTGGCGAGCCCGCGCCCGGCTCCCAAAGACCGGGTCTCGAGCCCCTCGAAACGTAAGGAGTCGCGCACAGCACCGGGCTCGAACAGCGGCGCGTAGCGCAGGCGAATCGCTTCCCAGCCGTGGAGCAGGCCGCCGGATCCGATGAAGGTGGTCTCCGCACCCCGGCGGTACCAGTAAAGAAAGCCCTCGAGGTCACCGCTGTTCCAGGCCGCCGCCGATGTCCGCAGCAGGCTGTCCACGTTGGCATGAAGTGCCGCGGGGTCTTCCGCCACCGTGCCAGCTCCTGAGCAAGCGCTGCCGATCAGCAGGCCGAGGGCGACGACGAGATACCACCGCCGTCCGCCGCCGATCAAGCTCGCCTCGCGGGCAACCACTCGAGTTGGCATCGGCAACCTCCCTCACGTGTTCAGGTGCTGCTGGAACCAGCCGACACTCAGATCCACAACCTGCTGCAAATGCGGCGTGGGACCCAGGAAGGGGTGGACCGCGCCGAAGGTATGGCCGGCCGCCTCGATGGCCTCGTAGCGGCTGCTCGCCAGCGGCGCCGCCTCGGCCAGCCGCTCGCCGTCCGCCACGCTCACCGATTCGTCCGCAGCCCCGTGCACGATCAGGTAGGGCACTCGAAGGCTCGAAGCGGCCCGCAGCGGATCGAGACGCTCGGCGTGCGCTTCTACGTCCTCCAGCAGCCCCACACCCAGCGGCATCATCTGGCCGGTTCGCGCGTTCAAGACCTCGATTCGTCCTTTCCGCCGCCATTCCTGCTTCTGCTCGTCGGTCCAGCGATCCACGTTGGCGACCGCCGCCCAGGTCACCAGGCAGGCCACACGCGGGTCCTCGACCGCGCGGATGATCGCGCTGGCGCCACCGCGGCTGTGCCCCAGCAGCCCGAACCGGGCGATCGAGCCCAGGTTGGGAAGGCTGCCCGCCTGGGCGGCGTCCAGCACCTGACCGAGGTCGTCCAGCTCTTTGCTGAAGGTGTTTTGCTCGAAGCGGTCCAGCTCGGTGAAGTGTTCGAGGTCGGGCCCGATACCGCTGCCGGAGAAGTTGAAAGGGATCGCGGGACAGCCGGTCCGCTCGGCGAGCTGCTGGGAGAGGAATGGGAAGAAGCCCCAGTCCTTGAAGCCTTTAAAGCCGTGGCAGATCACGATCGCGGGGCCGTCTCCGGCGCCCTCGACGCTCCAGACATCCCCACGGATCGGGTCACCGTTGCGGTTCGCCAACTCGAACGCCGCCCGTGTAACCATTAGCCCCCCGTGTTCGGATGCCATTCGATATCGGCCACACCCAGACGCGCGTTTGCGGCGCGAGCCAGGGTGAACAGCAGGTCTGAGATGCGATTGAGGTACTTGAGAACGACCGGATCCACTTCGGCGTGATGGGTGAGCGTCACAACCTGGCGCTCGGCGCGGCGACAGACGCTTCGTGCCAGGTGGAGGGCCGCCGCGGGCTCAGCACCACCCGGAAGCACGAAGGCGCGGAGCGGCTCGAGCTCCTCGTCCAGCCGGTCGATCCATGACTCGATCTCTGCGACCCGCTCCTCCGCCAGCTGCGGGATGTGAGCAGGCTTGGCGGCACCGCTCTTGGGCGTGGCGAGCAGTGAGCCAATTGTCAAACAGTCCGACTGAATTAGCTGGACTGGCTCGCGCCAACTCTCCAGCTCGCCGGGCAGCCGGGCCACGACGAACCCGAGCACGCTGTTCAGCTCGTCGACGCTGCCGTACGCCGCCACGCGCACGTCGTCCTTGGGCACCCGCTGCCCGCCGAAAAGCGAGGTGTCGCCGCCGTCCCCCTGTCGCGTGTAGATCTTCACGCCCTCTCCTCTGCCGCTGGTCCGCCTCAGCCGCCCAGCGAACCTCTCTTGCGCACGCGAACGTGCACCTCACGGTCACCGAAGCGGGTCGCCTCCTCGCAGGCGGGCATCCAGATGTCGATAATATAGCCCTTGATCTTCCCACCCGTGTCCATGACCTCGTAACGCCCGAGAAGCTCGCCATCGACTTTGACATCGATGACGCTGCCCAGAGGGAGAACCCGCGGGTCGCCGGCCACGATCCCTTCACGCACCCAGACGCCCGAGGCGGTAAAGCCGTGGTCGCAATACGCCGTCGCCCGGAATGGGTGCCAGAGCAATGAGGGATCGACGGGCTGATAGAAGACGCACCCCGCACCGCCCAATACTGCCAACAGCGCAACCCGAACCCACCTCACCACCGCCGCCTCCCCACTCTTAACGGCCGTTCAACACTCCGGGAGGAGAAAGCCCGGTTTCAAAGTGCCGAATGGATCAAACTTCGCTTTCAGACCCCGCTGAAGCCGCTGAGCCGGCCCGGGATGCCCCCACGGGTCCACGGCCTGCCGCAGCGCCGCCGGCGCGCGCTCCACGCGGAGACCTCCGCCGACCTTCGCCACGGCGCGGCGAAGCTCCTCCACGCGCAACGCCCAACGACGCTCCTCCGACGCCGCCTCGTATCTCCCCGCAACAAAGATCCACATGCGGCCCAAGAGCGGCGAGGCGATCAGCATCGGAGCCGCGCCGCCGCCCAACGAAACCGCCAGACGCGCGACCTCCACCATCGCTCGGATCGGAAAGTCCGCTCTCAGGACGACGACCGGCTTGGTACGCGCCTCGAAGACCCGCACGTCCGCCCACAGATCGGCCGCCGGCGCTCGGACCTCGACGGGGCCCGTCTCGGCCGACCGCACGGCATCTTCCACCGCACGCTCGTGGCCGAGCCAGCGCGCGCCCATCACCCACGACCCATCGGCAAGCCCGAGCGCACTGGCTGATTCTGGTGAGAGGATCTCCAGCGCCCCCGGAACCAGGTGATCGCCGAGGCTCAAACGCGCCGCCGCCACCGTCAGGTCGTTTACCCGCTCGGCCACAAAGAGTCGCGTGGCATCGGCCCGGGGAAGCGCGTGCAACCGCAGGTGCGCTTGCGCCACGATTCCCAGGGTGCCCCAGCTTCCCGTGAACAGCTTGACCAGATCGTAGCCGGCGACGTTCTTCACCACGCGGCCCCCGGCCTTGACGATGCGCCCGTCGGCGCGAACCACGGAAAGCCCCAGGACCAGATCGCGGGGCGACCCGTACCCGGCCGCCAGGGGGCCGCACGCCCCAGTGGCGACGGCGGCGCCGACGCTCCCCGTGCCCAACGGATCGAGCGGCCACCACTGCCCCGTCTCGGCCAGAGCCGTGTTCAGATCGTCCAGGCTCGTCCCGGCCCCGACGGTGGCCAGCAGATCTTCGGGCTGGTGGTCGACGGCCCCGTCCAGCCGTCGGGTCGTGACCACGAGGTCGAAGCGCCGAAGCGGCCGGCCCGCCGTGAGCCAGGTGCCCTGGCCCGCCGGAACCACCGCCCAACCCGAGGCCGCCGCCCGCTTCATCAACTCCGACAGCTCCTCCAGCGTCGCCGGCGCCGCCGCCACGCTCGCCATCTGCTCGTCGATCACGAAGGCCTCTGGTTCATCGACCAGACACTCGGAGCCGAAGTCGGCTTCGATGACCTCGGCCATCGCACGGCGGTCCTTCGAGTGGCCGCTTCGCGCATCTGCTGTCGCCGCGACGGCGTCACCCGGGCCGTCGGGCAAGACCTTGCCCGGGTTGCAGAGCCCGGCCGGGTCGAACACCTCTTTGACCCAGCGCATGGCCTCCAGATCGTCCGGCGAATAGATGAGCGGCATGTATCGACGCTTGTCGATCCCGACACCGTGCTCGCCGGTGATCGTACCTCCCACCGCTACGCAGGCCTCCATGATCTCCCGGCTCGCGGCCTCGACCCGCTCCGTCATCCCCGGGTCGCGACGGTCGAACGGGATGTTGGGGTGCAGGTTGCCGTCGCCGGCATGGAAGACGTTGGTGATCACCAGATCGTGCTTTCGCGCGACCTCGTAGACGCGGCCCAGTATCTCTGGCAAACGACTCCTCGGCACCGTAGCGTCCTGCACCAGCAAGTCAGAACCGAGGCGGCCCATCGCTCCGAACGCCGACTTCCGCGCCTTCCAGAACTTCACCCGGTCGGCTTCGCTAGCGGCGCGGGCCACGGCGCGCGCCCCGTTCGCTTTGAGCAGACTCTCGACCTCAGCCGCCTGCTCCGCCAGCCCGGCGCGCGGTCCATCGAGCTCGACGATCAGCGAGGCCGCGACATCGGTGGGAAACCCTGCGGCGAAGACCGAGGCCTCCACCGCCTTCAACGTCTCGCGATCGATCATCTCCAGGGCCGCGGGGAGGATGCCCGCCGCGATGATCGCGGAGACGGCCTGGCCCGCCGGGTCGATGGCGTCGAAGTGGGCGAGCAGCGTCTCCACGGCCGCGGGTTGGGGCACGAGGCGAACCTCGATCTCAGCGCAGACGCCCAGCGTTCCTTCCGAGCCGACGAATAACCCCACCAGGTCGTAGTTCGAGCCGGGTCCGCTCAGCTCCACCACCTCGCCCTCCGGTGTCACCACCTGCAAGGCCAAGATGTGGTTGCTAGTCACCCCGTACTTGAGACAGTGGGGACCACCTGAGTTCTCGGCCACGTTGCCGCCCAGCGTGCAGGCGGTCTGGCTGGACGGATCGGGGGCGTACATCAGGCCGTGTTCGCCGGCCGCCTCCCCCAGCCGGCTGTTGACCACCCCCGGCTGAACCCGGGCACGCCGGTTCTCGGCATCGATCCAGAGGATGCGGTTCATGCGCGAGAGCTCGATCACCACCCGCCCCTCTCCCAGAGCGCCGCCGGAAAGTCCGGTGCCGGCCCCACGGGGCACGAACGGGGCGCGCGCCGCGTGCAGCGCCGCAATGACACGTCGCAGTTGATCGGTGTCGTGAACGAAGACGACAGCGGCGGGCGTCGCCCGATAGGCGGTGAGGCCGTCGGACTCGAAGGGGAGTAGCTCGCCGGGCGCCGTGAGAACCGCGCTGCGACCCACGACCCCGCCGAGCTCCTTCACCAGACTGCGGGGGAGTGCCCGGCTCGACATAACACCGTGAGGATACCCAGCCCAGCCCGGTAACCGCAAGCAATGCGGCCGGCCGAGTTATGGGGAAGGTTCCAGCGGACCGAGGAGCCCCTTGAGCTCTTTCACAGTGGGCACGTGTCCGGCCACTTTCACCTCACCGTCCACGGCCAGCGCCGGTGTGATCGTGACGCCGCGCTTCGCATACTCCCGAACGTCGTATATGTGCTCCACTTCGGCATCCAAACCCAGTTCCACCAACGCCGCGCGGGCGTTCTTTTCGGTCGCGGCGCATTTGGGACAACCGGGTCCCATCACCTCGATCTTCATGCCAATAACCTCCAGTTGCTTCGTCAGAAAACCAGCAGCCCGGCCACCCAGCCGAACACCGTTCCGAGCACGATCACCGTGGCCACGTAGACGACGGCTTTCCTCGCACCGAACACGCGGGCCACGGCCAGCCAGTTGGGCAAGCTGATGCCAGGACCCGTGAGCAGGAGCGCCAACGCCGCCCCGGGCGCCATGCCGAGCCCCATCAGCTTGTCCACGAATGGCGCCTCGGTCATCGTCGCGAAATAGCTGACACCGCCAATCAGCGTGGCGAGGAACGCCGACAGCAGGCTGGAGGAACCGAGCCAGCGCTGAATCCAGGCCTCGGGCAAGATCTCCCCGATGACGCCGACGATGAACACGCCGACCAGGAGCAGCGGGAAGATCAAGCGGACAAACCACCACGACTCGCGCAGCCAGCGCGCGATCTCGTCTCGCGACTTGGCCCAGAGCGCGAACCCGAACACCGCGACCATGCCCGCGGCCCACACGTAGACCTTGTGAAGATACGGTCCCCGCTGCACGAGATAGTTCGGCGCCAGCAACGCCAGTACGAGCAGTCCCAGCAACAGGAGGTCGCTGCCCGCGACGAGCCGCGGCACCCCGGCCACCGCCGCGCGGGGATTCCCAGCCGCCGCCTTCGAACCCGACGGCGAAGCCGTCGCCGCGGCGTGCCGCAGGTCGTCTCTCAGGAAAGCCACGCTCATCACCCAGCCGACGACGACGGCCACGAGCAGCGCGACGGCTAGCCGCGTGAGTACGAACTTGCCGCCGAGGATCGCGCCGGTGTAAACCAGCGCCAGCACGTTCGCCGCCGGCGCCACCCACAGCAGGATGAAGGCCGGCCCGACTCCGGCGCCGCCGTAGTAGAGCCCGCTGGAGACGGGGATGACGGTACAGGAGCAAGCGGCCACGAAGAAGCTGCCGCCGGCCGCGAGGGGAAACGAGCGGACCTTGCTGGCAGCGGCGCCGATGTAGTGGACGATCGCTTCCTTGGAGATAAAGCTCACCATCGCGCCCGCCAGCAGGAAGGCAGGAATCAGACAGGTCAAGACGTGGAGCGCGATGTACTCCTGGAGCGCCGCGATCCCAGCGCCCAGCCATTCCGTGATCATGAGGACGCTCCCGGCGCGCCCCCGCTGAGCTGCGCCAGCTCCTCCCGCGCCTGGCGCGTGATCAGTTTGGCGAGCTGATCACGCAGCCTGATTACGGCGGCGCTCCGCACCGCATAGATCACCCGGACGCCTTCCTTGCGGGCCTTAAGCACGCCGGCGCGCCTGAGGATCTGCAGATGGCGGGAGACCGTCGACTGATCGAGCCCCAGATAGGGGTCGATCTCGCAGCCGCATCGCTCGCCCTGGGCCAGGAGATCGACGATCGCCAGGCGCGCGGGGTGGGCAAGGGCTTGCAGGAACCGGGCTTCACGCTGGTGTCGCGGCAGGTCGGAACGGGGATCAGGCTTGGGCATCGACTTTTCATGCAAGTATGTGCGATATTGCATATATACGCCCCTGGCCCTCAGCCGTCAAGCCCTTTCACTCATGTCCGCAGCTTACTCGGGCCCCGACTACGTCCCCCCGATCCCGGCCCCGGTCCGTCCGGTTGACACCCCCCGGGCCCGCCGATACGTTTCGGCGCTCACATGCTGCGGGGTGGAGCAGTCAGGTAGCTCGCCGGGCTCATAACCCGGAGGTCGTGGGTTCGAATCCCACCCCCGCTACTCGCGGCGGGCCGTTGGTCCGCTGATGAAATCGGAAAAGGCACGAGAGGCCGTCGTGAAGCGAAGCCTGACCACCAGCTGGCACCTGACCATCGCGTTCTTCAACTTCAGAGGGAACGCCTAGCGCAGGTGTGGCTGCCTCCGTGGCCGATAAGGAGCCCAGCCCGCCAGCGCGAGGACCGCCTGGCGGGTTTTTTTGTTTGACTTGCTGTTTGAGAATCGAATCTTAGAGTAGTCGCGTATTCCCGGGTAGCTCAGCGGCAGAGCGGGTGGCTGTTAACCACTAGGTCGTCGGTTCGAATCCGACCCCGGGAGCTGCTGTTTCGGTGGGCTGTTGGCGGTAAGCAGTTGGCAGTGCGAAGTCGGCGGTTGGGCGTCGCCAGGCCGCGCCTGCGTGTTTGTACCGCCTACGGTCTACCGTCTACCGCCGCACCGAAACCCGGCTGGGTAGCTCAGTTGGTAGAGCACCGGACTGAAAATCCGGGTGTCGGCAGTTCGNNGCGCTTCCTTGGTAAGGAAGAGGTCGCGGGTTCAATCCCCGCCGCGAGCTTGAGCGGCTGGAGGCGCCAGTAGCTCAGGTGGATAGAGCAGCGGCCTTCTAAGCCGCAGGTCGGGGGTTCGAGTCCTCCCTGGCGCATAGACGGCCCCCGTCGTCTAACGGTTAGGACACCAGTCTTTCAAGCTGGCGGTAGGGGTTCGATTCCCCTCGGGGGCGTTTTTCGGTAGGCTGCAAGTGGTTGACGGTAGACGGTGGTGTTTCGGTAGGCGGTGAGCGGTAGACGATCGACCGTCTACCGTCGCACCGCCCACCGGCAACCGAGAATGGGGCCGTAGCTCAGTTGGGAGAGCGCTTGAATGGCATTCAAGAGGTCGCCGGTTCGATCCCGGCCGGCTCCACTTCCCGCGAACAACTAGCCTCAGCCCGCGCCTGTAGCTCAGTTGGATAGAGCGTCGGCCTCCGGAGCCGAAGGTCACAGGTTCGAATCCTGTCAGGCGCATTTCGGTGCGACGGTAGACGGTTGGGGTGTTTTAGCGGTGGGTGCGGAAGCTCTCTGCCTTCTGCATCAACACGTTGAGCATCCGACCTATACTATCGAGCTGACAAGCCAGGCTTGCAGCATCTTCTGAGTTCAGGTATCGGCAGTCGACGGCGACCTCGAGCCAGTGCCTCGTCTCGAGCGCTTCCGCGTCAGCATCACTCAGCTTGGCCAGGAAGTGGCGTGGATACTGGCGCTTTCCCCAGGCCTCGGCGATCTGAGCTCCTATCGACCTCGATGCTCGCCTGAACTGATCGACGAGTGAGTAGCATTCCTCCGGCGGAAAACACTTCGACACCTCGAAGATGCGCCGCGACACCTCTCTCGCCTCCTGGTAGACTTCCAGCTCAACAAAATCCGTGACAACGCCAGGCATCGGCTGCTGCAGCAAACAACAGGTTGGCGCGTCGGCGGCAGACACTGGGGCAAAGCTATTCCGGCGCATCAACAGCGCGTCATCCTCCTCACCTGCGGCCTACCGCTGACCCGTCTACCGCAACACAGTCTTGACAATATATAAACTGGCACCTACGTTCCCCGCCTCAACCATGGAATCCAGCGAAGACATCAAAGGCCGACTGCGCGACGCGGGCCTACGTGCCACCCGGCCCAGACGACTGGTCTACGAGACGCTGAGGGACACCGGGGGTCACCGCTCGGTGGATGAGCTCGTCTCGTTGTTACGGGAGCGGGGCCACCGAGTCACCCGCATGTCGGTTTACAACGTCGTCGCCGATCTTCAGAGGACCGGCCTGGTCCTCTGTGCCGATACGGGGCCCGGGCGGGCGCTTTACGAGGTCGCCGAGACCTGGCACCACCATTTCGTGTGCCGCGTGTGCGGATCGATCGCGGACATCCCCTGCGTCCGCGGCGCGAAGCCCTGCCTGGATCCTCCGTCGGCATTCAACGGCAGAGTGGAAGAGGCACAAGTCATCTTTCGAGGCGTCTGTGAGACTTGTGCGCGTCATGAATGACAGACGCCGGGTGACATCGTGGCCCCAGCGAGTCACAACCTCAAACCCAACGGTCCGTAGTGGGAGGGAGTAAGATGTCAGGCAAGAATGACGGTAAGCATCCGGCGTTGACGACCGCGAACGGTGCGCCGATCGGCGAGCAGCAGGCGCTCACTGCGGGTCCGCGCGGGCCATTACTGATGCAGGACGTGCAGCTGCTCGAGCAGATGCAGCATTTCAACCGCGAGCGGATCCCCGAACGGGTGGTGCACGCGAAGGGCTCGGGCGCCTATGGTACGTTCACCGCTACCCACGATGTCACACGTTACACGAAAGCGAAGTTTTTATCGAAGGTGGGGAAGACAACGGACGTCTTCTTGCGCTTTTCGACCGTCGCCGGCGAGAAGGGCGCGGCGGATGCCGAGCGGGATGTCAGAGGATTCGCGGTGAAGTTCTACACCGAAGAAGGCAACTGGGATCTGGTCGGCAACAACACGCCGGTGTTCTTTGTCCGAGACCCCTACAAGTTTCAAAACTTCATCCACACGCAGAAGCGCGAGCCTCGGAGCAACCTGCGCGACATGGACATGCAGTGGGACTTCTGGTCGCAATGTCCGGAGTCACTGCACCAGGTGACGATCCTGTTCTCCGATCGCGGCATCCCAAAGAGCTATCGGCATATGAACGGGTACGGTTCGCATACCTACTCGCTCATCAACGCCAAAGGCGAGCGAGTCTGGTGCAAGTTGCACTTGAAAACGAAACAGGGCATCGAGACGTACGATGACGACGAGGCCGCGCGGATCATCGGCGAAGATCGCGAGTCACATCAGCGCGACCTGTTCAACGCGATCGAGCGTGGCGAGTTTCCGCAGTGGCGCGTCTCTATCCAGGTGATGACTCAGAAGCAGGCGGAGCGCTTCCAGTGGAACCCGTTCGATCTTACCAAAGTCTGGCCGCACGCCGATTTCCCGCTGATCGATGTCGGTATACTCGAGCTCAACCGGAACCCGGACAACTATCACGCCGAGGTCGAGCAGGCAGCGTTCAAGCCGAGCGCGCTGGTGCCGGGGATCGGGCCGAGCCCCGACAAGATGCTCCAGGCCCGGCTGATGAGCTACGCGGACACGCATCTCCATCGCCTGGGCGCCAACCACCACCAGATTCCCGTGAACAAACCGCGTTGCCCCGTTCACAATTACATTCGCGACGGACGACTGGCCACGGCGGAGAACTACGGCGCCAATCCCAACTACTGGCCGAACACCCGGGAAGGTGCGCCACAGCCGGCACCCGAGTACAAGGACCCGGCGTGGGAGCTGGGTCAGACGATCGTCGATCGCTACGACTCGACCGTCGATCATGACGACTACACTCAGGCGGGCAACCTCTATCGCATGTTCGATGACGCGCACCGCGATCGGCTCGCTCGCCGCATCGCCGGCGTGTTGGGCCAGGCGCGCAAGCAGGTTCAGTACCTGCAGCTCTGTCACTTCTTCAGAGCCGACGAGGATTACGGCCGACGCGTCGCCGCCCATCTCGGTATCGATGTCGATGAGGCGCTGCGCACGGTCGGCGGTGCTCACGCAGGAGCGGGTTCCTGACCTGAACTTCAACCCGAACCGATCGCCGCTTTAAGCTGGATGCAGAGGGCCCTACGTCGTTACCGGCGTAGGGTTCTCGCCCTATAGGTCGGCTAACGCGATGCGTTCGGCTAGCGAATCTTGCGAATCGGAACCCTTCGGTAGAGCGGCTCGACCCCGAACTCCCCCGCTGCCCACAAGGCGAGGATCATGCTGGCGGCCGAGATCGTCCGCCGCTCGTCGCTCCGGCGAATGACCAGCCCGTAGGTGTCGGCCACGAAGCGCATCCGTTCCAGCACGCGGCCGGCAGCGGCGCGGTCGATCTGGCCGTGCCAGGTTTCCAGCTCTTCCAGCAACATCGACTTCTGCCGCCCGATCCACTCGGCCAGCGACAGAGCCTCGCCGCCGTCCGGCTCCTGACCGCGACAGAGGGTCACCAGATCTTCGACGTAGGCGTCCCAGAGCTGGGCGAGGCTGCGGTTCTCGGGTTGTAACAGGTATTTGGCACGCTCGACGCTGAAGCGGGCCCTCGGCGTCGAGGGATCGGGCGGTATGACGGGGTGCAGGTCGTAGAGTGTGAGGGTCTTGCCCCGGTTGCCCCCATTCTTTTCGTGATAGACCCAATGCTTCTGCAGCTGCGGCCAGTCGGCGACGACGATCACCTCGGGACGCTCGCTGTCGAGGATGACGAACTGCCCGTCCTCCTCGAACACGGCGGTCACCCAGTGATCCCACTCGTGCACGCAAAGCAGGCAGGGTATCCCCTGTTTCAGGAATCCGGCCAGGTGGTCCCGCGCCGCGTCGGCTTCGGTCTTTCGGATCGTCGGCAGCCGATAGCCGTAGCGGCGCGCGGCCCGGGCGAGCTGCAGCTCGTCGGTCCCGTCATGGTTGGTGCCGGCGAGCTTCGCGATCTCCCGCTCCGAGGCGAGTACGCCGCGCATCAGCAGAGCGTGCTTCAGCGCGAACGGGCCGCACTCCGATTTGCCAGGCTGTTTGTAGATCCCCATCCACACCCCATCCGCTTCTCGTGTGCTGTTTCTTGTGAAACTAAAAGAATCGACCAGAGAATGTCCAATGTTGAAGTTTGAGGGTTTGAAGGCTAAGCCCGTCCGCCTTGCAGGCCAAGCCGGTTGGCCGTCTTCTTATGCCGTCCCTCAGCCCCACAGCTAGCGTGCGAGCCTAGCCCCGCCCGTATCGGCCGTCGACGCGGACGGCCCGCGATCCGCTGGGAGGTCAGAGTGATTAGGAAGAAGCCCGATCTACATGTTGCTCTCGTTCTCGCCCTGTGGATGCCGGCGGCGTGCGAAAACGCCCCGGACCATGAGATCGTCTCTCGGCCCATCAGCTTCGGCGAGCTGCGTCAGGAGCTGACGCTGGATTACATCCGCGAGCATTACGATCCCGAGGCCACTGACATTCTCATCGAGCCGCAGTTCATCGTCGTTCACTGGACGGCCACGCCCACGCTCGAGTCGCTCTACGCCACCTTCGAGCCCGACACGCTACCCGCCGCCCGAGCCGGGATCAGCCGGGGCGGCCGGGTCAACGTCTCGTCGCAGTTCACGGTCGCTCGCGACGGCAGCATCTACCAGCTGATGCCGGACAACTGGATGGCGCGCCACACCATCGGCCTTAATCGGATCGCTATCGGGATCGAGAACATCGGAGGCTCGCAGTGGCCGCTGACCGACGAGCAGCTGCTGGCCAACGAATGGCTGATCCGCCACCTGACTGAAAAGTACGAGGGGATCCGGTACGTCATCGGGCATCACGAGTACCTGAGCTTTCGCGACACCCCGCTGTGGCAGGAAAAAGACTCGACCTACTTCACCTTGAAGCGGGACCCGGGTGACGACTACATGGCCCGGCTGCGTGAACGGCTGAGCGATCTCGGGTTGCAAGCGCGATACAACGGTGGATCGGAGGGGACCGGAGGGCACGCGCCGTAAGCTGCGGCCTCTCCACCTGCCCACTTTAACTGCTGGGGCGCGAGTCGTTTTCTCGAAGCGCAGGTTGCGAACGCGCCCGTTGCTCACCCGGAGCCCCGTCACCTGCCTGGCACCCTCAGGGTCCGCGCGCACACTGCCGCTCCCGCGTCGAACGACGTGCGGCTCTGGTTCATGCGCAACATGGTGACCTCCAACTCCGGTTCTCGATTCCAAGGCAACTTGGACACGACTTCGCTCGAGCGCTGAGCAGCAAAGTCCCAACTCGCCCACTCTTCCTAGTCGAGCCGGCTGTACCGGATCGTGGAAACGGTGGACATGATGTCGAGAGTCAGCGTCAGAGTCGCCTGCGACGCTTCATAATCGCACGTGAGCGACGACGGTGCCGTGTTGATGCTGTCTTGGAGCCGCTTGTAATGACCGGACGTCAGGCGCAGAGTGATGCGTACCGCTGTCGCCTCCCACGTTCCCGTCCCTTCCACGCGGACGGCGACGCCGTTCTCGAGGACTACGAAACGGAAGGCGCCGTTCTGATCCAGCACGACTGCCCGGTCGTAGCCGACCTCCTGCCACGTCCCGACGAGGATGTCTGGACCTGGCGGTCCGGCCTGGACGCCCAGCGGCTCGTCCTCTCCGCACCCGGCGAGCGCCAGCATGCCCGACAAAATCACCAGCGGAACGATCCGGGCCGTGAACCCGCGGTGGCGAGCGCGGAGGCGCGCCTGGGTGGCGGCCAAGTTCGAAGGCCTTCGCTCGTCTTCTCTGATTGATCTCAACATGATGACCTCCAACCGATCTTGACGATTCCCGCGGGCGGCCATGCCGCCTGACGACTTCCCGCTCATACAGGGCCCCGGCGGGGTCGGCCGGTTCGGCCCAGGAAGCGCGAGTCCACAATAGGCGGGTCGCGTCACCTGAGTTTCCTGACAGGATCACCTGATTTACTTCGCGGTCTGAGGACGCTAGTCTATTGGCAAGCCTCGCAAGCGATCCCGCCTTTTCGTCTCCTGATCCGGGCTGGGTATGGCGGCCTCCCTCAAGCTCTTCGGCGGTGCGGTACTGGATGGGTCCGAGGGGCCCCTGAGCGGCGCCGTCGCTCAACGCCGGCGCCTCGCCCTGCTGGCGCAGCTGGCGCTTTCCCCAACCGGCCGGTTGAGCCGCGACAAGCTGCTCGCCTATCTGTGGCCGGACACCGACACGGATCGGGCTCGTCACGCTCTCTCCAACTCGCTCTACATCATCAAGAAGGCCCTGGGCGACGACGCGGTGGTGGCGGTCGGCGAAGACCTGCAGCTCGGGCCGGCTCTCGTATCGGTGGACGTGTTGGAGTTCGAGGAGGCGGTCCGAGCGGGCGAGCTGGAGAAGGCCGCCAGCCTCTATGCCGGTCCGTTCATGGACGGGGTCCACTTAAAGGACGCGCCCGAGCTCGAGAAGTGGATCGACGGCGAACGCGACCGGCTGGCTCGGGCCTACGCGCAAGTGTTGGAAAGCCTGGCCGAGAGGGCTGGGGTCGACGGACGCGTGACGGACGCAGCCGACTGGTGGCGCCGGCTGGCGGCCCAGGACCCTTACGACACGCGCATCGCGCTGGCCTTGATGCAGTCGCTTGCCGCGGCGGGAAACCGAGCCGAAGCCATCCAGCACGCGCAGATTCACGCGGAACTTTTGAAGGATGCGTTCGGGGCGGAGCCGGACCCGGCGATAAGGGAGCTAGTCGAGACTTTACGCCGTGAAGGGCCACCGATTCGCGAAGCGCCGACGTTGACCCAGCGCGAAGCCGCCGCCCAACCCGCCACACGCGCGTCGCCGGGCCAGGTCGCGCCAACGCTGCTTCAACGAGTGATGGGGCGGAGGTCCCTGCATTGGGCTCTGGCTGCCCTCGCGGGGGTGTTACTGTTTGGCATCGCCGACACCTTGCTGACCCTGCGACAACCGAGCGAGCCGGAGCCCGCCTCCACGCGTGACGCGAGCGCCCGGCCAACGGTGCTGGCGCTGACTGCTGGGCGCGACCGGCCGGCGGTTGCGGTCCTGCCCTTCGACAACATGAGTCCCGATCCCGCCGAGGCCTACTTTGCGGACGGGATGCACGACGAGATCATCACGCAGCTCGCCAAGATTTCTTCGCTCACCGTCATCTCGCGGACGTCGGTCATGCAGTTCCGTGACTCTAAGAAGTCGATACCGCAGATCGCGGCGGAACTCGGCGTCACGGCCGTGCTGGAGGGCGCCGCCCGAAGAGCCGGGGACACGGTCCGCATTACCGCCCAGCTGATCGACGCTACGACCGATGCGCATCTCTGGGCCGAGACCTTTGACCGCGAGTTCGCACCAGCCAATGTCCTGGCCATTCAATCGGAGATCGCGCGCAACGTCGCCGACGCCCTGGCGGCGACGCTGACGGCGGAGGAGATGAGTCGAATCGCGGCGGTTCCCACCGGCAGCCTGTCCGCCTATGACCTCTACCTCAAAGGCTGGCAGGCCTACCGGCGCTATCGTTCGGAAGAGAACGAGGAGGCGATCCGGTCGTTCAAGGACGCTATCGCCCTCGATCCTGATTACGCGCTCGCCTGGGCGGGCCTGGCGAACGCCTACGCCCAGCGGCCGTACGTGTACGGCTATCCGCGGATCTGGTACGACTCGGCTGAAGCGGCGGGTCTGCGTGCCGTCGAGCTCGACCCCGAGCTAGGCGAGGGCTGGAAGGCTCTGGGCCTGGTCTACACAGTGCGCGGTTGGGTGAGACGATCGATCGAGGCCTATCAGAAGGCGCTGAATTACAGCCCCAATCACGACGGGGCCCTGAACAACCTCGGGATGGCCTACTTCTACCTGGGCGCTTATGACCAGGCGCTGCGCTGGTTGAAGCGGGCCGCCCGCGTCGCTCCGACGCGCGGCCGGCTGCTGGCGAACGTCGGCAGTCGCTACCTGGACCTGGGTGAGCAGGCGATCGGCGAGCGCTGGATCCGAGCGGCTCTCGAGCTCTATCCGGAGTTTCCAGAGGGTTTGGCGGAACAGAAGTTGGGTCTTTTCTTGGCACGCGGGGACCTAGAGGGGGCGGTCCGGGACGCCGAGGCGGAAGCCGAGGCGGCCCCATCCGATCCGGCCGCGCACATCTGGGCGGCTCGAGCGGCGGGCTACGCGAAGCGGTTCGATACAGCCCGAAGGCACGTCGAGGAGGCGGCGCGGTTAGCCGGGCCAGCTTCGATCGACCCCCATGTGGCCGGCTTCTCCTATCTGGCGACCGGCAACCGCGAAGCGGCGGAGTCTTATTTCGAGCGAGCCGTGAGACAGGAACGGATCGAACTCGAGGGCGGGTCCGAGCGACCCGAGGTGCGCCTCAACCTGGCGATGATCCACGCGGCGCGCGGCGAGGGGGCGGAGGCACTGGCCTGGCTGCAAGAGGCCTTCGACGCGGGCGAGCGGCGAAGCTTCTGGATTGAGATGAACCCGATGTTCGACTCCATCCGCGACGAGCCCCAATATCGAGGGCTCATCGCTCGCATGCAGGCTGAGGTCGAGGAGATGCGCCGCCGCGTCGAGCGCGAGGAGATTGCCGCCGGAGAGCGCTAGAAACTTCTGCTGATCCCCTCAAGACTCAGGAGCGACGCCTCCGCTTTTTCGGCTCGGCCCGGTACACCGGGTTCACGCCGTAATCCGCCGCCGCCCATAGCCCCAGGATGATGCAGATGGCGGCGATCGCGCGTTTCTCGTCGTCGCGTGGAATCACCAGCCCATAGGTGTCGGCCACGAGGTGCATCTGATCCAGAACTCGCCGAGCAGCCGTCGGATTCAAGGCCCCGTGCCAGTAGTCGAGCTGATCGAGGATCATCTCCTCGTGACGCCGCAAGAACTCGCCCAATGAGATGACGTTGGCGCTGAGCGGCGTGCGGGGTCGGCAGATGGCCAGCAGGTCGTCGACGAACACATCCCAGAGCTGGGCGAACTGGCGGTTCGACTTACGGCGCAGATAGCGGGCCCGCTCCAGCGAGAACTTTGCGCGCGTCCGCACTCTTCCCCTGGGTATCACCGGATGCAAGTCGAAGAACGTGTGCACGGTCTCCTCGTCGTATTCGTCCTCCTGGTGATAGACCCACGCCTTCCGAAGCTTCGACCAGGGGGCGATGACTAGCACGGCCGGATCTTCGCTGTCGAGGAGGATGAACTGGCCCTTCTCTTCTTTGACGACGGCGACCCAATGGCTCCACTCGTGAACGCAGATGAGGCAAGGGATATCCTCACGCAAATACTCGACCAGCTCCCGGCGCGCCTTGGCTGCGTCGAGCTTCCGGATCATCGGCAGGTCACACCCGAAACGGCGTGCCGCCCGCGCCAACCGGCTCTCATCGGTACCGTGCCAGGACGTCCCGGCGGCCTTCGAGATCTCACCCTCGGGCACCAGGATGCCGTGGACCAGGAGCGCGTGCTTCAGCGCGAAAGGGCCGCACTGCCAACGGTTGGGCTGAGGATAGATTCCCATAAAGAGTCGCATCTCCTTGTTGGACGGAAATTAGTGTATTTTTATTCGGCACCAAATACCTAGCGAAGTGGAGACGCGATTGAACGAAACGCACGACAAACCCGAACACCCCAAGCCCTCGGTCGTGGTTCTTTACAATCACCATGGCGAGGACTGGTATGAGAAGCTCCGCGATGTCGACCCGGGTTCTCTGGAGTTCGAGCCAGAATACCCGGTTCATGTGGCCACTATCAAGGAAGAGTACCAGGAGATCGTGCGGGCGCTGCGGCGAACCGGGCACAAAGCGCGCTCTGTCAACGTCGGAAACGACCTGAAGAAGCTCGAGCGCGTGCTGAAACGGAACCGCCCCGACGTCATCTTCAACCTGGTCGAGTACTTTCACGACGATTCCGAGCTCGAGGTCGCCGTAGCCGCCATGTTTGACCTCTATCAGATCGCTTACACGGGCGCGTCGCCCTTTGCCCTGGGGCTGTGTCTGCGAAAAGGGCTCACCAAACGCGTACTACAGGACCATGAGGTGCCGACGCCGCGCTTCAAGCTCCTTTACGAACCGGCGCTGCCGAAGCGAATCGGGCTGCGGTTCCCCCTCATCGTAAAGCCGGCTTGGGCCGACGCCAGCGCCGGGGTGCACAAGGACTCGGTGATTCGCGAGCCCGAGCTGCTCGCCGACCGCGCCCATCATGTTTACGAGGAATTCGGCGCCATCCTCATCGAGGAGTTCATCGAGGGCCGCGAACTGCACGTCGCTGTATGGGGCAACGACCCGCCGGAGGTTCTCCCTCCCGTCGAGTTCGATTTCACCGAGTTACCGGAAGGCTACCCGCCGATCATCAGCTATGCGGCGAAATGGAACCCGCTGGAGGAGGTATATCACCAGATCCACACGTTATGCCCGGCGCCGCTGACCAAGCCGCTGCTGCGCAAGGTCGAGAAGGTGGCGATCGCGGCGTACGAAGCGACGGAGTGCCGAGACTACGCGCGCGTCGACATCCGGCTGCGAGGTAACAAGCCTTATGTGTTAGAGGTGAACCCGAACCCGGATCTCACCGAAGGCGTGTCGTTCATGGAGTCGGCGGAGGTGGCGGGCTATTCGTTCGACCAGACGTTGGCGCGTATCGTCGACTTTGCGGCGGGGCGAAAACCGGTCCCGGCTCCGGCGCCGGTATCCACCTGACAACTCGCGGCGGCGAAGAGGGAGTCGGCGCCACCCGCGCCCCACGAGCCCAATCCCGGATCGAAGTCGCTGGAACGAAGGCGGAGCCCGCGGGTGCACCCACGAGGCTCCGCCTTCGAGTTTCGGCCGCCGGTTTTCCCCCTACCCGTGATCGGCGACCGCCGCGTCCAACCCCTGGACGCAGTCAGGTCTAATCTACGCGACTTTTACCAGGACGCGAGATGAGGCGCCCTCACCGTAAGTTCCGCCGTCAGCTTGCCGCGAATCTCCTCCCGCACAGCCGAAGGAAGATCGGCGGATTCGAGCCGCTGCTCCACGCGTTGCCAGTGAACGTCCGTCACGCCGTCGCCAAGCCCGGCGAGCCAGGCGGCATCGGCAAGTGCCCACAACTCGGCAACCGCCTCGTCGAACGCCACCGCCTCGAGGGCGAGCCGATCAAGCGTGACAGCCGCGCGCTCGTAGTCGCCCTCGAAGTAATACGCGTTAGCGATTCGGCGCAGCGCCTCCTGCGGCAACACGCCCTGAGAGCGCACCATCCTGGCCGCGACGTCGTAAGCGTCCCGCGCCGTCTCGAAGTCTCCAGCCGCCACCAGCCGGTCTCCGACCGCGATCTGGGCCCGAGCCATCGTTGTCACCACGGCGGACTCGCCCACCGGCCGGTCCGCGGTGATGCCAAAGGGGGCCACCACCACAAACAGGGCGATGGATACGAGAAAGCCAACGGATCTAGCGATAATCGACATTAGTATGTCTCCACTCGAAAGAGGTCCAGGCCTACTGCTCTTCCCTACGGCTCGAAGGGGTCAGCGGGTTTCAGCGTTGCCACTCGCGAGCCGGCCTCCTCCGGCCCTCATCATAGTTGGATGACGAGAGACCCCCGGGGGTTGCGTCCGCCTTGCCCTGAGATCCCCCGCGGACCTGAATCGCCATCGCCCGCCGCCGCTCGATCGAGAAGGCGACAAGAGGAAACAGGCGATGGCTCCACTCCGTAATGGATGATGAGGCCGGTCTTAAGCGGCGATGCCGGTATCGAGCGAGAAGAAGGAGACCGGAGATGATAGACAAGCGATCGCGACCTACCGTCTGGGACGCTCACCTCGAGACGGCCAACGACCTATTCAAGAAAAAGGCTGCCGCCTGGTTTTGGGGGGGCTTGATGCTGGCCACCGTGGTTCACTTCGGCTTCATCAGGTTCTTCCCCGAGCTGGCGGCGGCCGACGTGAGCTTTGCGATGAGCGAATTCCGCGCTATCGAGCTGCCGCCCGAGGTTCACGTGCCACCGCCACCCGAGGCAATTCAGCGGCCCGCCCTTCCTGTTGTGGCCGAGACGGAACTCGAAGAGGACGTGACCATCGCGCCCACGACGTTCGAGGAGAACCCTGTGGACAAGCTCCCGCCGCCGCCGGCCGAGGCGAGCCGCTTGCAGGATGCGCCGGCCTTCACGCCGTACACAGTGGCTCCGCGCTTACTTGATCCGAAACGGGCGGAGCGGATCGTCGAACAGAAGTATCCGAAACTACTGAGCCAGGCGGGGATCGGTGGAACGGTTATTGTCTGGGCGTTCATCGACGCCACAGGGGTCGTCAGGAACTGCGTGGTCAACAAAAGCTCGGGCGTCACAGGTCTGGACGAGGCCGCCGAAGCGGCGGTAACGGAGTTCAGGTTCGCTCCAGCCCTAAACGCTGACAAACATGTCCCAGTCTGGGTCCAGATACCGATCACTTTCTCGGTAGCGCCGAGCGGCTAGGACGACCCGTTTCACCGGGCATCGCGAACGGCGACGATGCTGTAAGCGCCAGCGAGGCCCATGCGCAGCCCCCCTCGATCGAATTCGAGGCTGAGGTCGAAGGCGGCTCGTTGCGCGTGCCTTAGACCCAGGAAAGACGGCGCCCATGGAGTCGCGGACTCCATGGGCGCCGTCTTTGCCTGGGGATCGGTTGAGGCTTTACCGCCAAGCCGCGTACTTCTTGGAGCGGCTGTGATCGGACGCCGCCTATCTTCCCTTCACGATCACATCGTCGCTCCCCATTAGGGCCGCGCCACCCGTCGTCATCCCCTTCAAGACGCCCTTCGTGTCGCCGGGCTCCAAGCGGGTCAACCTGGTCTCGAACTTACAAACGAGATCATCGAGCCCGTCGTGGTTCACATCTTCCGCGCCGCAATTCGGCCTCTGCAAGCGACCACGCAGGTCAAGAGAAGATTCGTTGCCCGTGCGCCCAAAGGTCAATGAGCGTTGGTCAACATCCGCTACAACATCGAGGCCCGCCGACGACAGGAGCGCCACCGGTATCTTGCCAAGGTTCAGCATCACGACGTTGTGGCTGCCGCCCGGCTTAACGTCGATGGCGATCTGCTGCTCTGAAACCACCCGCCAGCTCGCCTCAATCCACTCCGGTCCCATCTTCAGCTGGCCGCTGTTGCTACCACTGGCCATGTCGGCCGCGCTGACGCCGGTCCCCTCGTTCAGCTGCCAGTACCCCTTCAGACCCTGCTGCTGCCCGGTGATCTCGACCGCCATAGTGGCCAGGATGTCGTCCGCCTCCCGGGCCACCTCCCAAATCCGCACCTCGTCCACCGCGCCCAGCAGGTAGCGGCCCACGCGGTTGTAGCTCTTGTTCTGCGTCCCGAACTTGAGACCACGACCGCTCAGGTAACGGATGCCGCCTGAGTACGCGACCACCCCTTCTTCTACGCCGTCCACATAGACCTTGACCACGCCGCCCTGGGCGTCGTAGACACCAGCCACGTGGTACCATTGGCCTATCTCGAGCTGCGTCGCGCCGAGCGCTATCCCCTTCACATAGAGGGCGGAGGCCGCTGCGAAGTTCACCCGCCCGGACTGATCTACGATCAGGCTGAAGCCGTCGTTGAAGTCGCTGTCAGCGTTCGTGACCAGGTAGTGGACCTTGTTCGGCTCGTCGATCCGAACCCACGCCTCTACCGTCACGCTCGCCGGCTGCCCAATACTCGTTGCGCTCAGGTCTACGCGGTCGTCCAGCCCGTCGAATTGCAGAGCATAGTTGGCCCCACCGCCCTGCTGCGGCGTCGCCGCCAGTGCGGTGCCTCCCAGCCCCGCAAGGAACCCCAGGGCAAAGCAGAGCAACAGCCCCGCATAGCGCAGGAGTTTTTCCAGTTGTACTCGATTCCCAGGCATGCCAAAAGCCTCCGCGATCGGATTACCACCGTTGGCGGGCCATTGGAAACGGCGGGGATGAAGGGCAAGACGAGCGTCCCGTTAGGCCGCATAGGGGGTGTTAGGCAATAGGTGCTTATGCATCACTCGTACCAGTGGGCGCAGAAACATCTAATCCCTTGATGCGTATGGGGTTAGCTCGCTTGGCGAGCTATCGGCGACCGGCTCGGATCAGACGCGATCAGGTCAAACTGATCGGCCTTTTCGGCAAAAATGTACCAGTAGCGGCTTGCAAGTCCCCGTTTTTAGTGAGATGTGCCACAAATTCAGGCGCCCGCCCGGCGGTACCGGTTGTCGCTGACCGGCGCCGGCAGCTGAAAGGTTGGGCTAGGGGCTCACTTCCTCTTCGCGCTTGATGGTGGCCATCAGGTCGCGATGCTGGAACCAGAGGTAGAGACCGAGCGAGCCCACCCAGATCAGGTTGGCGGTGAGCACGGCCCACCAGGGAAGAACATGGGCGATCTCGGCGCTGACGATTCCGATGGCCACCAGGCTGTAGATGAAGCCAGCCAGGAATATGAAGCCCACGAAATACCAGAGGAAATGGTGCCGCTCGATCTCGAAGAGCAGCCAGGCGCCGGCGGTGCCGATCAGCAACGAGAGGAGCAGATGGACGCCGTTATAGGCCAGCACGGGCCCGGGCTGGATGGTCAGCAAGGACGGGTCCTGGAGGCCGTAGAAGAGCGAGGAGCCCAGCGCCGCCGCGGTGTAAAAGGGTGAGCGCCCCGCGATCAGGTTCGACACGGCGAAGAACACGACCACCGCGGCGTAGCCGATGAATCCGGCGATGAGGCCCTGCGTCAGCACCTGCGCTCGTTCCGGCTTCATGTCTACCTCCGGTTTCGCCGACCGCCCTCTCGGTCGCACCGCCACCTGCCCGCCATCCAAAACGAAGAACAGGTGGCGCTTTATGGTAACCTACGTCAAAACGCGAGGCGCGGGGAGAGGGGATGACGAGGATTTGGCGAGAGCTCCAGCCGCTGAAATCCTAGTGAAGCGACAGCCGATCAGCGCCGCGTCAGGTGCGCGCGCTTCGCGGTCCCGCCATCAGCCAGATCACGAAACCCAACAAGGGCAGGATGAAGATCAGCAAACTCCACGCGACCTTGGCACCCGTAGAGACTCGGCTTTGAAAGATGTTGACAACCGCCCAAATATCGGCGATCAGCAAGAGCAGTCCAAACAACCCGTTGAAGCCACCCATTTTTCTATCCCGTCGTGTTGCGTCGAGCCTGTCGCCCGGCCGGCGCGCTCCGCCGCGACCCAATACTATGTCTCGGCGCACGAGCCGAACGCCAGCGGGATTCGGGTTTCGACAACGCCGGCTGCGGGCCGGGGCTCCGGAGCGCGACTGCCGCGCTCCCAACTCCTTACGCGCGTAGTCACACCCGTGATTCAAGACGCCGAGGAGCCCGCGGGATCCGTCGCCTTTCAGTCGGTAGCGAGCCGATCACTTGACGGCGGCTAAGTGCCAGATGTATCGTATCTTAGCCCCGCATCCTCCCCCGTCGTTACCCACAAGACCCATCAACATGCGCTGGAAACGTTCTGAACGCCGTTTGGCGTCGGTTCCCGCCCTCGCTGCGCTCGCGCTCGTCCTTTGGGGCTGCGGCGGCGGAGACGCCACACGTGATGTCGTGCGGCTGGGCGTCGCCGCTCCGCTGGAGGGCTACATCGGCGCTCGCACCCTGCGGGGCGCCCAGCTAGCCCGAGACCATGTCAACGAGAGGGGTGGCATTCGAGGGCGGCCCCTCGACCTGGCGGCCGTCAGTGACAGCGCCGATCCGCGCCGCGCCGTCGAGGTGGCGGACGGTTTCTTCGCCGACCCGGCGCTGATCGCCGTGATCGGCCATGCTACCTCCGGCGCCACGCTCGCTGCCGCCACGATTTATAACCGGGGCCTGGTCGCCGTCTCTCCGACGGCCACAAGCCCCGAGGTGAGCGCGGCCGGGCCGTGGATCTTCCGGATGTGCTCGAGCGACGAAGTCAACTCGGGAGCGCTGGCCCGCTTCGCGCTGCGAGAGCTCGGCTCACGAGCGGCGATTCTCTACGCGAACGAGCCTTACGGCCGGGGGCTGAGGGAGGGGTTCGGGCGGGCGTTCGTGGCCGGCGGCGGCACACTGCTCGAGGAGTACCCGTACATCGAGGCTCAGACCCAGAACTTCGAAGCCTACCTGTTGGGAATACAGACCACGCTCCCCAACCTGATCTTCGTTGCCGGGCTCGACGCCGGCGCGGGGCTGATCATACAGCAGGCGCGTGACCTGGGAATCGCGGTTCCGTTTCTGGGCGGCGACGGTGTGCTGGGGCTGGCCGGGCAAGCGCCGGTTTATGAAGGCACGTATGTGGGCCTGCTGTATCACCCGGACGCGCCGGGCACGGCGGGGCAGGAGTTCTTAGAAGCCTATCGCCAGGCGTACGGCGAGCCACCGGATCACTTCGCGGCCCTCGCCTATGACGCCGTGATGCTCGTAGCGCGCGCAGCACGAGCGGTCGGCGCTGAGCGCGAGCGCATCCGCGATTACTTGGAGCAGGTGGGTCGCGAGCAGGAGGCGTTCAACGGCGTCGGCGGCGTGATCGCTTTCGACGCGAACGGGGACCCGGTTCGGAAACTCTATGCCGTGGGACAGATCGTGAGCGACCGGATCGAGCTCATCAGCGTGGAGGGCGGCACGTGATCGACACGATTCGAGGGCGTCAGGCGGTCGCCTTCAGCGTCTTGCTCCTGGGCCTACTGGCGGCGGGCTTTCTTGGAATCAGCTCGCTCAAGGGACTGTCTCGAGATTTCGACGCCGGCATGACTCGCGTTCGCCAGCTGGCGGAAATCGGAACGGAACTTCAGCGCGGCGTCCTGGAATTGATCTTCGCTGGCGAAGGGTACCTGGCCAGCGGCAGCCGCGACGCGAAGCGTCGCTTCGCCGAGCTGGCCGGTCGTACCCAGGAGGTGGCGCGGCGTTACCGCGAGTTGCCCGGCCTCGGTGCCAGCGAGGCCCAGCAGATCGAGCAGCTGACGGCGACGCTCACGCAGCTCGAGGTGGAGTTCGCCCGGGCACACGCGCTCTACGACATCGGCCGGCGCTCCGAGGCGCGGGCGCTGGCCGACGCGGCGCACCCCCTGGCCGAGGAGGTGGCGAACCTGATTTCGGCGTTGGCCGAGCGCCAGGCGCGCCTTCTGGAAGGCTCCACTGGCTCGCTTCAAGCTCGGGCCCAGGAGCGTTCCAACTACGTGCTGACGATCCTGGTGGTGGCATTTCTCCTGGCCGCCTGGCTCGCGCTGGTGACCACCCGCTCCATCGATCGGCCCCTGGCGCAGCTGGTCACGGCGGCCGAGGAACTGGGGACCGGCCAGCTGAAAGTGCAAATCGGCAACAACTCGATGCCCAAGGAGTTCGCGGCGGTGGCGACGGCCTTCGATACGATGGCCGGCAGCTTGCGGAACGTGGCCGACCAGGTTTCCAGCACCGCCGCGCAGGTGGCGTCGTCAGCCGCGGACTTTTCCGCGATCTCGGAGCAGGTGGCGGGCTCTACGCACGAGGTCGCCCAGGCGATGTCGGAGATTTCCGAGGGGGCGGACCAGCAGGCGCGGGCGCTGAGTGAGACGGCGGCCGTGGTGGTCGAGCTGCGGGAGGGGACGGCGTCAATCGAGACCGAGGCCGGCAAGAACCGCGAGCTCAGCCACGCGATCCAGCAGGAGGCGGGCGAGAGCCGTGTCGCCGTGCGCCAGGCGCTGGATCTTCTGCTCACGCTCCGTGAGGTCGTACACCGATCGGCCGAGGAGATCGCCGGTCTCGAGTCCACCTCCGATCGAATCACCGGCTTCGTGAAGCGCATCACGTCCATCGCCGAGCAGACGCATCTGCTATCCCTCAACGCGGCGATCGAAGCCGCCCACGCCGGGCACGAAGGGCGCGGCTTCAGCGTCGTGGCTGATGAGGTGCGTAAGCTGGCGGCGGATGCCGACTCCGCCGCAAAGGAGGTGGAGGAGACCGTAACCCGCTTTCGTGACTGGGTTGCCAAGGCCGTCGCCAAGATGCGGGACGGCGAGGCGCAAGTGGTGCAGGTCGAAGGGGTGGCTCGCGCCGCCGAGGGCGCTCTGGACACGATCGGTTCGGGTCTCGAGCGCATCTCGCAAGCCACCGATCAGGCGCTGGTCACCGTGCAACGCAGCCGCCACCTGCTCGAGCAGGTGGCCGGTCATGTGGAGAGTGTAACGGCCACGGCCACAGCGCACGCGGCCCGCAGCCAGGATGTGAGCGCCGCGGTTCAGGAGCAATCGGCGACGACGGAACAGATCAGCGCCTCGGTAGCGCAGCTGGTTACCGCTGCCGACGACCTGCGCCGACTGCTCGGCGAGTGGAAGCTATAGCGGTTCGCATCAAGCCGTAGCGCACGCACCTCTTGCGCGACGGCGGCGCGCTCCGTTATTAGGAGCCGAAACTTCCACGGAAGAGAGCTTCCGCGGTCCCTGATGGTGACGCGCTACGCGAACTGATCGGTGATGCCCTCGTCATGCCTCATACCCTGGCTGCTTCTCGCAGCTTGCCTCATCACATCCGAGTCCAGCGCCCAGGAGGTGGCCATCGGCACCCGAGCGGGGTTCAACCTCGCGAGCGCCGACGCGCAGGGATCACTCTTTGATCCGGACGTCGGCGCGCGGGCTGGTTTCCATGGCGGCGTCCTTGTGTCGGTCGACATCACTACCCACGTGGCCTTGCAGACCGAGATCCTTTTCACCCGGAAGGGTTTCGGCGAGGGTGACGGCGACGTCGCGCTCAAGGTCGACTACTTCGAGTTTCCTGTGCTCGCCGTGATCAGGATACCGGGCAGAGTATCGCCGCACCTCAACCTCGGCACATTCCTCGGCCTGGAAGCCAGCTGCACAGCCTCGACCGCGACCGTCGACGAGACCGCATGCAGCGATATCGGCACCGGCCCAGCGACTCGGGGTGCCGACTCGGGGATCGTCTTCGGGGGTGGCGTTACGCTGGATATCGGATTCGCGTCGCTGTTGCTCGACGCTATTTACACCCTGGGATTGACCGACGTCAGTGAACGCACGGGCGGCGTCGATTTTATCAAGACCCGAACTCTCTACCTATCGGCTGGTCTCACCCACACCCTGGGGCCTGGTCGCTAGCCCGCTCGCGGAGCAGGCCTCGACCCGTGCCGGAACCCCCGGCCCGTGGATGCCGTACTAGAGGCACACCATGAACACGCGGCTTGCCGCCAAGCTCCGCATCACCATGACGGGGTGCGTCAGGCCGGGCCCGAGGCGATCGGCCGGCGACCCACCGGGGCCGCGACGCTCGCGGCCGCCGGAGCTGTTCCATTGAACGATCGAGCCGAGGACTGACACGCGGGATGGATAACAAACACGAGACTGCCACGTTCGCCGCCGGGTGCTTCTGGGGGGTCGAGGCCGCATTCCTCAAGTTGGAGGGCGTCGAGTCGACACAGGTCGGCTACACGGGCGGGTCGTTCGACCACCCCACCTACGAGGAGGTTTGCGGCGACCAGACCGGTCACGCCGAGGCGGTCCAGGTGGAGTTCGACCCTCAGAAGATCTCTTATCGAGAGCTGCTGGACGTCTTCTGGAGTATTCATGATCCGACGACCCCGAACCGACAGGGCCCGGACGTAGGGTCGCAGTACCGTTCGGCCGTGTTCTGTCACACGGCCGAGCAGGAAGCTGCGGCTCGCTCTTCAAAGGAGAGACTGGAGCGAAGCGGCCGCCACGGCCGCACGATCGTCACCGAGATCGTGCCCGCGTCCACCTTCTGGCTGGCCGAAGACTACCATCAGCGCTACTTCGAGAAGCAGGGTCTGAGCGAGTGAACGAAGGGCGTACATCCGCGGGCCCGTCTCTGCTGCCGCGCGAGCATGGGGCTTACGCGCAGGTCATCTTTCCGCAGGTCACGGCGCTGACTCTGGGTCGCCCGGGTTGGGCATCGCTCCTTATCCTCTCCGCGATCATCTGCGTCTTCCTGCTGCACGAACCGCTGATGATTCTCACGGGCGGCCGTGGAGGGCGAGCCCGACGCGAGCAGGCTCACCGGGCCCGGGGGCGCGCTGCGTCGCTCCTCGCCATCGCCCTGCCGGCAGGCGCGATCGGTCTGTTCTTAGCCGGCACGTCCACGCGGCTGGCGGCGCTGATCGTCCTGGCGCTGGCCGCTCTCCTGCTCCCACTGATCCTCAGCCGTCAGGAAAAGACCGCGCTGGGCGAGCTGCTCGTCGCCGTCACGCTGGCGAGCACGATGGTCCCGGTGGCGCTGGCGGCCGCGGTGCCGCCCCGCGTGGCGGGGATCGCAGCCGGCGTCTGGATGGTCGCCTTCGCCCTGAGCACGATCACCGTTCGCTCGATCATCGCCCGGGCCAAGCGGGGCCCTGCGCCCGGCTGGGCCCACTTCGTAGCACCCCTGTTATGCGCCGCAGCGATCACGGCGGCCTTCCTGCTCGCTTTTGCCGGCCATCTGCCGACGCTGGCTGCCGTCGCCGTCCTGCCGACGGCGCTCGTCGCCCTCATCGTTGGCCTGTTGGGAATTCACCCGCGGAACCTGCGCCGGCTGGGCTGGTCGCTGGTGGCCAGCAACCTCGCCGCTCTCGCAGCGCTGATCGCCGGATTTCGCTAGCGGCGTGGCCGCATCCCGGCGCTGAGCGGAGATCCAGCGCCGCCGTGCGCCGCTCGAGCGTTCTGAGCGCCGCCATCCCCCATTTCTTCGGCCACGATCCGCGAGAGGTCGGCGATCAGCTGGTCGGCGACACCCGAGTCGTTGATCCCCTGGGTCAAGACCACCAGCACGTAGGCCGCCCCCTCTTTCGTGTACACGATACCCCCGTCGTGGCGAATCCGTGTGATCGAACCCGTCTTGTGCGCCACCTGGGTGCCCGGAGCCAGGCCGGCCGGGATGCCCTCGTTGAAACGCTGGCGCGAGAGGATCGCCACCATCTCGCGACACGACGCTTCGCTCGCGGCCCGCCCCTCGGCGATCGCGGTGAAGATCACGCCCAGGTCCCGTGCCGTCGTCGTGTTGTTGAGGCCGGCCCGGTAGGCTTTGATGTCCTCGACGCCGCGAAGCACCGCGATCGAGTCGGCCCCCAGCTCCCGCATGCTCGCCTGGACCCGCTCCGCACCCACATGTTCGATCAGCATGTTGGTCGCCAGGTTGCTGGAGACCGTGATCATCAGCTCCGCCAGCTGACGGATGCTCTCGCGCTGACCGCGCCGCGCATAGAGAGTAGTGTCGCTGTCGTCGGGCGCACCCAGCTCATAGGGCGAACCGTCGACGATCGAGCGGAAGCGGTCGGTGATAGGCAGGCTGTCGTCCAGGCTCAGCCGCCCCGCCTCGGCGTCGCGGAACAGCTGGATCAGGAC
>JABAOH010044939.1_pt1 | contig 30010 bp, 27 predicted proteins | sample 7062181 | NCBI WGS metagenome assembly JABAOH01 (sample SAMN14538630, study PRJNA623070) | marine sediment metagenome | biome: marine biome [ENVO:00000428]; feature: marine pelagic biome [ENVO:01000023]; material: deep marine sediment [ENVO:00002113]; isolation source: pool of 5 deep marine...
CCTTGACCGTAACCTTCAGGCGCCCATCCTTGTAGTCCTCGTCCAGGTCTGCAAGAGCAAAAAAGTCGCGAATACAAACATTCGGTACGGAAAAGAGGAATACATCGCGCTCAATGCCGCTTATTTTCCAGTAATCTTGATCTTCAAGATAACTTCCGTCACTGAATCGGTAGACTTCCACTGCCAGCGAATTTTTTCCTTGGCGCAGATATTTGGTAATGTTAAATTCAGCGGGAGTTTTGCTTCCCTGGCTGTAGCCCACCTCTTTTCCGTTCACCCAAGCATACATCGCAGATTTTACGCCGCCGAAGTGGAGGAAAACCTGGCGGTTGTCCCAACCTTCTGGGATGGTAAAGTCTCTTCTGTAGGAGCCTACTGGATTAAAGTCGTAGGGGATATGAGGTGGATTGGCTGGAAAAAGATAATCGGTATTTGTGTACATCGGGATGCCAAAGCCCTGCAGTTCCCAATTGCCGGGCACGACAATATCATTCCACTTGCTGACATTAAAATTATCTTTATAGAAATTGACGGGCCGCTCGGAAGGCTTTTTAACCCAGTTGAATTTCCAGGTGCCGTTTAGAGAAAGATAGTAGGGTGATTGAGCAGAATTGTTCTTTAAGGCTGTCTCAATATCAGCATAGGGAATATAAGTGCAGTGAGCCGGTTCTTTGTTCCTTCCGATCATCGCCGGATTTTCCCAGTCTTTGACTTCATTTTCCTTTACTTTTTGTTCCAGAGGCTCTTTTGTGCTGCCTATATAGGCCACTGAAATATTTAGGGCACCAAAGATCAAAATTACGATTAAAATGATTTTTTTCATGCTTTCCTTCTCTGGGGATAGCTTTTTCTCCTTCTCATGGGATAACCTTTTCTCCTTAAAACCAAATTTTATATAAAACGAATTTAAATGCAATGGGGTCAGACCTTTCAAACTTTTATTATTTTAATATGGCGGCTAAATTAGATAAAAAGTTTAGTCCCTCAAGAAATATGCAAACAAAAGTCTAAACTTGTAAAGTTTTAAAGGCCTGACCCCAATGATACATTGACAGCCTTGGAGCATAAATGTACACTTGAAAAATTCTCGATTTCAAAAAGGAGATTGCGATGGGGATTTACAAAGATCTTGAAGGTAAAAGGGCAGTCGTAACTGGTGCGGCAAGCGGCATAGGTTTGGCAACCGCAAAAAGATTTATCGCTGAAGGAGCCAGCGTTTTTATACTTGATTGGGATAAAAAGGCGCTGGATAAAGCAACGGCTGAGAATCCAAAATTGCTTGGAAGCGCATGTTGCGATGTTAGCAAACCAGATGATGTGAAGAAAGCGTTCTTCGAGACAGATGAAATCCTTGGGGGAATAGATATACTCGTCTCCAACGCTGGAATAAGCCTGCGTAAACCATTCTTAGATATTGAGTACGAAGAATGGTCAAAGATACTTAAAGTCAACTTGGACGGAATGTTCCTCTGCGCTCAGGAAGCCATAAAGAGGATGAAGAAACAAAAGTCAGGTGTAGTTTTATTCACAGCTTCCACGAACGGGATGGAGGCGCACCCTCTTTATGCTGCTTATAATGTCTCAAAAGCAGGAGTCATATTGCTGGCAAAAACGCTGGCCTTGGAGTTTGCTCCATGGCTTAGAGTAAACGCTGTTTGTCCGGGATATGTTCTTACCCCGATGCAGAAAGCTGAATACACCGAGGAGATGCTTGATGCTTTAAACGAAGAGATTCCTTTGAATCGTCAGGCAACGCCAGAAGAAGTTGCTGGATTTTTTGCGTTCTTAGCGTCAAAAGAAGCCTCATTTATTACCGGACAGGCGATACCAATCGACGGCGGTGAGACGGCGGGAAAGCTCCTAAAAGATTTAGATGAATAGATTACGAAAAAGAATCCAGCATTATGATATGTGGAGGTTTTAGCCATGAACATAGAATCTAAAGCTACAGAGCTATTTTCATTGGATGGGAAAGTTGCTGTGATTACAGGAGCAGCCTCAGGGATAGGTCTAGCGACAGCAAAACGCTTAGCAGAAATGGGCGCCAATGTCGCCTTGGTTGACATAAATGAAACTAAAGGAGAGAAGGTCGCAGAAGAGATTAAAAGCCTCGGGCAGAAAGCGGTGTTTTTCCGGTGCGATGTTACTTCAGACTCTGACTGTAAAAAAACGACCGAGGAAGTTTATCAAGTGTTTGGTAGGATAGACATTTTGTTTAATAATGCCGGAGTGACAAAGCGCAAGACTATTGTTGAATTAGGCGAAGAAGAGTGGGATTTAGTTTTAAACGTGAACTTAAAGTCCATATATTTATTTTCTCGCCATGTCATTCCGTTTATGGTTAAGGACGGGGGAGGAAGCATAATAAACACCGGCTCGGGCTGGGGACTTAAAGGAGGTCCAAACGCTGCGGCTTATTGTGCGGCCAAAGGTGGAACAGTGAACTTAACTCGGGCAATGGCTATTGACCATGGAAGACAGGGCATTCGAGTCAATTGCGTTTGTCCTGGGGACACAGATACCGAACTCCTACATGATGAGGCTGCTCAATTAGGAGTGGACGATGCTGAATTTATGAAAGCAGCGGCAGACCGTCCTTTGAATCGTGTAGGTCTTCCCGAAGATATTGCCAATGCCGTTCTTTATTTTGCCAGCGATATGTCAAGCTGGGTAACAGGTTCGGTTTTAGTCGTTGACGGCGGCGGATTGGCCTGAATATAAGAATTGACGGTTAAGAATCAGAAAAAAGCGTTTTTAGCATAAGTGATAATCATCGGAGGCTTATCATGAAAAAAAGTGAAAAAATGGTGCACCCCTATATCCCCAATTCTGCACCGAAAGTGAAGGCAAAAATGCTCGAGGAGATAGGGGTAAAGGATGTTGATGAGCTCTATGAGGATATTCCCCAGAATTTAAGATTAAAAAGGGAGATGGATTTGCCTCAAGCGTTACCCTCTGAGTATGCGTTAAAGCGGCATGTAGAAAAAATTCTTTCTAAGAACCAGACGTGTCAGGATAACATCAGCTTTTTAGGGGGAGGATGCTGGCAGCACTATGTCCCAGCTATATGCGATGAAATAAATCAGCGCTCAGAATTTTTAACAGCCTATGCCGGAGAGCCGTATGAAGACCACGGAAGATTTCAGGCTCTTTTTGAATACGAGAGTTTGATGGCAGAGCTCTTAGACATGGACGTGGTTAACGTGCCGACATATGATTGGTGCCAGGCTTCGAGTACCGCTCTAAGGATGGCAGCGAGAATTACCGGGCGCAGTGAAGTACTCATATCAGATACGATATCTCGAGAGAGGCTTTTGACCATAAGAAACTACTGTGTGCCCGTCCTTGCCGTTCAAATGGTAAAGCATTGCCCTGATACTGGGCTCGTGGACCTCGATGATTTGAGAGCGAAGATGACTCCAGATATAGCTGGCATATATTTTGAGAATCCATCCTATCTGGGATTTATCGAGCATCAAGGCAAGAGTATTTCTGATATCGTCCATAAAAACGGAGCTTTAAGCGTAGTCGGTGTTGATCCGGTTTCGTTAGGAGTCATTATTCCCCCTTCTAATTATGGCGCGGATATTGTTTGTGGAGATATTCAAGGACTTGGAGTTCATATGAACTATGGCGGTGGCCAAGGAGGATTCATAGCTACCCGCGATGAAGAAAGATTTGTTATGGAATACCCGTCTCGTCTCTTCGGGATTACAAAGACTTCTGTTGAAGGTGAATACGGGTTTGGCGATGTAGCTTATGAAAGAACATCCTTCGCGGTCAGGGAAGAGGGCAAAGAATTTGTCGGAACTCATGCAGCATTATGGGGCATTACGGCTGCTGTGTATTTATCCCTCATGGGTCCCAAAGGAATGCAGGAATTAGGAAAGACAATCATGCAGAGATCGCAGTATGCAATGAAGAAACTGTCAGAAATAAAAGGAGTCAAAGCGCCCTTATTCGATTCACCCCATTTTAAAGAGTTTGTAGTTAGTTTTAAAGATACAAGAAAGAGAGTCGAAGACATTAATAAATCGCTGCTTGAGCAGGGCATCTTCGGAGGCAAAAGCCTTTCAACGGAATTTCCTGAACTTGGAAATTGCGCGCTTTATTGCGTGACCGAGGTTCACACAAAGGACGACATTGATCGTCTGGTTCAGGCCCTGGAAGATTGCTTGAAATAGGGATTGGAAACTTTGGATATCATAAGATTGGATATCATTGAAAAGGAAGGGATTGGCCATGAGTAAAGATAAAAAAACAAGAGTAAGAAATTTTCATCAAGCCAAATGGGATGAGCCAATAATCTTTGAATTGCACACAGAAGGAGAAAGGGGAATCGTAATCCCTGAGGTAGAAAAAGAAATCGAAGGCACTGTCGGTGATGGGATATCCAAACTGCCAGAAAACATGACGAGAAAAAAAGCTCCCGCGCTTCCTGAAATATCTCAAATGAGAGTTTTAAAACATTTCATTCGCTTATCGCAACACTGCCTTGGGGACAGATCTGAACATTGACGTAGGGCAGGGAACCTGCACGATGAAATACAGCCCAAAGATTAACGAGGTTTTAGCCCGTTCTCCTAAAGTCGCAGAAGTTCATCCTCTCCAAGATGTGGATACTGCCCAAGGCGCGCTGGAAATAATGTATAAGTTGGATACGTTCCTTCAAGAGATTTCTGGGATGAAAAAGTTTACCATGCAGCCTGGAGGAGGTTCTTCGGCAATTCTGGCTATGGCTTCCATTATATATGCTTATCATGAATCCCGGGGAGAAGCAGATAAGCGAGACGAGATAATCACCACTATATTTTCTCATCCTTCGGATGCTGCAGCGGCCGCTGTAAAAGGATATAAAGTGATTACCCTCTATCAAGACGAAGACGGGCTACCTGATGTTGAGGCTCTGAAAAAGGCAGTTTCTGAGCGGACCGCAGGATTATTGATAACGAATCCAGAGGATACCGGGATTTTCAACCCTAAAATAGCAGAGTTTGTTGACGTGGTTCATGAGGCAGGAGGATTATGCGGGTATGACCAGGCCAACGCGAACGGAATATTGGGCATCACAAGAGCAAATGAGGCTGGTTTTGATCTTTGTTTCTTTAACCTGCACAAAACCTTTTCTTCTCCCCATGGCTGCGGTGGACCTGCAACAGGAGCGCTCGGGGTAACAGAAGAGCTTATAACCTATTTGCCAGTCCCGATAGTGGAGTTTGGTGGTGACAGGTACTATTTAAGCTATAATCTTCTTAACACTATTGGCAAAGTAAGAGCATTCTACGGAGTTTTCCCCGCAGTTTTAAGAGCATATTCATGGATAATGAGCTTGGGAGCTGAAGGGCTCAAAGAAGCTGCAAGCGTAGCCGTGTTAAACAATAATTATATATTGGAGAAAATAAAGAAGATAAGAGGCGCCAGTGCGCCATATGCCAAAGGAAGACATCGGATCGAACAAGTAAGGTACAGTTGGGAGACACTAAAAGAAGAGACAGGAATAACCACAGAAGATGTGACCTACAGGATGGCTGATTTTGGCTTCCATTTATGGTCGAGCCATCATCCGTTTATAGTCCCAGAACCGTTCACGATCGAGCCGACTGAGTCTTACTCGAAGGACGAGATTGATGAATATCTTGCCGGTCTGGAGAAAATCGTCGGCGAAGCATACGAAGATCCTGATAGGGTGAAAAACGCTCCCTACAACAGCGTTGTCCATAAGATTGACCACAGCACCTTAGATGACCCTGAAAAGTGGGCTATAACCTGGAGGGCTTACCTGAAAAAACACAAGAAAAAATAAGAGAGGCTTGTCACATTTGAAAAAATTAGGGCTGATTGTAAATCCTATCGCAGGAATGGGTGGGCGAGTCGGTCTGAAGGGAACAGACGGTATAGATATTCTTGAAAAGGCTATAAAGCTTGGAGCAAAACCTCAATCTCAGAACCGTACGATTGAGGCCCTCAAGGAACTCGAGCCACTCAAAGGTGAGATAAAATTAATAACCTATCATGATAAAATGGGCGAAGAAGCAGCCAATAGCTGCTGCTTTTCTCCTGATGTCATTGGGGCAATTACGGGCCAAACGACTACTGCTTCAGACACAAAAAGAGCGGCCAAAGAAATGCTGGATTCAGGAGTAGATTTGCTGCTTTTTGCCGGCGGAGACGGAACAGCAAGAGATATATACAACGCTGTTGGCGATTCAATGACAGTACTAGGCATACCTGCAGGTGTTAAGATTCATTCTGCTGTGTATGCCTGTAATCCGAAGAGGGCAGGGGAGTTGGCTCTTTTATTCCTGGAGGAAAAGGCAAAAAATATCCTTGAAGCGGAAGTGATGGACATTGACGAAGAAGATTATAGAAAAGGAAGATTACGGGCTAAATTATACGGGTATTTAAAAATACCTTTTGAAAGAAGATATCTTCAGAGAGTAAAAGCTGGGAGTCCTGTTAGCGAACAATATTCGCAGGAAGCAATCGCTCATGAGATCACAGAGAATATGTCTGACGAGTATTATTATATTGTCGGACCTGGAACTACAACCAGGGCAATTATGAAAAAGCTCAATTTGGAGGATACCTTATTAGGAATAGACCTTATTCATAAGAAAAAGCTTGTCGGAAATGATCTGAATGAGGAGGATTTGCTCAAAGAAATAAAAGGGGAAAAAACTAAGCTAATAATTACACCGATCGGCGGCCAGGGCTATCTATTCGGGAGAGGAAACCAACAGCTAAGCCCGGAGGTCATTAAACATGTTGGAAAAGACAATATAATCATAGTAGCCACAAAGCATAAAATAAATTCATTGTTAGGTCGTCCCTTACTGGTCGATACAGGGGATGGGGCAACTGATCAACTGTTAAATGATTACTTTAGGGTTATAACCGGATATCGAGAAGCAATAATCTATAAAGTAACATCTTAACATTAAGGGGGTCAGGTCTTGTTTTTTGCTTTTTTCAAATACTGGTTTAGAGCCAATTTTGTTTCCAGCAGAGATTACTGAAGATTTGAGCCATTTTCGTTATAAACCTCGTCATTATCATAGATAATAGAATCTGTTCTAGTTCAAAGCTCTTGATATCTTAAAATGGCAAGACCTTTAAGAATTCAATATGAGGGAGCATTTTATCATATAACCGCAAGGGGTAATGAAAAGAAAGATATATTTACAAATGAAGATGATAGAAATAAGTTTATTAAGACCTTAGAATCTGTAGTAGAAAAATATAGATGGATTGTGCACGCTTATTGTTTGATGAGTAATCATTATCATCTGGTTATTGAGACGCCTTTAGGAAACTTATCAGCTGGGATGAGGCAGTTAAATGGTGTTTATACTCAAATTTTCAATGAGAAACACAGGAGAATCGGACACCTCTTTCAAGGAAGATTCAAAGCTTATTTAATAGAAAAAGAGAGCTATCTTTTAGAAGTTTGTCGCTATATTGTTCTCAATCCAGTTCGCGCTGGGATAGTTCATAATCCTCTTGAATGGGCATATTCTTCATATAGAAAGACTATTGGAGATAGAAAGCAATACAAATATTTATATCCGGACTTAATACTATCGTTTTTTTCCAATTCTTGGTGCAGTGCCAAAAAAGGATTTAAAAAATTTGTTGAAGAAGGGATAGGGAAGGAAAATCCATTTAAAGATGCGCATGGAGGATTCATTTTAGGCGGAGAAAAATTTGTTAAAGATGTAATGGAAAAAGACAAAAATACAGATAGTGAAGAAATTACTAAAAGGGAAAGGCATGTTAGTAGACCGAATCTGAGAGACATATTTGCTCGAAAAGATCGGGACGAAGGTATTGCAATCGCCATTAACCAATGGGGCTATACATTAAAAGAAGTAGGTGATTTTGTAGGATTACATTATGCTCATGTATCTAGAATCGCAAAAAAAGCAAAAAACAAGACCTGACCCCAATTAGCAATTAGCAATTAGATTGATGAATCAAGCCCCTACGATACTTTTAAGCGCGGCGATGCAGGCTTTGTTTTCTTCGGGGAAGCCCATGGTTATGCGCAGATATTCAGGCATCTGCCAATCCTCACCTTTGCGAACAAACACATTTTTGGAAGCCAGCTTTTTTACAGCTACTCTTGAAGCCATATTCACCTTAACCATCATGAAGGGAGTTGTGCTGGGAATGTACTTTAATCCCAAGGAATCAAACTGATCGTAGAAATATTCTTTGCCCTCCTTGATAAGCTGCTTGTATTGCTGGACGTGTTTTTCATCTTCGAGTGAGGCAAGGCCCCCGGCAAACACTGCCTGGTTAATTCCCAAGTTTCTGAAGCCGAATGCCTTTAGTTCTTTGATGATCGATGGATCGGCGATGGCATAACCCAGTCTCATCCCTGCCAGCCCATAAACCTTGGAAAAGGTTCGGCTGACAATCACTTTGTATCCCTGTTTGATCAGGGTTATCCCGTCTCTTCCCTGCTTATCTTCGAGGAAGTGGGAATAGGCCTCGTCGATGAAGACAATTATTGTCTTGGGAAGGGATGCACAGAATTTTTTTATATCCTCGAACTCGTGGCGAGTCCCAGTAGGGTTGTTCGGGTTGACCAGGTAGATCATCTTTGTCTTCGGAGTCAGAGCTTTTTTTAAGGATTGGAGGTCAAAGTAGAAATTCTTGTCGAGGGGAATCTCTTTGACCTTTGCCGCTAGCTTCTTTGCTTCCCTTGGTAAGATTTTAAATGTTTGCAGGGCTGTTACCAGTTCACCGCCATCGCGGAGGAATGCCCAGGGAGCGATTCTTAAAAATTCTGTTGAGCCACAGCCCGCGAGTATCATATCTGTTGAGACTCCATGGTAGGAGGCCAACTCTTTTGTGAGCTGGGTGGCGCGGGTGTATCGGTGACCTTCAGCGAGGCCTTTTTCCATGGCCTTTATGGCGTTTGGTGAAGGGCCATACGGGTTTTCGTTTGCATTCAGCCGAACAGCTCCCTCAGGATAGCCCCAATCAATCTTTCCTTCAGGGGGAAGGGCTGTTTTTGCCGGATAAGCCCATGGATAATTGCTGAGAGGGAGGACTGCAACTCCGGCCGCGAGGCTTCCCATAAAGGTTCTCCTGGATATTTTAAAGTTGGCCATGAGTCTTTCTCCTTTCTAAACAAGCATTATTAGGAGAAGGGGATGTAATCCAATCAATATTTTGCGTGTTTACAGGAATTTGCTTTTTTGGCTGCAATGAGTTGAAACAAATCTTTTTGTTTTTTGCTTGGATTTTTGCCCCTGACACGTTTAGGACTTATACATCAGGTATCAATGAATGTCAAACTTTGCCCTCTTTTTTAGATTCTTGACATGCAGATAGAGATTTTCTTCTAGAGTTTGAATCTTTATTCAGAATATGTAATAATTAATAAAAATGAGTTTTAAATTCTTCTAATCAAGCACAAAATCCAGGTTTCTGTTGAGTTTTATTTGTGTTGTATTTTTTGTTAATGAGCTCAATTATGGATAAGAAAGAAATTTATAAGGAAAAGATTAAAGCCCAACTAAAAAAGGCAAGTGCCAAAATTTATCAATTAAATGCCAAAGCTGAGAGAGTAAATTTAGAGGACGGAATCGATTATTATAAGCAAATTGAAAGAGTAAAGGTTATGCGGGATTTGCTAAGATTGGATCTTCAGGAACTGGAAAAAATCGAAGACGATCCAGGAGGAGACCTCGAAAGGAGAATACAGAATTCCATGAATGATTTGAAAGAAACTATAGATATTGTTATTTTATAGCTCGAGTAAGAGAATATTATCTTCAATATTAATTGCAACAAGCATAAGTGAAAAGAATGAAACTGGTTATCACGGGCGGCAGCGGAAAATTGGCCAGATACCTCACACCCGTGCTTGTGCGCGATCATGAGATTTTGCTCTATGATAAACAGCACTCACAGCAGAACCAGTTCCCATATATGAAGGGTGAAATCACAGATATTGTTAAACTTAGAAAGGCTTTTCAAGATGCAGACGGGGTGATACATCTAGCAGCTCTGCGGTCCCGATACAACTACCAGCCGATGAACGTGATGGCAACAAACATTTTGGGAACTTTCTGCGTCCTCGAGGCAGCAAGGACCGAAGGAGTAGAGAAGTTGTTATTCTCTAGCAGCGACGCAGTTCTTGGGATAGCACAGAGTGTTAACGAGTTTTCTCCCGAATACGTGCCGATAGACGAGAAACATCCCTTAAAGCCGCAAGATCCTTACGGAATCAGTAAAACGCTCGGAGAGGAGATGTGCCGCTGCTTTACGGAAGAATATGATATAGACATTGTTGCTCTGCGGTTTTCGAACATTTTCTGTCCTGGGGACGAGCAGAAATATTTGGCTGATGCCAAAGATCCATCTGCGAGGCGTAAGTCCTTGTGGGCTTGGGTACATGTGGAAGATGCGGTTTGTGCTATTGAATGCGCTCTTATGTCCGACCTGAAAGGTTATGATGTATTCCATATTGCAGCTGAAGATGTTTGCCTTTCGAATCCGGATATCCCGAATCTGGTGGCTACTTATTTTCCTCAAACGCAAATCAGAAGACATCTTTCTAGCAAAGAGGGTCTTATTGATTGTAGCAAGGCCAAACATAACCTGGGCTTCCAGCTGCGCAGGAGATTCGCCGATGTTGAAGGTATGAAGAGTTCAAAGCCTCCCCGCAAAAATCATGGGGCGATTAAGCCTATGAAATTATAAAGGCAGCAAGATAATAATGAGAGTCGCAATAGTTTACAATCCGACGAAAATGCGTGCCACTGAAGATAAAATCCACGGATCACGCCGTAAACTCTTATACCCCACTCTTACCCGCGTGCGCAAGGCATTCGAGCGCGCTTATCACAGGGTTGTGACTATTGATGGACGCGGAAACCTGTTTACTAAGATCAGGAGAGCCAAGCCGGATATAGTCTTCAATTGGTACTCAATATCTGGCAGAGTCCAGTCATACGTACCAGCGCTCTTGGAAAAGATGGGAATGCCTTACACTGGTTGCAGTGCTTTGTGCCATGCTCTGGCAATGCATAAGGGACTGGCGAGTAAAGTCCTTCGATATGACAAGTTGCCTGTGCCGCCATTCGCCTTGGTTAATCGAAAACAACGAGAGCTATCTCGGCGGGTAGAATTTCCAATCCTGGTAAAGCCCTGCTCTTTAGGGGCGAGCGAAGGAGTATCAGAAGAGTCTTTTGTCGAGTCGGCCGAAGAACTGCCGGCAGCAATAGATGCTGCTCTTGCAGTTGACAAGGAAGCAGTGATAACTAAGTACGTACCTGGCCGTGAGATAACCGTCGGCATCATCGGCAACAAAAAATTACAAATCCTACCAATCCTGGAGAAACATTTCGACACTAAGCGAGGAGCACCTCGAATCTTTACAGAAAAGATGAAGAAGAAATCCACCCACTGGCAATATAACGTAACAGTACCTGAAATGAAAGCGGATGAGGAGGCAGCTGTGAAGAAGGCAGCGACAAGGGCCTATCGTTCGATAGGGTGCACTGACTATGCACGAGTGGACATCCGCCTGGATAAACGCGGGATCCCCTGGATTCTCGAGGTAAATACACTCCCGGGGATTTATCCGAAATTTAGCCCAATGGCCAAGATGGCCAGTGAAATGGGCAAGCCAGCCGAGTATCTGGCTATGCGGATCTTGGAAGAAGCCACAAAGAGGCACGGTCTATAAGATGTGGCTGGTGTGAGGGATTCGCATAATTTAAGAGGATAGTTTTAATATTTCTAAGACATCATCCTTTTTTAGTTTCTTAAAGTTGCCAATTTCGCCAAAATAAACTGCCTTTGCTGCCATTTCTTCAAACTTTTCATCGTTAATGTTCACTTGAGAAAATGTTTTGGGCATCTCTAAAGAGCTTAAAAAATCCTCTGTTTTTTGTATCCCTAAGTTAGCAATATCTGTTTCTTCCTCTTTATAAGGGATGTTCCATACGTTATGAGCAAATTCTATAAATTTATCAATGTTTTCATGCATTACATATTTCATCCAATTGGGAAATAATATTGCCATACCAATACCATGAGTTAAGTCATATATTGCACTGACTTCATGTTCAATTTTGTGCGTTGCGAAGTCTCCTTTTTTGCCGAATGATAAAAGGCCGCTTAAGGCAAGACTTCCCGCCCACATTATGTTTGCTCTTGCTTCATAATCATTTGGGTTTTCTAAAACAATCGGTCCATACTTTATGCACGTCTTTAAGATGCCTTCAGCTAACCGATCCTGCGTGTATGCTCCTTTTGTAGTATCGAAGTATTGTTCAAAAACGTGGCTCATTATATCAACAATCCCAGCTGCTGTATGTGCTCAGGGCACAGTCATCGTATATGTTGGATCAAGTATTGAAAATTTTGGTCTTAGAAGGTTTGATGTTATTGCGAGTTTTTGTTGTTTTTCTTCGTTATTGATTACTGCACTTGCGTTTATTTCAGAAGCAGTTGCGGCCAAAGTCAAGATAGCCCCGATTGGAAGGGACTTTTCTACTTTCCTTGATTATAAGCATACGAAGATGAGGCTGTGGGGAAAAAAAGAAGGAAATAGAGGATAGTGGGGTCAGACCTTATCAAAATGAAGGTTGAAAAGTCGATGGCTAAAAGTTTTTCTCTCCGTTAGCAAGGCCTGACCCCAACTACTTATATGAAGGAGGTTGAGGAGAAGGAGGTTCAATTCTTTTTTCAAACTTTTTCCTCTTGGGCCACGATGGCCCCATCCCTGGCCACAATCTTCCCGTTCTTTATCACATGTTTCAGGGGATTGATGCCCAAGTGATAGACAAGGGTGGGATAATTGGGAACATCCCATAAAACAACATCCATTTTTTTCCCGATTTCAATACTTCCCACCTCGTTATGCTTTGCCAGGGCATAGGCTGCGTTTGCCGTGGCGGCATTTATTGCCTCTTCAATGCTCATCTTCAGGGATAGAACAGCAAGCTGGAGGATAAAGAGCATTGATTCTGTCATCGAACTTCCTGGATTAAAGTCTGTAGCCAGTGCGACGATAGCGCCTTCTTCGATGAGTTTTCGCACGGGCGCTTTTTTCTCGTACATGAGGAAGACAGAAACTGCGGGAAGCAGGGTAGCGACTGTCTGGCTCTTGGCGAGTTCCTTGATTCCTTCCTCGGTGATGTTGAGGAGATGGTCAGCAGATGTGGCTTTCTCTTCCGCGGCAAGTTTTGCTCCGCCTAGGGGAGAGAATTCATCAGCGTGGATTTTGATCTTTAATCCGGCCGCTTTAGCGGCTCTAACCAATTTTCTTGTCTCCTCTATTGAGAAAACTCCTTCCTCACAGAAGACATCAAAGAACTCCGCCAGATTTTTTTCTTTGACTTCGGGTAGAATTTTATCGATGAGAAGCTCGATGTAATCGTTTTTCCTGGATTTGTATTCTTCTGGGATTTCATGGGCACCCATAAAAGTCGGGACGATATCGATAGGATGGACTCTGTTCAGCTCTTCGAGCGTTTCAAGCTGCTTTATCTCGTCTTTAAGGTTCAAGCCGTAGCCGCTTTTGGCTTCGGCAGTCGTTGTTCCCAAAAGAAGCATACTATCGAGGCGATTAAGAGAGAGGGAGAGGAGATCCTTCTTGGAAGCTTGACGGGTTGCTTTCACAGTAGTCTGAATCCCTAAACCTTGTTCTGCCAACTCTTGGTACGAGTAGCCTTTAAGACGGAGAACAAATTCCTCCTCCCTTGTCCCAGCAAAGGGGAGGTGTGTGTGAGAGTCAACAAAGCCAGGAAGTGCGACCAGACCAGTTCCATCGATACATGTGCCATCTTCTTCCAATCGAACTTCTTCTTTGAATTTTTTCTCCTCTCCCAAAAAAATAATCTTTCCTTTATAAGATGCGATGCAGGCTTTCTCCAGAAGCCCAACATCTTGCAGGGCTACACCTCTCTTAGGTATCTGTCCCCTACATGTAAGCAGTTGCTCACAGTTTACAACTGCAAAGTCAGCTGACTTCACGAGCTATCTTCCTCATCGGTGTTTGTTTGTTTTTTCTGATGAAAGAGGGCGTCTCGTAAGGTTCCCATTGCTTTTCCCAAGCCGGTCTGTTCCAGAGAACCTCGCTTCCCTTTGGCTCGAATAAATAAGGAGGTGTATCACTCTGCGCTTTCGGGAGAGGAGCCTCTTGGGCAACCGAAGCGAGGTCCGGTTGAGGGGCAATCTCCCTCCGCGGTGCCAGCCCAAAACCTGTGGCAATTACAGTAACTTTAGCCATTTCTTTCATGCTTTCATCGATCACCGTGCCGAAAATGATATTGGCCTCTGGATGAGCTTGGCTGTGGATAAGCTGCGAGGCTTTGGAGACTTCGTGAAGGGTGAGGTCTCTGCCTCCGGTTATATTGATCAGAACTCCTTGAGCTCCCTCGATCGAGGTATCAACAAGAAGAGGACTTGATATTGCCTTCTGGGCTGCATCCACGGCTCTGTTTTCTCCGGATGCTAATCCTGTACCCATGAAGGCCATGCCCATGCCTTTCATGATCGATTTGACATCAGCAAAGTCCAGATTGATCAGTCCTGGCTTAGTGATGAGGTCAGAAATTCCCTGAGCTGCCTGCCGCAAGATGTCGTCAGCCATTTTAAAGGCATCCTGGATAGACGTATCCAGGGTAACGGTCTCGAGCAGCCTCTCATTCGGAATGGAAATAACCGTGTCAACAGCGGTTTTTAACTCGGCCAAGCCTTCTTCTGCTTGATTAGCTCTGATCTTTCCCTCAAACTGAAAGGGAAGGGTCACTATGGCAATCGCCAGGATGTCCATTTCTGAGGCAAGGTTTGCCAGGATTGGAGTCGCTCCTGTTCCCGTGCCTCCTCCCAAGCCAGCGGTCAGAAAGACCATATCTGAATCTTCAAGGACACCGACCAATTTTTCCGTATCTTCCATGGCTGCTTGTTTTCCGATATCCGGCCTTCCACCAGAACCCAAGCCTTTTGTAAGCTGTTCTCCAATCTGCACTTTAGTCCTTGCCTTGGTGCTGTTGAGAGCTTGAAGGTCTGTATTGACCGTTATAAATTTCACTCCTTCGATTCCTGCTTCGATCATCCTGTTTATGGCATTTCCACCGCCTCCACCGATCCCAACAACTTTTATCTTGGCCCCGTAGCTTTCTTCTACTAAACGAAATTTTAATTTACCTTTCATTCCTTCACTCATTCTTACCTCCTATGCCTCCTTGAGCCAATCTTTGAATTTGACCCAAAGACTTCTTTTTCTATCCTTGGATAGGGTTTTTTCTTTCCATTGGTCATACCCGAATAGGATAAGACCAACCGATGCGGCATAATCTGGCGTGTTGACTCTCTCTGCCAGCCCTCCTATGCCGCTTGGATCGCCGCGTCGCACAGGCAAATCAAAAATTTCCTCTGCGACTTCTTCCAGTCCTTCGAGCAGCGCTGTTCCGCCCGTGAGGACAATTCCCGAATTTAAAGATTTCTCGTATCCCATCCTCTTAATATCATTATCGACCAAGCGGAAGATCTCCTCTGCTCGGGGCTGAATGATATCAGCTAATAACTGCCTGGAAAGTATACGAGGCTTTTTCCCTCTGCCCACTGAGGGGACTTCAATTGTGTCCTGCTCGTCCAGCATGGGACTGGATACACAGCCAAATTTCTTCTTTATCCTCTCTGCTTCGGGGATTGGTGTCCGAAGCCCGACAGCGATGTCGTTGGTGAAATTATCTCCTCCGATCGGGATTACGGATGTGTACCAGAGGCTTCCTCGCTCAAAAATGGCTACTTCTGTTGTTCCTCCTCCCATGTCGATCATGCCCACCCCAAGCTCCATCTCATCATGGGTAAGGGTAGAGTTGCTGGACGCGATCTGGTTTAAAACAACTCGCTCGATTTCAATCCCCGCTCTTTCGATGCATGTTTTCAGGTTTTGAACAGAAGTCGTTGCGCTGGTGACGATGTGAACATTGACCTCGAGTTTGATTCCGCTCATTCCGAGTGGGTCCTTTATCCCGTCTTGCTCATCAACCACGAACTCTTGAGGAATAATATGGATGATTTCTCTGTCAGGGGGGATGGAAACTGCCTTGGATTGGTCGATAACGCGCTCGATGTCTTCCGGGGTGATCTCCTTGTTTTTACCCGAGACGGCGATAACTCCTCTGCTGTTGAAGCTTTTTATATGTGCGCCAGATATTCCAACAAAGGCCGAATCTATCTCAACTCCTGCCATAAGCTCTGCCTCTTCCTGGGCCATTTTGATCGCATTCACCGTGGATTCCAGGTTGACCACAACTCCTTTTCTTAGCCCTCTGGAGTCGGTTGTACCTATGCCTATAATCTCGATTTTTTTATCCTCTGTGATCTCACCGATAATAGCCGCAGTTTTTTTTGTCCCTATGTCAAGTCCGACAATATAGTTATTTTTAGGCATTAGTTTGCCTCCCTCTTAGACTTGGGAATGGCTGATTTGTGCGGATTTTTCTTGGGTTTGATGATGAACCGATCAGGGAAGCGGAGGTCAGCATATTCAAGGTTCCCGAACCGTCCTAATCTTGCGCTGTATTTTTGGAACTCTTTAATCTTCTGGGAAAACCGATCATTGCCAAGAATGAGCCATGTCTTTCTTTTTTTAAGTTGAACAATTATATTTTCGTATTCACTCAGGTCCAGAACATCAAGCTGCTCTTGTTCCGATGGAGATAGGCTGCGGAGACATTCCCAGGCTAATTCTAGTTTTTCCTTATAGTCTTTTTTAAAATTATTCGAATCGACGAGAAGGGGAAGATCTAATTCCTCTCTTGACTGGATTCTCTCGAGATGAATACCCTCCTCGTCAATAAGATAAAAATTTTCTCTTTTTAACAGAGCGAGGGGCGTTCTGTCTTTTATTTCTATCCTTAAAGTAGAGGGGAAAATTTTCCTAATACGGACTTCTTTAACCCATCTGTGAGCTGCCAACTCCTCCTGAAGATGCCCGATATCGAAAAGGAGTATATTTCCCGCTTTTATATTTTCTAAATTTTGCTGAATTTCCTGTTTTACCTCGGGGTTGCGGCAAACGACTGTCATATCTTTTATTTCCAGCTTATCCCATGAAATCAGGAAAAGATAAGATTTCTGGACAGAATAGAAAATTCCACCTATAAGAAGAAGATAGAAAAAGATATGCCTGAATTTAAGCTTCGCTCTTCTCTTGGCTTTTTTTGTCTTTGTTTTTCCTTTTGCTCTTTGGAACTGCATATGCTGGGAATAGAAAGGCTCTCCTTTTATCTTTAAGGCCGGATTAATGCGAGAAGCCATCGTTATCTTTTTTCCTCCAGGATTTTTATGATATTAGGAATGATCTGGTAGATGTTTCCTGCTCCCAGGATAAGAATTAAATCCCCTTCCCGAGCAACCTCGCCTATGAGCGGGGGGATATTTCTCATATATTGTTCAAAATAAACATTTTTATGCCCGGACTTCTTGATTTCATGATAAAGTGCTATGCCAGAGACGCCGCCGATAGGCTTTTCTCCTGCCGCATATATTTCTGTGGTGATAAGAACATCGGCATCGGTGAAGCATGCGGCAAAGCTTTTTATGAGAAGAGAGAGGCGGCTGAAGCGGTGGGGCTGGAAGACTACAACTCGCCTTCGTTTCCAGCCTCTCTTCGCCGCCTCTAAAGTTGCCATTACTTCTGTAGGGTGATGTGCATAGTCGTCTATGATCATGATATCCCTAACTTTTTTCTTTAATTCAAAACGGCGGCCCGCGCCTTTATAGCTTTCCAAAGACTGCAGGATAAGGCGCGGGGGGATATCTAAATCCATTCCAATGGCCACTGCGGCCATGGCATTGTAAATATTGTGGTTGCCGGGGACGTTGAGCTTAAGTTTCCCCAATTCCTTGCCCTTCCAGTAGAGTGTCGAAGAGGTCGAAAATTCATCAAAGTGCCTGTATCTGGCAAAAACATCGGAGTAAGGAGAGAATCCATAGTTAATTATTCTCCTGTCTAATAGTGGGATTAAATCTTTGAGATTTGTGTCGTCAAGGCAGAGGACTATAGGGCAATAAAACGGGACTTTGTTGGCAAAATTGATGAATGCTTTTTTGACTTCATCCACTGTCGTGTATTGATCCAGGTGTTCATCATCCAGGTTGGTGAGCACAGCGATAAAAGGAGACAAATACAGGAATGACCGGTCGCTTTCATCCGCTTCGGCCACGATAAAATCTCCGTCTCCCAGTTTTCCGTGGCCGCCGACTGTGCTGAGGCGGCCGCCGACGATAATAGTCGGGTCAAACCCGCCAGATTCGAGGACCTGAGCAATCATGGAGGTTGTGGATGTTTTGCCGTGGGATCCGGCTACAGCTATTCCGTATTTCATCCGCATCAACTCTGCCAGCATTTCCGCCCTGGGAATAACAGGTATTTTGCGGCGCCTTGCTTCTTCGACTTCGACATTACTCTTCTTTATGGCAGAAGAGACAACGACAACATCAGCCCCAACTACCTTTTCTGCTTTATGACCGATAAATATCTTTGCTCCGAAGCGAGCGAGGCGCTGAGTCACTTCGCTCTTCTCAATATCCGTTCCTGAGATGTTGTAACCCAGGTTCAAGAGCACTTCTGCGATACCGCTCATGCCCGTGCCCCCGATGCCGACCATGTGGATGTTGTTGAGCTTTTTGTAAACGCGCTTTACCACTGGTTCACTCCTTTAGTTACGCCTCCATTAGTTTAAAACAGAGATTCGAGATTTTCTCAGACACTTTTTCTGTTTTTAGCGGAGCCAAGTTTTTTTCCATCAGGGCTATCTTTTCCTTGTCTTGCAGGAAAGAAAAAATTTTATCGGTAAAGATTTCGGGCGTGAATTCCTTTTCAAGAATGATCTCAGCGCCTCTTATTTTTTCCAATTCTTTGGCATTAAAATACTGGTGATTGTCCGTTGCTTGGGAAAATGGAATCAAAATAGAAGCCTTTTGGGAAGCGATAAGCTCGGCAATGGTGGTCGCACCTGCTCGGCTTATGATTAAATCTGATTTTTGAAAATAACTGGCCATTTCAAAAAAATAGGGTGCGACGAATACTTCCTTAAACCCATTTTGAGCATAATTTTTTTTGACCCATTCGTGGTCTTTTTTTCCAGTCTGGTGGAAGATTCTTAAGTTCTTCATTTCTTTTTTGAGAAGAGGAAGAGAGGCTATCATTGCCTTGTTCAGGAAATGAGATCCCTGGCTTCCTCCGAAGATGAGGATTGTGAGTTTTTCCGACTTTTCCTTGGGAGGAAGATTGTAGAATTCCTCTCTCACAGGGTTTCCTAGAAATACTCCTTTTCCCTTGAAAGAGCGGAGAGAGCTCTTAAAAGATACTACTGCTTGCCGCACCCAGGGAATAAGCAGCCGGTTTGTGAAGCCAGGATAAAGATTCTGTTCAAGAATAATCGTTGGGATTTTCATCAAGGAGGCAAGAAGCACTACGGGTCCTGAGCTGTAACCTCCTGCTCCTATGACCAGCCCGGGCCGCATGCGGAGGAGCATAACAAAAGATTTGAGGAAAGATAGAGGAAGGAGAAGAAGAGATTTTACGGCCTTAAGGCCTCTTCCCTTGATTCCCTCGATAGGCAAAGCGACAAAATTCACTTGATATTGCTTTATTATGTTTTTTTCAACTTCCCTCCTGCTCCCGATAAAAGTCAAACGAAGAGCAGGATCTTTTTCTTTTAGTTTATCTCCCACAGCTAAGGCCGGGTAAAGATGGCCTGCAGTTCCTCCGCCGCTAATGATTATTTTTCTCTCCTTCATTTTCATTATTTGTAGGTGTTTGATTTATCAAACCCACCTCTTTTATTAGGATCTGCATTTTTCATTAAGGTTTGCATTTTTTTATTTGTAGGTGTTTGATTTATCAAACCCACTCCTTCTTATTCGACTGGTACTCCTTCTCTGGGAAATGTTGAGAATAATGCCTATACTTAAAAGCGTGCATATGAGGGAAGACCTCCCGAAGCTGATCAAGGGAAGAGGGATGCCGGTAGGCGGACCCAGACCCAGGACAATGCTTATGTTTAGCAGGGCTTGAGAAAAGATGGCCATCGTTAGTCCTGCGGCTACAATTTGCGAGAAGAAATTGGGCGCTCTTTGAGAAATCACCAGTCCTCTCCAGAAAAAAACAAAGAAGAGAAGCAGTGTGCATATGGCACCTATGAAGCCTATCTCTTCCCCCAGGATGGCATATATGTAGTCTGTGTGAGCGCAGGGAAGAAAGAAAAGTTTTTGGATGCTTTCTCCGATACTTACTCCGAAAAAGCCTCCTGAGCCAACCGCCAGTTTTGATTGGATACTCTGGAAACCTGCGCCCTGAGGATCTTTTGTCGGTGATAAAAAAGTGAAGACTCTGTCTAATCTGTACGACGCCTGGAAAAGATAAAAGGCAAAAAGACCTAAAAAAAGGACTGCCAGGTAAAACAAGTGTTTGAACTTCACTCCCCCGATGAAGAGCATAATCGAGCAGATGATAAAGATGAGAAGGGCGGTTCCGTAATCAGGCTCCTTTATTATTAAGATGATAAACAGAAAGAGAACTATCAGGGGGAAAATAAGGGTTTGAAATTCATTTAGCTTTTCTTTCTTGCGGTTAAAATAGGAGGCAAAGAACAGGATCAGGCTGATTTTTGCAAGTTCCGATGGTTGGAACCTTAAGCCGAAGAACTGGATCCAGCGGTTTGTTTTAGCCAAAGCTGGCATGAGCAAACAGAGAACCAAAAGAACAACAGAGAGGATAAGAAGTCCATGGACAAAGATAAAATTTTGGAAAAATGGCTTTCTTATGGGCATCATCAGAAAAATAAGGATAAGACCAATGCCGGCTGCAATGCTTTGATTTATAAAAAAATGGAAAGAGTTCTCATGTTTTTCACTGGCTAAAATAGCTGAAGAACTGTAAACCATGATTAGCCCTACGGCGATCATGATGAGAGTGGCGAAGAAAAGAGGCTTGTCAAAGCCGTAAGGTCTGAATATTTCCATAATTCTTATGACCCCTCTTTCCCGAGCTCCTTTTCAAGGGATAGAACTTCGCGCTTGAAAGCCTCGCCCCTTTCTTCAAAGTTTTGAAACATGTCAAAGCTTGTGCAGGCCGGCGCTAGTAGCACCACTTCTTGAGCTTTTGCATGTGAATAACCTAGTCTTACCGCCTCTTCGATAGAGGAGACAGCCTCCATCGGAACTATTCCTTCGAGGGCAGTTTTTATTTTTTCCTTAGCCTCGCCAAGGAGGATGATCCTTTTTACTTTTTCTTTGACAGGCTTTCTTAATTTTTTAAAATCACCTCCCTTATCCCTTCCTCCCAAGATGAGAATGATACCGCGGTCAAAGCTCTGGATGGATTTTGAAGTAGCGTCAACGTTCGTTGCTTTGGAATCATCATAAAAATCAACTTCTCGTATGGATGTCACTTTTTCCAGTCTGTGCTCCAGACCTCGAAAGCTTTTTATCGGTTCTTTTATTCTGGAAGGCGGGATACCCAGGACGTGACCTACCAAAGCACTGGCCATTATGTTCTCCTGGTTATGAATCCCAAGAAGAGGAATAACAGAAGTTCTTATGAGTTTCTTCTCCTCTTTGTTAGAGAGAACGATCCACTCTCCGTTAAGAAAACATCCTGGGGAAACCTTACCGTTTCGGCTAAAGGAGAAAACCTGGAATTTCCCTTCCTCCTTTAACGCCCAGACCAGCGGATCATCTCGATTAAGAATAGCCACGTCGTTCTCTCTCTGGGTAATAATGAGCTTCTTTTTTGCGTTGTAATAGTCTTCGAAGGAAGGATGCCAGTCCAGGTGATCTGGAGAGATGTTGAGAAGAACTGAGACAGAGACCCTGAACTCTTCTATATGCTCGAGTTGGAAGCTCGAGATTTCCGTTACATAAACGTGATCGTCTTCGCTTTTATCGACAAAACTTATTAAAGGTGTTCCTATATTACCGGCAAGGTAAGTTTTGAGTCCCCCTTCTTCAAGAATTTTTTGGGTTAACGTAGCTGTTGTGGACTTCCCGTTCGACCCGGTTATGCCTATAATTTTTCCTTTTAAGTGTCTATAGGCCAGCTCTATCTCGGAGATGATCTTTACTCCGTTCGCTCTGGCGGCTTCAAGCTCTGGAAGCCAGGGAACCCCCGGGCTGGGCACGATTAAATCAGCTTCTAAGAAGGATTTTTTATCATGCGTCCCGGCTTCTACTGTAACGCCCTTTTGTTCCCAGGACGAGATTTTTTGACTCATTTCTTCTGGCGCCTTCTTTTCACTGACTTTCACCTGTGCTCCGTGATTCAGAAGAAAACTGCAGAGAGCTTCGCCAGTACTGCCTAGGCCTACGACCAGAACGCTTTTTCCTCCCAGATTCATATTACCTCAGTTTCAGGGCGGTGAGGCTGAAGAGGGCAAAGACTATGCCAGCGATCCAGAACCGAATGACGATCTTCTCCTCAGACCATCCTATAAGCTCGAAGTGATGATGGAGGGGAGCCATCTTGAATATTCTTTTTCCTCCGGTCAGCTTGAAGTAGAAGACTTGAAGAAGAACTGAAAGTGCTTCCAGGATGAAAACTCCAGCGACCATGAAAAGAAGAAATTCCTGCTTTATCAGTATAGCGATGAGACCGATGGTTCCCCCCAACGATAATGCTCCCGCATCTCCCATAAAAATTTGAGCCGGGTGACAGTTAAACCAGAGAAAGCCTAAACAGGCTCCGGCCATGGCTCCCGCAAACACCGTGAGTTCGGCTGCAGGAGGCACCCGGACTATATTCAGGAATTCAGACCAGTCGGCTCGACCCACGACATAGCACAGAACTATAAAGGCACTGGAACTGATGAAGGTAAGGCCGATGGCCAGTCCGTCAAGTCCATCAGCAAGGTTAACCGAATTTGTTGATGCCACCAAAATAAGCATAATCCAGGGGAGGTAAAACCAACCTAAATAAGGAACCCATTTCTTAAAGAAAGGAAAGCTCAAATGAAGGCTGAACTCTCCTGTAAGACCAAGATATATAAGAATAAGTCCGATGATTGCGGATATGCCAATTTGGAAAAAAAGCTTGTGGCGTATGATGAGTCCCTTGGATTTTGTCCTTTTGATTTTCAGGAAGTCATCCCAGAACCCGAGCAGGCCAAATAAAAGCATGGTGCTCATTGTCAATCGAACATAGGTATTACTCAGGTCTCCCCAGAGAAACGCAGGGATTATAGTCGAGCCGATGATAAGAATTCCTCCCATCGAGGGAGTCCCTCTTTTTTCTAAGTGAGAATCTGGTCCGTCCGGGCTTATTTCCTCCCCCAACTGGTATTTATTCAGCATCTTGATAACCCATGGGCCGAAAATGAGGCAAATAAGAAAGGCCGTTATTCCGGCCAGGGCAGTCCTTACTGTGATGTAGCGGAACACGTTGAAGAATATGAAGTATTCTCTCAGCGGAACCAGTAGATAATAAAGCACGTTATTGCCTTTCCTTTTTTAATTTTTCGACAATTTTTTCTATCTCTATTTTTCTTGAACTCTTGACCAGAACAAGATCCCCTTCTTGGAGGAGGATTAATATTTCCTCTGCAGCCTCCTCTGAATTTTTAAAAGAGAAAATCTGGTCTGCTTTCATTCCTGAAGAAAGAGCTCCTTCAGCCATATGTTGGCTCAGGGCACCTACTGTAACCAGCACATCCCACCCCGATTCTGCAACTTGTCTTCCGGCTTGAATATGGTATTCAACCTCTTTTTCTCCAAGCTCGAGCATATCGCCCAGGACCGCTATTTTTCTCTTCGAAGGGAGAGGGGTCAACGCCTTCAAGGCAGATTCGAGTGCTGCCGGGTTTGAGTTGTAAGAATCATCTATTAGCCTGATGTTTTTTGCTAAGCGAACTAAGGTGCCTCTATTAGGCATGAGCTTGAGTGTTATTATTTGAGGGAGGATATCATCGAAGGGTACGGATAAAGCCTTTGCTGCGGCCGCAGCAGCCAGGAAATTGTAGAGGTGGCTTTCATAAAAGAAAGGGAGGCTTATTTTTTCCTCTCTATCTCCGTATCTTAGCTCGAAAGCCATCCCTTCCCAGCCAGCTTTTTGGATGTTCTGGGCGCGAACTTCACATTCCTCAGAAAGGCCGAATAAAACCTTCCTGCCCTTCCAATCTTCTGCAATTTTTCTAACCAGGGAGTCATCTCCGTTGAGGACCGCTATCCCATCATCTTTAGCCCCTTCGAGAATCTCTTTTTTGGCTAGAGCGATCTCATCAATCGAGTTGAAAAACTGGAGGTGAACAGGTTGGATGTTGGTTATGACAGCTATGTCTGGAGGAGCAATCCTGGTCAGAGTTCTTATTTCCCCAGGAGCGGACATGGCCATCTCCAAAACCGCCACCTCATGCTTATCCGTCAGTTTAAGAAGGGAGAGAGGTACTCCCAACTGGTTGTTAAAGTTTCCCTCAGACTTGAGGACGTTCAGATTTCGAGAAAGGAGCCGCCAGGTGAACTCTTTGGCTGTTGTTTTTCCTATGCTACCTGTAATCCCGATTACCTTGACAGGGTGGTCGATGAGAACCTGTCCAGCAAGCTTATGGAGAGCTTCAAGAGTGTCATTGACCTGAATCAGAGCTATGTCCTTGTCCGGAATGGTAATCTTATGGGAAATAACAGCACCTGAAGCTCCTTTTTTGACTGCCTCCTGGATAAAATCGTGGCCGTTCCGCTCGGCAACCAAGGCAAAAAAGAGTTCTCCAGGCTCTGTTAGACGAGAATCTATATTAAATTTATGAAAGGAAAGAGAGTGCGATCCCTGAAGGATCTTCCCCCCCATTTTTTCTGCTGTTTCGCTCAAACGGAGATTAACCAATTTCAGGCCAACTCCTTTATTTTAAGAACGCTTCTTATGACATCGGCATCCTTGAAAGGAATGACTTTATCCTTGATTACTTGATAGTCTTCGTGTCCTTTGCCGGCAACAAGGATATAATCTCCTTTTTCTCCGATGGAGAGAGCATGTTCGATGGCTTCTTTTCTATCCGGCAGAATTTCATAATTCTTTGTCCCGGTTTTTTTGATGCCTTTTTCTATATCCGAGATTATAGCCAGGGGATCCTCTGAACGAGGATTATCAGAAGTGAGAATTGTCCAGTCAGAAAGGTTTCCGGCAACTTCTCCCATCCTCGGTCTTTTTGTTTTGTCCCGGTCTCCGCCCGCGCCAAAGATTAAGATGATGCGCTGCGGATTTAGCTCGCGGACGGTTTCCAGTAGATTCTTGAGAGCATCATCGGTATGGGCATAGTCGACAAAGATATGGAGTCCGAGGGAATTTTTTATTTTCTCAAACCTTCCTGGTACCTCTATAAGCGAGGCTATGCCTTCTTTTATCGCTGATACAGGTATATCCAAGGTTAGAGCCACAGCAATCGAAGCCAGGATGTTGTAGAGGTTAGGCTTGCCCATAAGAGGCGAGGAAACAGAGATTGTTCCTGCTTGATGTTTAGCTGAAAACTCTATTCCCTTTTCGGTGAGCTTGAAATTTTCGCATCTTACTTGCGCGTCCGGCTCGAGGCCGTAGGTGACGACTCCTGAGGAAAGCTCAGATATCAGTTTTTTTCCCCACGGGTCATCGGAGTTGATCACTGCCGTTCTTTTTTTATGGTTGAGGAAGAAAAGCTTTTTTTTGGCTTCGAAATAATTTTCCATTGTGTGGTGGTAGTCAAGATGGTCGCCGCTTAAGTTTGAGAAAAGGGTAATATCAAATCCTATGCCCAGGACCCTCCGCAGGTCCAAGGCATGAGAGGAGACTTCGATCAAGCAGTGTGTTACTCCCTCGGCAAGCATTTCTGCCATTATTCTCTGCAAATCAGGGGCTTCAGGAGTGGTTCTTTCGGCAGAGATACTTATACTAGGTCCTCGGTAGGAGATTGTCCCGATTACCGACGGAAGGAAATGAGATTTTTTCAGTATTTCCTCGAGCAAGTAGGTGATTGTGGTTTTTCCTTTTGTTCCTGTTATGCCGACAACTTTCATTTTTTGCGAGGGATGAGAATAAAAATTAGCTGAGCACAACGCGAGTGCTTCGCGAGCGTCAGAGGCGTGAAGCCAGGTTTTCTCGAAATTTTCCGGCTTCGGCTTTTCTGAAAGAAAGGCCACGGCACCTTTGAGGAGAGCCTCTTGGATAAATTCAAAGCCGTCTTTTTTCTCTCCCTTTAAAGCGGCAAACAGAAAGTCGGACTCGACATCCTTTGAAGAGTAGGCGATTCCTTGAATTTCTTGTTCCTCGTTTCCGTTATATTGCACCCGTGGAACTCCTTCGAGCAGGTCTTTGAGTTTCATCTTTCGACCTGCCTCGAGCGGTTTTGGGCTATAATAGTGTTTCGACGCTCTTCTTGTTTGGGAATGCTAAGATAGCGGAGGACAAGGGTGGCGATATCCCGGAAGAGAGGAGCGGCGACCTCCCCACCAGTATACGGACCTTTGGGCTCATCAATAACCACAATCATGGAGAGAGCGGGATTGTCGGCAGGGACAAAACCGGCAAATGAGGAGGTATGAACCTTAGAGGAATATCCGCCGATGGAAGGATCGAATTTCTGGGCTGTTCCGGTCTTCCCGGCAACTTTATAACCATTAATTCTGGCGGTTATCCCCGTGCCTCTTCGGACAGCATGCTGAAGAATAGAGGTTAATATTAAGGCTGTTTTTTCTGATATTATCCTTTGTCGCCTATAAGGTTTTTCCATCACCTCATCAGCGGATTCAAGGATTTTTTTGACTACCCTTGGACTGATGATAAAACCTTTGTTGGCAATAACGTTTATCGCCTGGAGCAGTTGGGTTGCTGTTACTGAGATTTCGTAGCCGATGGAAAGCGAGGCGGCGGAAATTTGAGTCCAGCTTTCGAGCGGCCCAAAAATCCCTTTTTCTTCAGCAGGAAGGTCAATTCCTGTCTTTTTGCCAAAACCAAAGGCCTCTATTGTCTCAAAGAAAATTTCTTCGCCTATGGATTGGCCGAATTGAATTGTCCCAACATTGGAAGAGTGGATGATGACCTCGGGAAAAGAAAGTACTCCAAATAGTTCATGATCGCGGATGGTCTTTCCTGCAACCCGGATGAATCCTCTACTGCAGTCAAAGGAATCCGTGAGATTTACTTTTCTTGCTTCCAGGGCTGCTGCGGCTGTGACGATCTTAAAAGTGGAGCCGGGTTCGAAATTATGGTGTATGGCTTTATTTCTATCGAGAGAGAGCGGCATAGGAGGAGGATTGTTCAGGTCACATGTTGGATAATTCGCCATTGCCAGGATTTCTCCTGTTGCAGGTCGAGAAATAATAACCGTTCCCCAACTCGCTTCAGTTTTGCGCATAGCTCTTTCCAGTTCTTTTTCTGCGTAATACTGGATGGTTTCGTCTATTGTCAGGATTAGATCTTTGCCGGCTTCTGGTAGCTTTAATATCTCAAAGCGGTACTCTCTCTTTTTGGCGTCTCTCTGGATAAGATGTTCCCCCTTTTTTCCTTCTAATACCGAATTGTATTTGTACTCAATCCCGCTGGCGCCAACGTCGTCAATGTTTACTCTTCCCAGGAGATGGGCTGCGAGCTTTCCGTGAGGGTAGAATCTTTTGTTTTCTTCTAAGAAATAAACCCCACTCAGGGAGAGTTTTTTCACTTTATCTTCTTTTTCGGGGCTAATTTTTCTTTTTATCCAGATAAAAGATGAATTTTTTTCTATTCTCTTATATATTCTCTGAAGTTCGTTCTCGGATAGGTCTAATGTATTCTTGAGCTTCTTTACTTTTTCGATTTGAAGATGAGAGGGCTCGCCTTTGAAAGGAGAAAAAAAGACGGACTGGATCGGGAGGCTACGGGCCAGAATATTTCCCATGCAGTCATAAATGGTTCCCCTTTTGGGATCGATAGTATTCCTGTTTTGGTTTTGCTCTAGAACCTCTGTTTTCAGGCGCGGGTGTTCAAAAACCTGGAGCTGAATAAGGCGAATCGTGAGCCCGACTAACCAGATCATAAAGAAAAAGCCCAGTATGATAATTCTTATTCGTGCTCTGTTTTGAAATACAGTACTCATAAATTCTTTTTCTTATTTTAGGGAATAAAATCATCGTAGACGAGCTGCTCTTTTTTTGGCTCGACCAGATTCAGTTCTTCTTTAGCAATCTTTTCAACTCTGTCAAGAGACAGAAGGTCAGATTTTTCTGTTTCGAGTTCATCAACGTCTCTCTGCAGAGTAAGAACTTTCTCTTCGAGCGCGCCTATTTCGTATCCAATTCTGATGGATTCCATCTGATGCCAGATATAGAAAGTCAGAATAAAAATAATGATAATTGTGCAGAATATAAAAAGCATTATCTCTTTTGTCGTGTATTTTTTTCTTACCATCTAAATTCTCTCGGCCGCTCTAAGTTTAGCTGACCTTGATCTTGAATTGATGGCAATCTCCTCTTGGGAGGGAATGACCGGTTTTTTGGTCAGAATTTTAAGGAAAGAATGGGAATTTTCTGAGGTAGCAAGGTCGGCAAAAGTATGCTTGATTATTCTGTCTTCCAAGGAATGAAAGGAAATTGCTGTGATGTGGGCTTTTTTGGGAATTAGTTGAGTAATTCTTTCCAAGAAGCCTGAAAGGCTCTTTAACTCCTGGTTGACTTCAATGCGTATTGCCTGAAAGACCTTGGCTGCTGGATGGATCTTTCCTGGCTGGGGCCTCCAGCCACAGATGCCCTCGATAATGCGTCGAAGCTGAGTCGTTGTTTCGATTTTTTCGGATTTTCTTATCGAGGCAATTTCTTTGGCGAGTCTTCTTGCCTGTCTGAGCTCGCCGTATTCTCGAAAGATTTGAGCGAGTTTGTGTTCTGGACACTTATTAATTATTTTGTAAGCTGTTATTTTGTTCCGGAGGTCCATCCTCATATCGAGAGGTCCCTCCTGGTTAAAACTGAATCCCCTTTCTGGAGAATCAAGCTGGAATGAAGAAACTCCTAAATCAAGCAAAATTCCCCTAATTTTGAAGAATTCGATTTTAAGATCAGGGATATACCTGAAGTCTGAGTGATAAAGTTTTACCCTATCTGCATACTGGCCAAGCTTCTCTTTTGCCTTAAGAAGGGACATTTCATCGATATCAAACCCGAGGAGAGAAGCTTTAGGATTTCTCTTGACTATTTCGAGTGCGTGCCCGCCCAGGCCAAGCGTGCAGTCCACATAAATCCCTTCTCTCTTGATATCCAAGTAATCCAGAACTTCTTCTAAAAGAACTGGAAGGTGGCCGTTTCCGTTCATTTAGGTTTTCCCCGTGGCATGAGTTCTGCGATTTTTTCAAAATCTTCGTTAGTTAGAGGTCTCTCCTCGAGTGTCCCATCGAGCTTATTTTTATTCCAGATTTCTAAATGATTGGAGAGACCGATAACTTCCACCTCATCTTCAAGTTTCGCTTTCTCTCTTAAAGTCTGGTTGATCAAGATTCGTCCTTTTGAGTCAATACGAACTTGGCTTCCTTTTCGGTTAACTCGGAGCATGAATTTTCTCACCGTGGGTTGGAGATGAAGAGCTCCTTCTCCGGAAACGCCAGACAATTCTTCCCAGACTGAGAGGGGGTAAACCTGTACGGATTCATCAGTGAGAGAAGTTATGAATAATTCTTTTCCATGGTCTTCTTCCAGGGCAATGCGGAATTTTTCCGGTATCTTAATTCGGCCGCCTTTATCGAGCCTTACTGAGTAGCTTCCTAGCAGAAAATTTCCCATTTTGTCCCGTTTTGTCCCATTTTGGTAAATATAGGGGAGATAATTTCCGTTGTCAAGGAAAAAATTCAAAAAAAAAGCATTTATTTTTTTTGTTTTCTACATATTGTGTGAATTTCTGAACGGCTACTATATAGAGAATTGTATTTTTTGTAGCGGCTTGATTTATCAAGGTAAATGGGGCCAGGCCCCATTTCATACACATTTCATATGTATAGACTGATTTATTTATTTGAATGGATTCTTATGTAGGGGCTTGATTCATCAAGCT